>Ga0105047_10000661_pt1 | contig 59420 bp, 51 predicted proteins | sample MAT04_FD_78384 | JGI IMG/M metagenome (GOLD analysis project Ga0105047, IMG submission 78384) | Freshwater microbial communities from Lake Fryxell liftoff mats and glacier meltwater in Antarctica - MAT-04 (megahit assembly) | ecosystem: Environmental > Aquatic > Freshwater > Ice > Liftoff... | reverse complement strand
TTGAACCGCACAAAAAAACTGGGAAAAGACGGCCATTAAGCCGCCACCCCTCCACAAATCAACCTCGGCAAACGAAGAACAGGAGTGCATTGTGACGGACGTTTCCAAAATCGGCCTGAACAATTTTCTTCAGCATTCGCAAGTCGTGCGATGACTTCGGACGTACACCGCATAAACCACGAAATGCTCGACAGCCGAGCCCGCAGTTCCACCAGTATTTTCGCGTCTGCCAACAAAGACTTGAGATCTGTCTCCGCAGGTTCCGCAGGCGAACCATCTTTGTTGCGACGAGACGGAAACAGGTTCCACCAGCGGCGAGCCACCTCTTCATCAGTCCAGTCTTTGACCACATCGGGTCGACTTCTGAGGATTGCGTGGAGGTGATTGGACATCACCGAAAATCCCAGAATATCAATCCCGAAGATTCCGGCGAGAAACTCCAGCCGATTCCGAATCCATTCACGGCGATGCTCGTAATTCTGTCCCGTCAATTCATCGGTCCCGCAGAGAAGGCCTCTCCGCACACAGCGATTCACGCAGTGAACCACCTGAATCTCACCCTCCGACAAAACCTCTCGCCGATTGATCCGTGCCATGAATAATCCTTTCATGGAAACCCAAATGACATTGAAAGACAGTAGCTTACAAATTCCATGTAAAGTCGTCAATTTACTTTGGATGGCCCCGTTGTGGCCGTCGCGTTGTGGCCGTCAGCGCTACCTGCGGAGCAAGCGGCCGGGCGCGTTTATCGTTTGCCGACAGAAGCGGAATGGGAGTACGCATGCCGTGCGGGTACGACCACTGCCTACAGTTTTGGAGATGATGATTCTCGACTGGGCAAGCATGCGTGGTTCGCCTTCAATCGCGAAGGGACACCCCATGTAGTCGGTACAAAGTTAGCGAACCCGTGGGGCCTGTATGACATGCATGGGAATGTATTTGAGTGGTGTTTGGACTGGTACGGTCCATATCCAACTGATGCAGTTTCCGATCCGCAGGCGCCTCAGGGGCCTCAGTCGGACATTTTTGGTGTCCGGGTGTACCGCGGCGGCGGTTGGGGCGACGCGGCATCTTGCCGGACGGCGATCCGCACCCCCGGAGACCCAGAGGCCCGCTCGGACGGCGTCGGCTTCCGCGTGGCGCTGAGTCTGTCTCTGGAGTCGCCGGAGGCGGTCAAGTAAGTGCATGGCTCCCACATAACAGCTCCGCGACAGATCTCCGAGTGAGACAGGCCGTAAACCACGGCCATTGGCATTCGTCACTCGGAGATTGACGGCTACTATTGTCACAAATCTAGCGAGGCATTGATCTCTGGCCAGCGGATCGAACAGGCGGACGGCTGAAACAAACCACCCAATTCTTGTTTGGCAGGAATGAGGGAACCCGACCTGAGGACAGGTCGGGCTACAAGGGCCGGGCGACTTATTCGTCATCCGCCCGTAGTTTTGCCATGACGGTCAGGTCTTCCAGAGTTGAGGTGTCCTGAGTCGATTCACGGCCCGCAGCGACATCTCTCAGCAGGCGACGCATGATCTTTCCGCTGCGAGTCTTCGGCAAAGCCGCTGCAAAACGGATCTGATCGGGGGTGGCCAGTGCGCCGATGGTGTGGCGGACGTGGTTGATCAGCTCTTTCTTCAGATCATCATCTCCCTCGCCACTTTTCAGCGACACAAAGCAGCAGATGCCTTCGCCTTTCAACTCATGTGGAAATCCAACAACGGCAGCTTCTGCAACTTTTGCGTGCGCGACAAGGGCGCTTTCCACTTCCATGGTGCTGAGCCGATGCCCGGAAACATTGATCACATCGTCCACACGTCCCATAATCCAGATATAGCCGTCTTCATCATGGCGGGCTCCGTCGCCGGCGAAATAGCAGCCAGGGATGTCCGAGAAATATGTTTTCTTGAAACGATCGTGGTCACCGTAAAGTGTTCGCAACATTGATGGCCACGGCTGCCGCATCACCAGGAGACCGCCTTCATTCGGCCCCAGACTCTGGCCATCGCGAGTCACAATATCCGGCACAACGCCAGGCAGTGGTCTCGAGCAACTGCCGGGTTTTGTTGGCGTCACACCTGGCAGCGGGCTGATCATGATTGCACCGGTTTCCGTTTGCCACCATGTGTCAACGATCGGGCAACGTTCCTGACCAATCACGCGGTGATACCACATCCATGCTTCCGGATTGATAGGCTCGCCAACGGAACCCAGTAGTCGCAGACTCGACAAGTCATATTTTTCCGGCCAGTGGTTTCCCCATTTGATAAAGGCGCGAATAGCAGTGGGAGCCGTGTAGAAAATACTGACTTTGTACTTTTCGACCATTTCCCAGAAACGCCCTTCGTCCGGCCAGTTGGGCGCGCCTTCGTACATCACGACTGTGGCACCGTTGGCGAGTGGGCCGTAACAGATATAACTGTGTCCGGTCACCCAGCCGATGTCTGCGGTACACCAATATGTATCATCATCCTTCAGGTCAAACACCCACTTGGTCGTCATCATCGTGCCGAGCAGATAACCGGCGGTGGTGTGCATCACGCCTTTGGGTTTTCCGGTACTGCCGGATGTGTACAGGATGAAGAGCGGATGTTCGCTGTCGAGATGGACTGGATCACAGTCAGCCGACATGCCTTCCATGAGTTCGTGCCACCAGAAATCGCGATCCGGAACCATATCGACATCACCACCGGTCCGCCGCACGACGACGACTTTTTCCACGGACGGCGATTTCTCCATACTGGCGTCTACTGCAGCCTTGAGTGGAATTTCTTTTCCACGCCGCCAGCCGCCATCGGACGTGACGATGACTTTTGCCTGAGCATCATTGTTTCGGTCGGCGACTGCGTCAGCACTGAAACCACCGAAGATAATAGAATGAATCGCTCCGATGCGCGAACAGGCAAGCATCGCGATCGCCAGCTCGGGAATCATCGGCATGTACAATGTGACGCGGTCACCGGACTGCACGCCCAGTTTTTTCAGCACGTTCGCGAACTTGCAGACTTCTCGATGCAGATCCTGATAGCGCAGGACTCGGGTATCACCCGGTTCGCCTTCCCAGATGAGAGCCGCTTTGTTGCGATTGGGGCCCTTCAGATGCCGGTCGATGCAGTTATAGCTGGCGTTGATCTTGCCTCCGCCAAACCATTTTGTGTCGGGCATATGCCCATGCATCACAGTATCCCAGCGACGAAACCAGTCCAGATTGCCCGCCATTTCTCCCCAAAAACCCGACGGATCATCTTTCGCGCGATTCCACATGGCTTCATACTGCTGCTCACTGCTGATATGTGCGCTGGCCGAAAACGTGGCGGGTGGTGCGAATGTTCGAGTTTCCTTCAGAGTACTTTGAATGCTCTGGTTGCCGGACTGAGTCATGCGTCTGCTAGCTCCTGCGTGGTAACACTGCGGTGGAAGTGGGTGGATTCAGGGCGTGCATTTTGAGGTCGCTACTTCAAATTGTCCACCTGCTTCGGCATTTGGTCGAACCTTTCCGCCGGAAACGGCTGTCCGTAAGCGTTTCAGCAATCCCTGCACGACTTGACTATTCGGATTTTGGCGGTCATCACGATTTTCACAAAATCGACAACCGGTTCTTGACGAACCGTTCGAGACGCATCATTCTGCCATCATCGCTTTGGTGCTTTGTTTTTCTGAGGTCAATTGCCTTGTCGGAAAGCAGTAGTCAGCCGCCCACAACGGATACAGACATTTCGGTCGCAAACGTTGCCGAAACGTCCACAAACGCGACATCTCCAGTTGTGCTGGGATTTCGTCCTCAGGACCGACGAGCGATGACTGCGTTGATGTCTGTTCTGTTGGTGTGGCTTTCGATTGAGTGGATTGTCGTCGCCACGCGCCGTCCGGACCCGCTTTTGCTGCAACGTGGCTCTGATTTTCGGGCAAATTTCCTGGTCAATATCAACGATTCAATCTGGGTGGATTGGATGCAACTGGAGGGTATCGGCCCCTCGCTCGCGCAGCGAATTGTTGCCGACCGTCGAATCAATGGCCCGTTTTCTTCCATCGAAGATGTTAGGCGAGTTCCCGGAATCGGCCCAGCCACCCTCGACCGAATCCGCCCCTGGCTTACAATAGGCCATGATACCAACGAACTCCGATCCGCCGACGCCCCCAGCGAGCGTCGCTCAAGAACGCAGCCTGCAGCCAACCAGCGGTAGCCGCAAACGCTTTGTGGTTTACCGAAACAAAGTGAAACAGCGGCAGCTTCCCAAAGGCAGCATTCATTCCACAGGCGATTCGCGCTCCGCGAAGGATCGGGCGCGCACATCGTGGCAGTTGGTGCGGGAATTCTTCCGACTGCTGCATCCGTACCGACGTCAGGTCATTTTTTCACTGCTGACAGTCACTGCATCCACAGTACTCGGCCTGCTGCCGCCCGCAGGAACTAAGTTTGTGATCGACTTTGCCCTGGACGGCATACCTTTGCCCGGATGGATCGCTGCACGATTTCCATCTCTCAACACGCCCACGCGAATTCTGGGTGCGGCGGTAATGGTCGTTGTCAGTGTGTCGCTGCTGAAAATTGCGATTCATATTCAGGGCCGCTGGTATGCGACGAAAATTTCGAAACAGATCCAGCTTGCTGTGCGTCGTCAGGTCTTCGATCACGCAGTCAGACTTCCTTTGCATCGTGTTCACGAACTCCGATCCGGGGGCGTCGCTTCTGTGCTGCGTGAAGACGGAGGCAGCGTCGGCGAACTTGTCTTCGGGATGCTTTACAATCCTTGGCGCGCTGGGATTCAGTTGCTTGGAAGTCTGGCCGTTCTGGCCTGGGTTGACTGGACGCTGTTGCTGGGAGCATTGATCCTGTTGCCGACCGTGTTTATCACGCACCGAGCATGGATTAACAGTATCCGTCCGCAGTTTCGAGCGATTCGAAAACAGCGTGAATCGATTGACGCAGGTGCGGCGGAGACGTTTGCAGGTATGCGAATTGTGCGCGCATTCAGCCGACAAAAACGTGAAGCAGTTCGGTTTTCTGAAGAAAACAACCTGATGGCACGCCAGGAACTTTATGCCTGGTGGTGGATGCGCGTCGTCGAAATGGTCTGGGAAGCCCTCATTCCAGTCGCCAGCGCCGGACTGCTGTTCTACGGCGGTTCGCGCGTCATCAGCGGACATCTGACGACCGGCGATCTGATGATGTTTCTGGTCTATCTGCTGATGCTCCTGGAACCGCTGGCAGCACTCGCCACCAGTGCTACACAGTTTCAAAACAGCCTGAGTGGACTGGACCGTATTCTCGATTTGCTCCAGGAACCATCGGAAATGAAATCCACGCCGGACAGCATTCGAGCTGACCGAAACAACATTCGGGGAGATATGGCGTTTGAAGACGTCACGTTCGTCTATCCCGGCACAAAGACCGCTGCGCTCAGTAACATCAACCTGACAATCAAAGCGGGCCAGACTGTCGCGCTTGTCGGCCCGAGCGGTGCTGGAAAGACGACACTCTGCAATCTTGTGGCGAGATTCTACGACCCACTGTCCGGGAGAGTCACACTGGACGGGCGTAATCTGAAAGACTACGACGTTGAAACGTTTCGCGCGCTGTTGGGCGTTGTCGAGCAGGATGTCTTTCTGTTCGACGGTACGATTGCGAGAAACATCGCGTATTCCAGGAAACAGGCGACTCCGGAGGAAATTCTGCGAGCAGCAGAAATTGCCAACGCGATCGAATTCATCGACCGCCTGCCAGACGGAATCCATTCGCTGATCGGCGAACGTGGAGTGCGACTGAGCGGCGGACAACGGCAGCGATTGGCGATCGCCCGAGCGGTTCTGGCCGATCCGAAAGTGTTGATTCTGGATGAGGCCACAAGTAACCTGGATACTGAAAGTGAACAACTCATTCAGCAAAGTCTTGGACGACTCATGCAGGGGCGCACGAGTTTTGTGATCGCGCATCGACTCAGCACCATCGCGGGGGCCGATCTGATTGTCGTCGTTGAAAATGGTCAAATTCTGCAGACAGGCACACATCACGAACTTATGGCACTCGGTGGAAAGTATCGTACAATGGTCGAGCAACAAGTGCAGATGACTCTGGGAAGCGTTCAGGCCCAGGTGCGATAACTGGCGCGAATCGCGAACGAGATTCGTAGGTTCACTCGCCAGTTGGCATATTCTTCTTCTGCAATGCCGCTGTCAGAAACGTAGCCCGATCTGTCCTCAGATCGGGAGCCGAACACCGGGCCACGACGAAGGAATCCGACCTGAGGAGAGGCCGGACTACATGTACGCAGTTTTGCGAGACTGTTGGCATCCTGCCACTCTGTTCGTCGCAAGCGAGTGCATGGCAACGTTCTGTTTCATATGTATTGCCTTCCTTCCAGTTCCGCTGCGGTGGCTTTGTCCAGTTGAATTGTCCAGTTGTATTGTTAGCTGGCTCTTGTTGGCTCCTGGAGGCCACGATTATGGAATTCCAGAACTATTCGGCAAACTAAGTGAATACGGTTATGCCTCGCGCGATGGGACCCAGGTCGCAAACTGCGAGGGAAAAGTGGCTTAGACCACTGGAATCGGCGGTTTATTTGTCATGTTTAAGGGGGTGAGTCTGGCCTACCCTTAAACGAGGGCTACCCGATATCATCCCCATTTCTATTCACATGGGCAGCCAACGCCGGGACCAGGAATGCAGCGACTCCATCTCTTCGAGTGGGAAGACCAGCCTTGGTTGCCGAATGTCTTTCGTGATTTCATTACGGATCACCTCTGCCATTTTCTGTGCCATAAAATCCGCGACCCAGTGAATCAGGCGATTGCCGATCGACTCCCCGATTACTCGTTTTAATCGGAGGAATGGCCATCTTTCATAGTTTTTTCCTGACACCCTTCGTCGGTCGCCTCACCTGGCAACGATTTTTGCTGACTTATGTGCTCCCGTTGGCCCCGGCAATCATCCTCTGGGATGGTCTGGTTTCAGTCTTTAGAACTTACACCCCCGACGAACTGACTGCGATGGCCCAGAGTATCGACGACAGTAACTATGACTGGGAAGCAGGTCGGATGGAAATTCCCGGATCGGCCGGAATTCTAATGCCCACAATCTTTCTCGTCGGCTCTCCGGGAGTTTCTGCTCTGGTTTCGTGAATGACACGCTATCAGAAACGTAGCCCGATCTCTCCTCAGATCGGGAGCCGAACACCTGGCCACGACGAAGGAATCCGACCTGAGGACAGGCCGGACTACATGTACGCAGTTTTGTGAGACCGTTGCCACCCTGCTACTCCATTCGCCGCGAGCGAGCATCGAGCGAGTGAATGGCACTCCAATACTGCCAATGGCGACTGAAAAATCGCAACAGCGTTTCTCAGGGAATGCTTATTCCGTCGTCTGTTCGAAGTGGTGACGAGCCGTGCGACCACTAATCGACTTCTTTTCCAGCAATTCCGCTGCGATTAAATCCACGACCGTCCAATGCCTTGACTGCTGTAGAAGATGTTCAGTCTTCGACAGCAGTCGTCTGGTCAATTTATCCGCCTGCCCCTGTCCGCTGCGCATCACGGCCAGTCGGCGAACGGATTGCAGATCCATCGCAGCGCCGGTCCAGTTGTAAGCGCCACAATATAGTGCCTCCGCAACGACGCCAGCCAGCAGTATCAGGATATCCGCCTCCAAACGATCCTGCGATGCGCGGGAAACCCCTTTACGAAGTTCACAGTGCCCCAGACGACGCTGGTCCGGCAGGATGCTGACCTTTTGCACGGGCCGGTCAAAGACCAGGGCCATGACGGCATGACCAGCTTCGTGATAAGCTGTGCAGAGTTCCTGTGAATGATCACTGTTCGCCATAAGTTTTACGCAATTCGTCCGATCGACTGCAATGGTTTGCTCGTGTCCTGTCACCGATCTGCACTGCTGAATGCGACTACTTCCGGTGGATTCAGTTTCGCGAAGATCTTTTGCGCCAGCAGAAACATCAGCACGCAGGAAACCACAAATCCGATCACGGCAAGAACCATGATTGCTCCGGGAACTTTGCGTGATCCCGTAAGTTCGGGCCGTGTGCCCAGATATATCAATGCGGCGGCAAGCGCTGGAAGACCAATCACGGTACAGGCCTGGGCCAGCATAATCAACGGAACTACGCTGCCTTCGTTTCTCATCGCGGCAATCGCGACAAACATTCCGATGAGCAAAGCCACCACGGTCAGATGAACGGGCCACTTGTCCTGCAGTCGAGACCCCTTGCCGATAGAATCCGACATCACGGTTCCACCAATCAGAGCGTTCACCACAAAAGAACTCAGGGCCCCCGCCAGAATTCCCGAACAGAAGATGACCTTGGCGGTGGCACCAAACGAAGGCTCCAATTGTCGCGCCACATCGCCCACGGACGCCAGAGCCACGGGGGCCGGATTCCCGTAGAAGACTCGCCATGATGTCAGCAGCACGATCGAAGTGACGATGCCCAGCAACGAAATACTGACGATAGAATCGATCACTCCGGCGCGAACATCCGCCAGGCCCCAGCCTTTTTCTTTGACCAGGTACGCCTGATAGAACGCCCCGCCCACAGAGAAGGTCGTGCCGATCATCCCCAGCAACGGCAGCCAGTCAGGTGATGCCGCTGGCAGCACCGGTTCGAACGATCGCGGCTTGCCGATGACGACCACGAAATTGACCAGGAACGCCACCGTCATCATTCCCATGAGCAGCTTCATAAAGCCTTCGACCGAGCCATACAGGTTTCTGACGAGATACAAACTGGCGATGATCAACAGGTTCGAAATGACCAGGGCCGCAGCGCGGACGTTAAAACTCAGCTGCTCGTCGCCGAACAACGGTTCGATCCCGCCGATCAGGGCGATGTTGTTCGAAGATTGAAAGAAAGCCACCAGAGTGAACAGAGTCAGGCCGATGAAGACAGCCACCGGACGCCCAAGCCGACTTGCCAGTTCATCACACAGGCTGTTTTCGTAGACAACCCCCAGCCTGGCAGACAACGCAACCATCGCGATCATCAGGATTACTGACACAATCACGACGGGAAATCCGATCAGCCCGAATGACGCTCCAACCTTGGAACTGGTCAGAATCGATCCCGGTCCCAGCACCACCGCAGCCACGATAATCGCCGGGCCAATGCTCCGGAAGATGCTTCTGCGGGGAATAAGCGAATTGTTCGAGGTCGCGGGGGTTACCGGGTCTGACATGTTTGCAATTCTTTTCGTGGCTGTGGTGTTCCAGGAACGCAAAAGGTGTCAGCAACCGAATCGGCCATCTTTGCGGAAACGGTTTCTGATACGAATAGCACCGTTTATCGTTCTCGAGTTGCCCCTGTCCGATCGACCGAGCTCTACTTCCGCAATTCATACTCTTTGATTTTGCGATACAGCGTGCGTTCGCCGATTTCGAGCATTCGGGATGCTTCTTCGCGGTTGCCGTCAGTGAGATCGAGTGCCCGCTGGATGTAGTATTTTTCGACTTCTGTCATTGGTCTGCCGATCAGTCCATCAGCGCCTGATGGCATTTCTTCGTCCGCATCGGGTAACTGATCTTTGACCAGCACGGCGATTTCTGGCGGCAGTCCGTCGATGTCGAGAACTCCGTCGTTGTCCAGCACCAGCATGCGTTCAATGGTATTTCGCAATTGACGAATGTTGCCCGGCCACTGATAGGCCAGGATTGCCTTGCGCGCAGCTCGAGAGAATCCTTGCGCGTCACGGCCTGTGCGTTTTGTTAAATCGCGCAGAAAGTGTTCCATCAGCAATGGAATATCGCCCGAACGTTCACGCAATGGTGGCAGGTTGATCGAGACGACGTTGATTCGATAGTACAAATCTTCGCGGAATTTTCCGTCCTGAACAAATTTCTGGAGATCAGCATTGGTCGCTGCCACCAGTCGCACGTTGATCGGCAACTCGTCGTTTGCTCCGAGTCGCGTGATCTTGCGCTCTTCCAGCACACGCAGCAATTTGACCTGCGTATCCATCGGCATTTCGCCGACTTCGTCAAGGAATAACGTGCCTCCGTTGGCGTGTTCAAACTTACCGATGCGGCGTCCCATTGCCCCGGTAAACGCACCCGCTTCGTGACCAAACAGTTCACTTTCCAGAATACTGTCTGGTAGCGCAGAAATGTTGAGCGGCACGAAGGGTTTGTTTTTACGCGGACTATTCTGATGCAACGCGCGGGCCACAAGTTCTTTGCCTGTTCCGTTCTCACCGTGAATCAGAACCGTGCTGTCCGTGGGGGCGACACTCTTCAGAATATCAATGATGTCGTGCATCTGGGGACTATTGCCAATCACGCCTTCAAAGCCAAAGCGTTCGTCCAGAGACTGGCGGAGTTCTGCATTGCGCCGAATGAGTCTCAATCGAGCCGACGCTTTTTCGACAGCGGATCGTAACTCGCCGATATCCAGCGGCTTGGTGAGATACGTGTACGCTCCATGCTGCATCGCGGTCACGGCGGACGCGATGGAACCGTGGCCCGTCAGTACGATGACTTCGGCGTCAGGAAGTTCGTCCTTGGTGAGTCGCAGGATTTCCAGACCATCGACTTCTCCCATTCGAAGATCGGTGACGACTACGTCCCACGATTCCGAATTGATCAACTGCGCTCCGCGTTCGCCCGAACCTGCGACTTTGCAGTCACAGTTGATCCGCGCAAGCGAATCGGCGACAGCCTGAGCATGGCCTTCGTCGTCATCGACGATCAGCACGCGCACAGGAATGGTGGAGAGATCAGCAGAATCGTTTTTTGAATCGGACATTTATTGCGGAAAAAACACAGACTGAATGGGTTCGCTTTGGTGAATTTGTTGATTGAGGGTAATCAAGAAGTGACCCAATTCAAAATGTGATGGCCGTTTATTGCTCATTCTGGGACTCAAAGCGACGCCCGGGCAGTCTGGATCTGAATTTGACAACAGGGAACAGGCGGAAATCCTTCAAATTGCACGGATTTCTTCTCTGACGAAAGATCCGATCGAAAGTTTTACCGACAACTGCAATAATATCGGAAGAGTCGCCCTGCGGGCCTGAAACTGAAATGAAGGATGAACGCCATGTCGCTGCCGGTACTTTCTGAACCTGTTGCCTCCGGATCTGTTGCCATCGAAGAGGATCCTCTCGATTTAATGGACGAGATCGATGCGCTGAAACAGGAAAAAGATGCCACGATTTTGGCGCATTTTTACGTCGATGGGGAAATCCAGGACATCGCCGACTTTACCGGCGACAGCCTGAAACTGGCACGCGATGCGACGCGAGTCACCACATCGACGATCGTCTTTGCCGGCGTTCATTTTATGGGCGAATCGGCGAAGATCATGAATCCGCAGAAGCGAGTCCTGATTCCCGATTTGCTGGCCGGTTGTTCGCTGGCCGACAGTTGTCCGCCCGATCAACTGGCGGCGTTTCAGGAACAACTCCGTGCGACGGGTCGTGATTTTCAGACCGTCGCTTACATCAACACTTCCGCCGCCGTGAAGAGTCTGTGTGACTGGATCGTCACCAGCGGGAACGCGCGTGAGATTATCGATCGCGTTCCGAAAGAAAAAGAAATTCTGTTCGTACCGGATCAGCATCTGGGCCGTTATCTCGTGGAAATCACCGGGCGAAAAATGATCCTTTGGCCTGGCTCGTGCATGGTACATGAAATCTTCAGTATTCAGGATTTGATTCGAGCAAAGAAGAACAATCCCGGTTGTATCGTGATCGCACATCCGGAGTGTCCGCAGAATATTCTGGAGATTACGGATGTTATCGGCGGTACGGAAAAAATGCGGCAGTATGTGATGGCTTTGAAGGAACCGACGACGTTTCTGGTCGCGACCGAAGCAGCCATGATTCATCCCTTGCAGAAAGCGGCTCCGCAGCATACGTACATTCCCGTCCCCGGCATTATTGCGTCGTCCGGAGAAACCTGCGCCTGCAATCGCTGTCCACACATGGCACGGAATACTCTGCAAAAAGTTCGCGACTGCTTGCGGGACGGAAAACCGGAAATCGAATGGAAAGACTATTTTCAAAAAGCCCGAGCGGTACTCGATAAGAGTTTGCTGCAGTAAATCATTTCACCCACTACGCGACGGAGAGCGGTTCGTTCTATGAAGACGGAAACACAAGATCATCCCTATGGCAAAGCTGTTGCCACTCTGATTGACGAATTCGGAAAACTCCCCGGCATCGGACGCAAATCTGCAGAACGGCTGTCGAACCACGTCCTGTCCTGTTCAAAGGAAGAAGCCAATGCTCTTGCCGATGCGATTCGTACAGTGAAAACCAACGTCAAACGTTGTTCGATGTGTTTCAATCTGACCGAAGACACACTCTGCCGAATCTGCCGCGATACTCGGCGAGATCAGCATATCGTGTGTGTGGTGGAACAGCCCAAAGACGTCGTCGCCCTGGAATCTTCCGGTGCTTTTTCCGGGCTTTATCATGTCCTTGGAGGTCGGATCGCGCCGCTTGATGGGATTGGCCCGGAAGACCTGACGATTCAGCAACTGATCCATCGAATTCGCAAACAGGGGATCACGGAACTTGTGATGGCGACCAACCCGACACTGGAAGGTGACGGGACTGCCCTGTACATCACCAACCTGCTGCAAAACGACAACGTGCGGATCACACGTCTGGCACGCGGCATCGCTTCCGGCAGTGTGCTGGAATTTGCGAACCGCGAAATGTTGGCCGATGCGTTAAAGGGGCGTCAGCAATTCTGATCCGGTCGCAGCCGAGCTTCAAGTGCCTGTCGCCCGCACCACGGCTGCTTCCTGTTTATGACTCGAATTCGACTCAAACGTTGTGGCGTCACGCCACTTCCATCGACGGCAAATCTAAGCAACCCGCTGCGACCATTCCGACACAATCTTCCAGCCATCACCCCTTGGTCGTGACAGGCCAGCACTCGGGGTGTATCATTCCAGACTATCGAAAAACTAATAGAATTGATGCGGGTCGCGAAAACACCGCTGGCGGAATTCTCAATGAGTAATGCAACTGAACCAATCAAGCTTGCCGCAAAGGCCCTACTCGATTCTTTGCCTGACGATGCTACCTGGGAGGATGTTCAGTACCACCTGTTTGTCCGTCAACAGATCGCGGCAGGTCTGGAAGATGAAGCTGCCGGAAGGTTGCTGGGCACCGACGAAATGAGGGTACGATTGAATGCTCACAAACAACGACGTGAAGGAGCGAGGAATTGATTGTTCGATAGACTGAACGAGCTTCGAAGGACGCGATTTCAATTTATGATTTTATTGCTGACCAATCTCCAACATATGCTGAATCGGTCTACTCACGGATACTTGCTCGGCCAAATTCACTTTTGAATCATCCAGAATCTGGCTCAATTGTGCCTGAGTACAATCGCCGTGACATACGCGAAGTGTTTGTGCATTCGTTTCGCTTGATTTATCGAATCGTCGATGACGAGGTTCGCGTCCTGACAGTAATTCATGGACGCCGAGTTCTCCCTTTGGATGTTAGACAATTCGACTAACACCTGGGTGACCCGTTGAGTCAAGGGTGCTGTCCAGCTACGTCCGACTGCTGGCAGACAATTTCATCACCAGCCAGATGAAAGCGCCGGAGCCTAAAGTCGCCGCCGTGCGAATCAGGTCGTGACTGTCATGGCGGAACATCATGGCGATGAGGACGAGTGTACTCAAAACGAAAAACGTCGCCGCAGCCAGCGTGAACTTCGATGGACGCCGTGCCGCTGCTGTGCCGTTGGAAGAGCTGCCCGGCACCGACATCAGCAGTGTCGCTACGGTGATTGCGGATGACAGTGATGACGTCACACCCAGAAATCCCAGCAGGTCTCGCAGGTTACTTACCAGCACCAGCGCTGCTGCGAGACTCGCCTGCAACAGCACGGTGCGATGAATGGAATTTGGTCCGGATCGAAATGTGAGGATGCGCCAAGTGCCTGCGCCAAGTGCCTGGCACCTCTTGCAGTCCTCCAAAAAGTTGGGAAGCACTTTTCGGTTCTAAAAGGCCCGGCTTTCCGAAACGCCGGGCCTCGTATCGCATTCATCCACTGCTCGTTGCTGGCCTGACCCTTGTGTATACCTTCAAAAGGATCTCGGCCAGGACTCACGGGATGTCTATCGAGCCGTTTTCCCGTCTTCAGTACTGTCTGCCGTCCGCTTTGTCGCTGGAGATGCTTGAGTCCCGGCGGCAGCCGGCGGCGTGAAAAGGAACGGTGGAAGTGGGTATTCGATTCTGCATTCGATGACTGGAACTTTACCTCGGATCATTCGCACGTTGGCCACATTCAGGAGTTCCCTTTCCAGAATTACAGCCGGGTTCGCATTTTCTGCCGGCGTCAATTCAGGCGATTCCTTCTTTCCGAGTTCAATCAGCTTCTGAACACTAGCAAGTAGTTTTTCAGCATCTGCTGTAGGTCTCCCACGTAAACGAACGATTGCCTCAACAATGTGTGATTCTTTTCTGATATCAATCCCACAGGAGATCGTATCGACAGCCTGAGTCACAAGATTGGCGTGATCGGCTCCCTCAAATCCTTCGAATACAGACTCCGAAGAAGTGGCCGGCAAAACAACACTGACGGCAGCAATGCCGCCGGATACGGCATTCCATTCGTCCGACCATTCACGAGCATTGATGTTTTCATCGCCAAACGCAAATCTACGGAGAGGCTCGAGCGTCGTCGGTGATCCGTCCTGGCCAACATCTAACAGAACTGCCAGTTCGTTCGGGCTGACGCTGAATGTTCGTAGCACCAGTTCCTTAGTCGTTGTTCGCACAGCAGGAATTTTTACTCCGGAATGTAGATCGGTGTATTTGATACCATCTCGGTCTCCATCTACGGAATCCGGGAAGTTGCGATGAATCGCATTCTGCCACTCGATTTGCCGATTAGTTCTAAAGGACATCGCTTCTGAGGCCCCCAAAAAGAGACGGCCTTTTTCACCGGGCTTCGTTCGCTTCTGACCACTAACTGACATTCGTTGGCTCGTCATCAAGGCGTCCAATGCATCGAGATCACAGACCTCGCCAAGTCTACCGAGCGATGACGTGTAATCGGACACTACCATTTTTATGACCTGTGCCCCACACGCTTCGCGCAGCCGACCGAAATTCACGAACACAGCGCCGTGGTCATCGAATGCCGCGTGAGAAGCGGGAATTTTCTCACCGCGAAATGTGCCAGAAATCATTCGATTTCCGGCCGCATCTTCTTTGACAATGTCGTACTCGGAATTCAACGATGTACCAGTAGACGTTACTTGGGCATCTTCGTTTCCTTCGGCCAATCCTCTCGATACGGTCGTCGCAATCCCAAGGACGACCATGAAAATTACCACCGCCGATGAAAGCAGCAAGTTTATTCCGGTACGATTGTGTCTGCAGTCCGTTGCGCGCAACATCTCAATTCTCCTGATCCAGTGACCTGAAAAGACGGGCATGATCAGCGTTTGAGAAGTCCGATTGGCGCTCTCATCCTGCTGAAGTGCCAGCCGGGAAATAGACCGAAGATAGTTCTCCGGTCCTCCGGCAATCGAAACTGCCAGTTGATCGGCTGCCAGCTCCTGAGCGAGTATCAGTCGCGAAACGAGGCTGTGCATCAACGGGTTGTAAAAGTGGATGACACGACATACCGTCGCCGCCAGTCGCCACGGTGCATCCTTGCGATACACATGCGCCAGTTCATGAGCCAGCACGCACCGCAATTCGTCAGTAGTCCATGTTCTCCATTGATCAGAGACCACGATCGCAGGCCGCAGAAACCCCACCACAGCTCCGCAGTCAATCTCCGGTGATTCTGCGAAATCAATTCGCACGGCCATTCCTGCGCCGCACTTCATCTCCGCCGCCAATTGTTGAAATGCGGAGTCATGGATGGCCACAGCACGGCGGCGAAGCCCGTGCAGCATCAGCAATCCTGAAATCAACCAAAGGACGCCGCAAAAAATCCCAAGGCCAGTCAGGATCATGGCTGCCCAAACGAATTGAAGACCTGCGCGGGACGGTGATTGTCGCCACAATGAAAGCGTTGCAAGCAAGGCCTCGTGGTCAACATAGAAGGCGGTCACATCTTCTTCGTCTGCAGCTGAAGGCAATTGACTTGAATTCGCGGAGGACTCGTCTGTATCACTGTTCCGCACGACCGAGATCTCAGTACCGGAAGTTGTCGCGCCGAAAGTTTTGTGTTCTCCGGAGATTGGTGGCAGAAATCGTGACATGGAAACAGGAATCAGCAGCGAGATCACCAGCACAATACCCACGGCCCATGCGCCGCAGCGGGCAGCGACTTCAGGACGTACCTGAAGTGTGAGCCTGATCACCGCGAGCACAATAGCCGACAGGATGGATACCTGCGCCGCGCACCACAACACGGAAAAAAACAATTCGGTCATCGTTGCTGCTCCTTCAGGACTTGCTCCAGCAGTTCACGTTCCTTTGCAGAGAGCTTCTTTCGACCACCCAGAATCTGCACCAGCAGTTGTTCACGCGATCCATTGAATAATCGCTGGACCAAATCACCGACAAGGCTGCGCGAGACATCGTCAAACGATCGCACCGCCCGATAGACAAACGGGCGTTCGCAGTTGACTGCCTCCAGAAATCCTTTATCGATGAGCAAACGAATCAGGTTGGCGACCGTGACATAGGCCCGGTCGAGCCCGGATTCGTCCAGCAGATCGCGAGCACCCTGAGCTGTTGCATTGCCGTGAGTCCAGAAAACATGCATTACCTCCAGCTCACGATCCGTAAGCTCTTTTGCAGTTGGGCGTGCCATTCCGGGGGGTCCTCCCTGTGTGTAAGTTCTGTCGATCCTGTCGTTGGGTTAAATTGCTTATCCAAATTTGGTTACACAAGCATTTGACCAATAACGCGGAATTGCGTCAACATCACTTTTCATCAAGCACGCAGTGAATTGTTTGATTCAAAGTTGCCGTCTCGCTCCGCCGAGACGTGCCTTCAATCTGGCCCGTGCGATCCGCGAACCGCGGTGGAGTCTCGAACGGCATTCGATCAGCGAAGATTAGCGTTCCTCACACAATGGGTGCGGTGATTCGTTGCACGATTCCTAAGGATGCGCCAAGTGCCTGACACCTCATACTGCTTCCTCCCGAGGCCCGTCGTTTCAACGACGGAAGTGCTTTCGTAAATTGGACATTCCTGTCCGACGTACGATTCACAACAAAAAGACGGGCAGGAACGCCCATCTCACTTTGGGGCTGCCGTGAGCCATGGCTCGTCGAAACTCTATGTTCGTCCACTGGTTGAGGCGTCTTCGACTTCGTTTTCGTGTTGGTTGTCGCAGGCGTCGGCTTGACCCTTATCGGCGATTATCCTCTGCCGCTGGGCACTCCGTCTGTCTGCCGCGACACACCCTGATGATCAACCAGACGATCGTCCCGGAACCCAGTGTCAACGCCGTGCGAATCAGGTCGTGACTGTCTTGACGGAACATCATCCTGATCAGGATGATGGTACTCAGCACGTAAAATGCAGCCGCGATTAACGTCGTGGCGGAGGGACGTCGTATCGCCTGCGTTTCAGCCAATGGAGTGGCTCGAAGCGGAATAAACAGCGTAGCCACCGTGACGGCGGACGACAGAGACAGTGTCACTCCGAGAAATCCCAGCAGGTCTCGCAGATTGCTGACGAGGACCAGAGCCACTGCCAGACCTGCCTGCAGCAGTACTGAGCGGCGGATGGAATTCGGACCAGTCCTGAACGCGGCAAAAAAGACAGCGTCGTCGGCCATGCGTGAAATTACGCGGGGGCCAATCATCAGCATCCCGGCGACGGACGACAGAGTTCCGAGGCCAATTGCCGTTCGAATGAGGAGTTCCAGGGGCGAACCACCAATCGCATGCGCCGCAATCGATGCGACGCGCGGGCTCGCGAGAATTTCGACAGCAGGTGTTGCCGTGACAAAAATCATGTTCAGCAGCAAGTACAGAATGGTCACCAGCACCGTTCCCAACATCAGCGATCGTGGAACAGTACGATCGGGATGCGATACTTCAGAAGCCACGTAAATGGCCGAATTAAAGCCCGCATAACTGAGTGAAATAAACATCACAGAAGTCGATATGGCCGACAGGGTTGGCCAGGCCAGGAGCGGCGGCAGCGCTTCTGCGGCCGCCTCCCAGTGCCATGGATGTGTCGAAACTACGGATAACGCGACGGCCAGGAAGCTAAACAACGCCAGTAGCTTGATTCCTACGATGGCATTCTGCAGCCAGGCAAACAGCTTTACGAGAAATGCGTGTCCCAGACCAAACACGACAATCACGGCGATCGCAGCCGTTCCGGTGGGTAACGTGGATCCTCGAATCCCGCCGGGGACCACATACTCTTCAAACGTTAACGCGACCAGAGCAATTGAGCCGCTAAATCCGACAGTCAGCGAAATCCAGCCTGCGAGGAACCCGAAAAACGGGTGAACCAGTCGCGACAGATACAGGTACTCGCCCCCGGATTTTGGCAGGCGCCGTGCCAACTCCCCGTATGCGACGGCACCACTCAGCGCAATCAAGCCGCCGACACACCATGCGAGAAGGACGCGACCAGGCGACTGCAAGTCCGCAAGTGCATACCCGGACGTCGTGAAAACTCCGGAGCCAATCATCCCGGCGATCACGACACCGGTCATTGTCGTCAGGCCGAAGTGGGCGTTGTCAACAGGCACCGTTTGTGTGTTGTTCTTCATTGCTCAAACAAACCATCGACGTTTAATCTTCCAGCACCATGATCTCGACTTTGCGGAAGTCAATCGGATGGCTTTCGGACTGAAGAGAAATGGTCCCGCCAGTCAGCATCAGATTGCCGTCTTTGATGAGTTTCTTTGCATCGTCATCGCGTTCGTCGAGTTGGGGTTTGGTGTATTCCAGCACAACTTCACCGTCCAGGAGATGGCGGATGACTTCGTTGTTGTGGACTTCAATCTCCGCCGTAACCCATTGCTCACCGTGGTAAGTCTTTGATGAGGAACTGATGCAGTGTTGCAGCTTGAGTTCACCGTTCATCACGACGTTAGTTCCGGGCGTGCAAAGATTTGAAGTCGTGCGATTGTCTTTGCCGTTACCGCCCAGCAACTGCACTTCGATGGAAACAGGGAAATCCTGATCCTTTGCCATCGACGTTGGATCCTGCCCGTGAATCATCACGCCACTGTTACGAGTCGCCCAGCCGGGGCCTTCCGGGCATTGTTCGCCGACGAATCGGTATTCGACCCGAAAACGGTAGTTCGAAAAACTGTCCTTGTAGAACAAGTGCCCGAATTGTTCGCCAAATTTCTGGTAGTGGCCACCGTCGTATCGAACCTGCAACATCCCATCGCGCACTCGGAAAGTATCGCCGTTGTTATTGCCAAAGTCTGAGTAACGAATCTTCGGTGTCCAGCCAGTCAGATCCTTGCCGTTGAACAAGGAAACCCACTCGCCCTTTGGATAGTCGCCGTCTGCACCTTGCGTCTGGTCAAAACCATAAACACCGAACAGGATTGCACACAGAATTCCGATGAGGAATTTCATAAGATGGCCTCACTTGCCGATCGAGTAAAGAAAGCTGAACGTACGGAAAAACAGATGACCATCCGCGGCCGACGGTGAAGCACGCATGCCGTCCGCCAAATGATTCTTAGATACCAGTTCGTAACTGTCTGCGACTTTCACAACGTAGCAATCGCCAGCTTCATTGCAGAAGTAAATCAGTCCGTTTGCTGTGATCGGAGTGGCGGTAAACGTTCCTTCAACCCGGTCTCGCCAGACTTCCTCACCGGTCTTCGCATTTACGCAGGCAATCACCCCGTTGTTCAGCATGCTGAAAATGCGATCTCCAATCAGCAGCGGAGCGCTCAGGTCGGAATTTCCTTTGTCACGATTCCAGACAACATGGGATTCCGAAACATCGCCGCGCGTGGAATCGTCCAGTCTCACGCTGAGCAGATTTGAACCCCGCGTGCCGGTATTGAGGATTGCATGATTCTGATAGAACATGGGTGGTGAAGATGCGTTGTAGTCGTCGTGACGGATGGCCCAAAGTTCTTCACCTGTCTGAACGTCATACGCAAACGCCGCTCTGGAACCGACTGAGACAACCTGCGCGCGTCCGTTGATCTCGATCACGTTTGGTGTACTGAAGGCTTTTCGCTGATCACCATCGCGATGTGGTTTGCCGTTTTCGTCCAGATCACCGTAGTTGGTCGTGCGATCTGTGCGCCAGAGAGTCTCTCCAGTGCGCTTGTTCAATGCCGTCAGGAATTGTGCATTGATCCCGTCGTATGTCAGAATCAGGATGTCGTTCCAGACGACCGGTGATGATCCGGGACCTCGAAAATGTCGGCAATTGATATCCCGCCGCTGCCAGACGACCTCCGTGGTTTGAGGATTGAGTCTTGCAGTCCCGTAGGTTCCAAAATGAACATAGACAGCGTCGTCTTCAAGGACGCATGATGGGGATGCGTAGGTGTTGACTTCGTTCCCCAGCGGTTCAGGTTCCGAATTTTCGAACAGCATTTTGTGATGCAGAACCTTGCCAGTGGCCTGATCGATGCAGTCCAGGAATTGCTGCTTTCCGTCCTTTGTGGCTGACGTCAACCAGATCCGTCCATGTCCAATGATCGGTGCAGAATGACCGAAACCTTCCAGTTCCAGTTTCCACGCAATGTTTTTTGACGGCTCTTCGGACCACTCCGTCGGCAGTCCCTCCGCATCTATCGCAGGGACATGTCCGTCACGGGCCGGACCCATTCGAGTCGGCCAGTTCAGTCGATCTGATGCCGTGCAGATGCCGGCACTCAGCACCACGTATGTCAGCATGGAAAGACCGAACTTGAAACGTCCTGACGACTGTCGTTGACCAGAATGTAAATTCGCAGAGCTTATCGAAGGAGAATTCATGCTGTAGAAAATCTTTGAAGACGAACTCGGAGAATGAAGTAAAGGGTCGGGAGTCTTTTTCGGAGAGTTGCTTGGTGAAAAACGCTGACGTTTCCGTCCGAAAAAGACTCCCGACCCTCTGCTCACACAATTAAAACGCCAATATGGGACAGTCGAACTACTTGTCCGTCTTCGGCAGAGGTCGCAGTTTCAGATTGCGCAGCTTTGCTGTTGTCTGCCATGTTGCAAATCCGAAAGGCTTGGAGCGATCCACCTCAAAGCGTGTACTGATTCGCTGGCCCGTGGTATCGACATCGACGATCTGTTTGTCGTCAATCCATGCGCTGATGTGGTCGTCCGTGACAATCAGTTTGATTTTGTACCACTGACCTTTTTCAAAATCGCGGTAGCTGGTCGTTTCGTTCTCAGATGCATCCATGCCGCTCAAACTGGAGAGTCCACAAACTCCACCGCCCCAGCCGCCAACGATCAGTGAACAGTGACTGTCCTTGACGGGAAACGTCAGGCCCGCAAAGAAATCGTTACCGGCGGCCCGCTGGGCTTCAAATTGCACTTCGTAGTTGCATTTCGGAAGTTCCTGCTCGGTGTGGATTCCGGACAGATCAGAACCCTGGGAAATCACAACAGCACCGTCTTCGAAGAAAACCTCGCCTTCACCGCCAAAGTTCGTCACTTTCCAGCCTTCCAGATCTTTGCCGTTGAAGAGCGATTTCCAGCCGTCTTTGTCAGCGGCAGTTTCTGAAACAGCGGCTTTCGGCTGATCTTCAGCGGCCTTGGTGTCGTCGATCGCGTACACAAGTGTCTGAGTCAAAGCAGCGGTCAGTGCGACTGCAAACAGGCGGGCGTAGAACTTGCGGACCATCTTCATTTCTCCCGAATTCTGCGGAATTCTGTGGACACGGTTTGAGTGTCAGAGTTGTCAACGAAGTGCATCTTATCGTTGACAACAGGCTGGGGGAAATGATTTCAGACTGGAGTGGCATCGATGACTGTTCACAGGCTGCAGCGTGGCATGGATACAGGCCTGACGAGAAAGGCTTTTGACTGACGACAGCAGGAGCGCGTAAGCCTATCCCGCGAACAGCAGCATCTGAAAGACCAGCATGCACATAGTCCAAACCTCCGGTGTGCCGCCGAACCACGGCAAAATAAACTTCGCCAGCAGCGGCTGCACTTGAAACAGCAGGAGCCTCGCCCTCCCGAAGCGAACATCGTTTCCGGAATGCAACATGTCAGAAGAATCTGTATTTCCGGCGAGTCGCCTGAACAAGGGGCAGACTGCACCGAGTTTGTCGATCGTAGCGATTGCCTGGAGTTTGGCTGGTTCGGATTCGCAACGCTGTGGCAGAAAGTCAACGTGCGAGGCGTTTTTTATGCAAGGTTACAGGTGTGGCATTTTTTTTGTACCGAAGAGCCACAAGCGAAGTCTTTGAAGCAGGCTGTCCCATGTCAGAAACATTGAAACGTCATCAGGCAGTTTTCCAGTTTGGCGCTTTGGTCGTCATTGGTCTTGTCGCATTCTGGCAGTCAGTGGCTTTCGACTTCGTCAACTGGGACGACGTGACATATGTGACGCACAACGAACTGATCACGAGCTGGTCACCGTCAAATCTCCTGGGCGTGGCCACGGAAACGGTCACTCGCAACTACGGCCCGCTGACGATCTTTTCGTTCCTGATTGATCATACGCTCTGGGGAAAAAACCCAAGCGGTTACCATGCGACGAACGTACTGCTGCATCTGGTCAACGGTGTGCTGGTCTTTCTGCTTTTAAAGCGGCTGACCGGGAACCAGTTCGTTGCGTGGCTTACAGCGGCTCTGTTTCTTGTGCATCCTGTTCAGATTGAAAGTGTGGTCTGGATCTCTTCGCGGAAAGGCCTGCTGTGCAGTGTGTTTCTGTTGTCGGCTGCGATCGTGCGACTTCGTCCGGAAGTGACTGCAAAACAGGATGCCTGGTATATTGGTCTACTGATTGCTGCGTTGCTTTCGAAGGCACTGGCCATCGTCTTTCCGCCAATCGTGCTATTGTACGATCTGCTCATTCGTCGCGAAAAATCAGCTCCCGCCATCGCACGTCAAATCATCCCAGGATTGCTCTCACTCCTGCTTCTGTTTTACACGGCGAGCGTACAAAACACCGTTCTGGGCGGTGTCCGCGGGCATATGGATTTCAGTCTGCTGCATATCATGGCCATCGACGTCACAATTCTGTGGAAGTACATCGGAATGCTGTGCTGGCCGACCAACCTATGCGTCATGTACGACCCACAGACAAGTGAAATCGGCAAGAAGGTTGTTGTCGGCCTGATCGGATGGGTGGCTGTCGGTTATGCGTTCTGGCGAGTCCGCAACACGCAGCCGCTGTGGATTCTGGGTGCAGGCAGCTTTCTTCTGTTGCTGTTTCCGGTGCTCAACTTCTTCCGCATCACCACGCTGATGAACGATCGTTACCTGTACTTGCCGAGCATCGTAGTGTTCGCTGTGGCCGCTGGTGCGGTTCATAGGATTCTCAGGTTCGCAGAAGTAGAATCGAGCGGTCTGGTGCAGCACCTCGGAAACAGTCTGCGAGGTATGGTGGCTGTTGGTGTTCTGGCCGCGTGCCTGACATTGACATTAAAACATCTTCCGGTCTGGCAGAATTCTCAGACGCTGTGGGCACATGCGATTTCGCAATATCCAAAGTTGCCGGTTCTGCGAATCCAGATGGCACTGGCGGTTCATGCCCTGGGACAGGAACGCGAAGCGATTCGGCAGCTTCAAGTCGCCATGCTGGAATGCCAGCCGGATGATCAGGACCGCGAACGCATGCGAAACATGATCGGCGAATGGGAAACTCGAATTACCGATCGCCGAAAACTGGCAACGGCTCTAAGCCGACATGCCGACAGCGCGAATTAGGCTTAACTACGCCGCATCCCGAAGCACATCGTCGATGACTTTTCGTTTTTTCGAACGCCGCCGGAGTTTATGCACCCATCCGTCTTCGGAATCGCTGGTCTCGTTGAAAAATGAGCCTGACAGCAACCGGTAAAAGAACAGAAGCGCGAACGCTCCGAACACAGCGGCGAAAAATCCTTTGAAGCTGATGGGGTCGATCGACATATCACGCCAGAAGAACAGCGCAGTGCCGCATCCGATGACACTGCCTGCAATACCGGTCAACATCGTGACCACCGCACCACCAGGATCTCGACCCGGCATGATCGCTTTCGCAGCCAGTCCGGTCAGCGTGCCGAAACCGACCCACCGCAGCAGTTCATTCAGACTTGTTCGCAGGATTTCTACGACTTCTGTTTCTGTCATCAACCAGCCTCCTGCTCAGGTACTCGCCAATCGGAATACCTGCTTATGTCTTTTTCGGCATTTCAGGAGAACTCGCCGCAATCCGAAACATGATCTTTCAGGACTCGCTTCGCCGTGACACCGTGCGTCTGGAATACCGGCAATTCCTGCCGGTACCTAACTCGCAGTTTCACTTTGCGCAACGTGGATATTGTCAGTACCGGAGAACCTCTCGGGGTTTTGCAGAAATTCGTCACGAGTTTCTTTTGTACTGAAGAAGTAGACCTTCGAGTGATAGGTTACCCCCAGTTCGATATTCCCAACCTGGGCAGTCTGATCGTTAACCAGAGACACGGGATCACATCCATTCAAAGCCGGGACAAATCGTTCCGGACTGGCCTTGAATCGGTCCAGTTCTGCCGCTGAAGCCAGACGATAACAGACCCCCTGAAATTCATATTGAAATTGAGCGTCTCCGATCTTCCATTCTTCAGATTCGGTCAGGGACACTGGTGAGAAACCCTGCAGACCAATCTGTTTTTCGGACTCTCGCTGCAGAGCCTGCGTCGTCACAACGTCAACCTTTGCAGGCGATGCGTTCGACCGGGAAACAGGATTTAATCGAGGTGCAGCAACTGGATTCTCGGTCTGTGCCACATTGACGGCCGGGCGGCCGGAATTGCCAGAGTCCACCGAGTTTCCGGAGCGGACAGGATTCTCCGAGACCCGCGCCACTCGTGAGCGGTGCGTATCCTCTGGAGCCTGAACGGGTGCTCTCGCCGGAGCGCGGAAGCGTGACAGACGGGCAACGTAGCCGATCCTTCCAGGTGATCCGACATCCTTCGACAGTATCTTGCCGTCGGACGTGACGATGACATCCGTCGGAAGCGAACTCACCCCAAATCGCCCTACAAGATCACGTCGTTCATCGGAATTGATTTTGACCCCAACAATGCCCGCACCCAGAACCGCCTGAACCTCGACAGAATTGAGCACCTGCGATTCCATCGTTCGGCAGGGACCACACCAATGAGCGTAAAAGTGCAGCACCATTGGAACATTCTGAGACTTCGCAAGCTTCTCGGCTGCTTCAAAACTGGCTTGCCACTTTTCGGTTCGACTTTTGTCATCCGCAATTCCACTGCGGCTCGACAACAATGTAAAAGCAAGCAGCCCGGCGATGACCAATCGTGCGTTAAATCTCGTTGCAAAGCCTGTTTCAATCCTCTTCTGAGTCCCTGGAGCTTCGTTCGTCAGCATTCCTAACCCTTCTCCGTTGTTGTCCGAATGACACACTTCGTGCAGTTCAACGGATCATCGTTGAAGGTGGGAGAAACACATCCTTCCATGTTCCCTGGCTGCGTAGAACGGCAATGCCACCACACACTCTCTGGGAGTTATGTACAGTCTCCAGTCTGCCGTGTCTACCGAAACCCTCCTTTACCCCTGTTATGTGCATAATTTCTATTTGCGCCATGCGTGTGATATTTACATTTTAACGTCGGTCACCAAACCAAAGTCCCGGCAGGACAACGATTTGCTTGGTTCTGTTCCTACGCCCACGAGAGATCGTGGTCCGCGAGTGGCAGATTGCGAATCCGTTTGCCGGTGGCTGCAAAGATCGCATTGCAGAATGCGGGTGCGAACGATGGTACGCCAGTTTCGCCCACACCAGCCGGAGGCGCGGTACTCGGCACAACATCAACAATGATTTCACGCGGCGAATCACTCATCTTAGCCACTTGATAACTGTCGTAGTTGGTTTGCTGAGCCTGACCGTTCTTGAAGGTAATCTTTCCGTAACGCGTCTGGGTCGTTCCCATGATCGCGGCTCCTTCGACCTGAGCGACAACTCGATCCGGACTCACAATCGTTCCAGCGTCCAGCGACACCCAGACTTTCGGAATATGAACTGTGCCATCCTTGGCAACTTCCACTTCAACAACATGACCCGTGTAGCCCAGAAATGAACGGCAACAGGCAATCCCTAATCCTCGTCCCTTCGGCAGCTTGCTCGCTCGGCTCCAATCCGCAAGTCCCGCTGCTCGTTTGAGGACATTCTTCAGACGACCAATGTCGTAAGGAAATTCTTCCGGCGACGCACCACGGTTCCCGAGTTTGGCGGCTTTCAAATCGATATGACGATCGTCGCCCAGCAACGCCAGCAGATACTCGAGCGGATCGCGTCCGGCGGCATGAGCGAGTTCATCGGCAAATGAACCGACGGAAAAGTTCTGCTGAATATGGCACACGGAACGCAGCCAACCGATTCGCACGTGCGACTTTGCGGTGCCAACTTCAAGGCTCAGATTTGGAACGTGATACGGCAGGTCCGTCAGCCCCATCTCAGCTTCCCAGGTCGCCGGGCTGCTGGCGTCAAGACTGAACGTTGAGCCGATTGTTGGGTAAACGGCGCGTTGCAGCCATGCAGTCGGCATTCCTTTTTCGTCGAGAGCTGCTTCGCAGTGAATTGCCGATATGGCGTGAAAGTAATCATGCTGTATGTCGTCTTCTCGAGTCCACGTAACATGGACTGGTCTCTTCAACTGCCGCGACAGCATCGCCGCTTCAACGCAGTAATCGGGCTTGCTTTTACGGCCGAACCCGGATCCCAAAAGAGTCACATTGACCAGCACATCGGCAGGAGCCATGCCCATCGCTGCCCCGACGGCCTCCTGAGCCGCCTGCGGATTCTGAGTCGCAGCAAGCACATGACACGCTGTAACTTTGCCCGCCGCATCGGTCGTCACATCGGCGACCGCGCACGGAGTTTCCATGGGAGCGTGGGACAGATGCGGTACCGAGTAGTCCGCCTTTATCACTCGCTTCGAACTCGCGATCACGGCAGCGGCATCGCCTTCAGCACGCAGAACCTGACCAGGTTTCTTTGCGGTTTCAGCGAGTTCCTTCGCAAACGATTCTGTATCGTAGTGTTGATTGTCGCCCAGATCCCATTCGATCTTTAAAGCATCTCGGCCTTTCCACGCGGCCCATGTTGATGTTGCGCAAACAGCGACGCCACCCAGCGGCTGAAACAAGGGCGCACCTTGAAAACGAGGAATCTCAACGACCTCCATGACGCCCGGAATCTTTCGAGCTGCGGTCGCATCAAACGACTTGACAGTACCACCAACGACCGGTGGACGCGCGATGACAGCAAAAAGCTGATTGTCCATGCGCGCGTCAATACCATAGATGGCTTTGCCCGTCACCATATCCTCAAGGTCCGTGATCTGCGCGTCTTTGCCGATATAACGCCACTGATCCCGCGACTTGAGCTTCAGTTCTTCTTCTTTCGGGATCTCCAGCGTCGTAGCGGTTTCGACGAGGTCGCCAAAACCTGCGACGCGATCGCTTCCCTTGTGCTTGATCTGATGGTTGTCGGCATAACATTCTGCAGCACTCACGCCCCAGTTCTTTGCGGCAGCTCGTTCCAGCATTGTGCGAGCCGTTGCTCCGGCAATCCTCATACGTTTGAAGAAAAATCGAACACTGTTCGAACCGTCGGTATTCTGGTCGCCCAGGCGTTTGTCGCCCGGAGCTTGGCGTATTACAACGCGCTCCCAGTCGGCTTCGAGTTCATCAGCGACAATTCGCGGAAGTGCTGTGCGAATTCCTGTGCCCATTTCAGAACGATGAGCCAGCAAAGTCACCAGACCATCAGGCGAAATGGAAACGAAGAAATCAGGCTCAAAACTGTCAACGGTTGCCGCGACGGCGCTGGTCAGCACTGTGCCGTTGGCAACGCGGCCCATCAGCACAAGTGATCCGGCAGAGAGACTTGCCAGAAAGCCACGACGTGAGAACTGATTACCAGCGGACGGGGATACGCATTCAGATATGTTACTCATCGGCTCATCTCCTTCGCGGCAGTTTTGATGGCTTCGCGGATACGTGGATACGTGCCGCATCGACAGATATTCCACATTTCCGTTTCAATCTGCTGGTCTGTTGGTGCTTTGATGTCTTTCAACATAGCCGCCGCCATCATCATCTGACCAACCTGACAATACCCGCATTGCGGCACATTGTGCTGTTTCCATGCCTTCTGAACCGGATGATTTCCGTCCGTGGACAAACCTTCGATCGTTGTGACCTCGGAGTCACCGATTTCACTCAATGCGGTCACGCAAGCCTGTACGGCTTTGCCGTCCAGATGAACGGTACACGCACCGCATTCGGAAACTCCACAGCCGTACTTGGTCCCCGTCAGTCCCAGGCTGTCTCGAAGCACCCAGAGTAAAGGAGTATCACCGGGCACGTCTTTCACTTCGTGCGTGGTGCCGTTGACTTTGATTTTTGTCATGGCAGGATTCCTGATAGAGATCGCTCGAAAAACAACTGTTGATTTCCCCGCCACCGGATTCATTCCGGTGGTTCTCGGGATTCTGCACTACACGACCCAGTGCTGCCATAGTGCAAAATCCTGAAAACCACTGAGGTAAACTCAGTGGCGGCTAAATGGACAGCCTGCTTGCCGCTCACTTGTCGAGGGGTGATTGTGGCGACATCGTTCGAAGTTTGGAAGTCTGGCTTGCCGCTGTGCCCCGCACGGGGTGCGGTGGCCGATTTCGGTAAGTCCTCCTTGCCGAGGGGGATTGTCCAAATTGCCGCAAGGCGAACCGCAAAAGCGGACGTCCGCTCAACGAGGAAGTGTTGCTCTATAATCAGCGTGGCTCTGGTCGCAGCTTGCAGCAAGCTGCAAAGTCCTTTCCGGCAGAAAGGACCTACTTTCACAATGATCCGCGACTGCCACTCCCTGCACGTCGGGATTCATCAATATCTGCGAGCCGTGAGACGTCAGTCTCCGGATTGTGTTTCGTTCCTTGTCATCAATCCGCAGGTTGAAACACAATTGATTCGCACGAATCACAAATCAGGGGACTCACGTCCCGCCGCTCGCCGGGGGACCGGCACCAATGCTTGTGAGTCATTAGACGACCGTCACTGGCTTCTGCTTGCTGCCTTCAATGCTGATTCATATTCTTCAGGTGTATCGACGTCATCAACAAGATCTGTGGCAGGGAAAGAAACAATTGTTTTGTCGTGACGCTTCACGATCTGATCGATCCCTTGATCATCTAATAGTGTTAATACCTCGGACATCATCGCCCACGGCAGCAACGCCGGGTGCCCCTGTCGCGATCCGAACGACGGAACTACGATCCGTTCCGAATCGAACGATGTTGCGGCAAGGCGATCAATGATCTCGTGTGTCAGTGCGGGCAGATCGGCAGGGGCGACAAAACAACGACTCGTGGCATCTGGCTGATAAACGTCATTCAGAAACGAAACGGCAAGCTGGACGGAGGCTTTCATGTCGATCGGAGGCGTCGCTGGCTGTAAAAGTGTGACCGGCCATCTTCGGCAGGCGACGGCAAGCTGTTTATCGTCGGAGCGCACAACCACCACAATCCTGGTCACGCAGCTTGACGTCCATGCGCGGAGGACACTGTCTATCAATAAACCATCGGGTTGCACAGGCGTTGGCCAGGGCAGCATCAACTTCGACTGACCCATCCGCTCGCTTTTGCCTGCTGCTGGAATGATGGCGTAGCATTCATTGTGTCCGTGCTTCATTGAGGCGAAATCCCGAATTAAGAAGCACTATGGCACGAATTCGCTGGTCATCATAATCGCGTCGCGGTGAATGCCGCTGTGTTCCAGATCCGCCTGAAGTTGTTTTTCTGCCGAGGCCCGAGCTGTCTGGCGAATCAACACGCGAACTTTGGTTCCGTTGGAGTCACCTTTTGCGAGTGTGGCCAGTTCAACAATGCGCGGCAGCGTCGCCGGTCGAAACATCGCATCGGATGTCCCCGGCAACTGGATCATGTATTGATAGTCATCGATCAGCACGGTCAAAATATCAGAAGAAAGCGCTTTACGTTCGTCATCGGTCAGCCCACCGATCAGAGGATCTGCTGCGACAAGATCGGGTTCCTGAATGTCGGGTCGTTCGCCCTCTGACTCCGACGACTTCAGAATGTCGAAGGGCGCGGATTCTGCTCCGGTTCCGGAACCGCTTGCACCAGTTCCACCAGGTCCGAAACCACGGAACAACAGGAACAATGCGAGTCCGATAAGGATGGCACCACCGCCCATGCCCGCGCGGGAAGTGCCGCGAACAATTCTGCCTGGAGTTGGCAGCTTTTCATTTCTTTTTGACATCGTGCCCCTCAGGGAAATCAGGAAAATGACATAATGGTTTACGGTGAAGGAGATTTCGTGGCGTTGATCAGAGACCCCTGATCCTGATCCCGATAACCGATAATCGAGAAATCATACCATCGCGTCCCGGCCGCATCTTTGCGAAGCTGTTCCATCAGCAGCGGCATAGCATCTGTCGCTCGGCGTCGAGCTGCCGCCTGAGCATCATCCCATGTCAGCAGTGTAACAATCAGTGTCTTCGGTTCGGAGAACGATTTGCTGGATTCAAAAAGTCGCGCGGCAAGATCCGTTTCGCCGGAAAAATCGCTCAGAAATGACTGCTGACCGTCAGTGATCATTGCCTGGCCGTTTTGCTGGATGTGAATTTCCCAGATGGTCACATGCTTTTGCATTTCATCGACCTGCAGCATAAAGCGAAAGATTTCTTCCCCACGTGCCTGCATCAGCTTCTGCAATCGTTCTGACGCCCCTTGCAGTTGTTCGGCCGCTTCGGGCGATCCGGATGTTCGCAGTTTGAGAACTTCGGCCATCACATTGCCGGGCAGATTGAGGGATTCGGCCAGAATCGATCCAATCTGATGGTGCTGATTGATAATACTGCGAAATTTTTCGTCGTAGGTTTTTCCGAGTTCGGCCAGGGAGGCTTTTTGATCGGTAACCTCTTTCAGCAGTTCTTGCCGACGAGTTTCATACGCAGCGTCCTGTTCCGCTTTTCGGGCCTCAAGTGCTTCTTCGCGGGTCGTCAGGGCTTCGTGAACCGCGACAGACCTGTGACGATTCTCAATATACTGTGAGAACATCAGAATCAGCAGCAGATCCAGCAACGGAGTCAGTTGCAGAGCAAGTCGACGTTTGAGCATCATCCGGCAATGCCCTCCGGTCGCTGCGATGCCAGACTCAGTTCGCGTTTAGCTCGTGCCACCATTTCGCGCACATGAGTGCGGCTGTCCGTGAGTCGATTAAAACGGATTTCCAGGATACTGTTGATAAACATCAGAACAATTGCTGCAGCAAGTCCCGTGAACGTGGACCAGATAGAATCGCCAAATCGCTCCATCACAACATTGACGGTTGATGCTGTCTGAGTTGCGGCGTCAGCCTGCAAAGCCGATCCAATTGCCAGCACCGTTCCCAGCACACCACTTAGCGGATACGCTTCAATCATCGTTCGCGCAACATGCGTTGCCGTTTCGAACGACAGTGATTCCAGATAGCGTCGCTTTTCGTCCAGAATCTGCATTCGTCGCAGGCATTCCGTGCGGTCTTCACTACGGCTGTCGTCAGAAAGCACGTCGTTCACGTCCTGTACAAATGCATCAATCTGAGTGGTCAGTGACACGCCGCGTTCCAGGATACTCCGATGTTTCAGGCCACGGGTATAGTCGTCCAGCGTCCCGGCAATCACCCGCAGATCTCGAGCGCACCAGGTGCGAAGAAATGAAAAATACAAAAGGTGCAGCAGTGCAGCGACTGCGATGACCGGCGTTGACAGGCTGGAAAAAAACTGCAGCCATTCACCAACGTTGGCGGACTGTGGAATCTGAAAGGACATAACACGCTCACTGAGTGCGATGGAGCAATTACAGGGATTTTGAAGACTCTGACGGGAAGGCCTGGCGTTCCGCGAGGAGAACACAAGGCAGGAAGGGTAGTTCCAACTCCCTTGGAAAGTCCAGATCCAACCGGAGTGCAAGAATGCATGATGAGCGAGATTCGTCTCTGCGTGGCGAATTCATGCGAAAACCCGTCATCCGCTGCAATTCGTAACGATTGTGTGCCGGGTGATGCGTATTTTCGTGATCTTCTGAGTTCGACGCCGGGGATTTTGCCCTTGCGAGGCGAAATCCTGGTTCCGGTTGCGCATAGCTGTGAGGGATGCGCCTCAGGTGGCAACGCTAGCGTTCGATTCGAAATCCCGGCCTGTGCCATCGCTGGTCAATCTTGTGAATTCTTGCCGCAATCAGGTCGATTCTGTGACTCATAAGGAGGATTTTATGCTTGTACTTTCACGGCAGAGCGACGAAACGATCATCATTGGCGATAACATCCGCATCACGATCGTTGAGGTCAGAGGTGATAAAGTTCGTATAGGAATTGATGCCCCACGCGACGTGGCGGTTCATCGTCAGGAGATTTACGACGCAATTCGCCGTGACGCGGAAATCGCGGCTCGCGCTGTCTAAGTCGCGTGCAAAATTCCTGAGATCGGTGCAGAATGGCCTGCGGAGGTGGTAACTTCCGCAGGCCATTCTGCGTTTGTGGGCCTGTCATCTATACTTTACGCGGTCATTATTGAGGTAACTCGAAGCAACAGGCACGTTCTTCAATCGGGAGTCTGAAATGCCGCAGCGATTTGTCACCGTTGCACTCTGTCTTGTTCTGCTGCCAGCGTTGCCTTCGGCCAGCGTCGGTTCAGCCCGCGCCGCAGATCCCCTGTCGCAGCAATCACAGGTCCCTCAGCCCGACGCCGGCCCCGGGCGAAAGCCGCTCGCCGTTTTGCCGGAAACGCTTAGCCGAGAGCTGGATGGAACCACGCCGCTCAATCCTGAAGGCACTGTCCTGATCGACGTGAAATCCAGGCGTGTCGTGTTGCGAACCGAGGTCGCCTGTCAGGACTGTATTCTGGAAATGTTGCTTGTCCCGGAAGGCAACCGTGAACATGAAACGATTTTGCGGATTCGTTCCAAAGCCTTTGTGATTCATACGGCATTGCTTGCTCTGGGCCTGGAACCGGGGAAGCCAGCCGAGTTTTCTCCGAAATTCATTGCGCCAACCGGGCCAGAGATCAATCTGCAGCTTGTGTGGCTGGATGATCAAGGAGTGATCCAGCGTGCGGAAGCCAGCGACTGGATTCGAGATAATGTCCATCGCTACTATTCTGCACCGTTGTCCGGCCCGCCGCCCGATTTGAAATTGCCGTATAAAAATCTTCGATGGGACAGATTCAACAACGAGATTCTGTGGTACGGCCCGATGACCGAAGAAGAACGCACGGACCTGCTTTCGAAATGGAAGAACGAAGCCTACCAAAAAGCGATTCGGACCTTTTACGAACAAGGTCAGTCAGTTCCGATGAAGGCATCCTTTGTTTTTGTCGGCAGCAGCATGTACAAAGACGAAGAAACGGGTGAGAAATTTTATCAGGCAGAAGGAGGACATCTCTTCTGTACGTCAAATTTCCCGGATGCACTTCTGGATATTCGTGAAGAAAGTTCGGCCAGTGATGGCGGGCAGGCCTACGAAGCGTGGACTGAAAAAATTCCTCCCGTCGGTACGCCTGTTCTGCTGGTTCTGACTCCAAAAGCCGTCGCAGGAAAGCCTGTTGTTTCAGAATCTGACGATCCGGGGCAATCGACGACACCTGCTGAAAAACTTCCGAAAGTTCGCTGAGATGATTGATACGCACTGCCATCTGGATGCGGAAGCATTTCACCAGGAAATCGACGCCGTTCTGCTTCGTGCGACGGATGCCGGTATTGAATCCATCCTGACCGTTGGCACAACTCTGGAATCCAGCCAGGCAGCGATCGTCCTGGCAAATCGCTACCCGGTTGTGCGAGCGATCGTGGGAATTCATCCGAATTACGTGCTTGCAGCGAAACCTGGCGACTGGGAACAGATCGAAGAGCTTGCCACGCATCCGGCAGTCGTCGCCGTCGGTGAAACGGGACTCGACAAATACTGGGATCACACGCCGCTTGATCAGCAACAAGACTATTTCGTCCGACATATTGAATTGTCGAAACGCATCAGCAAACCGTTTGTTGTGCATTGTCGCGAAGCAGATGCAGAGGTTCTTGAAATCCTGCAGACAGAATATCAACGCGGTCCGTTCATTGGCGTGATGCATGCGTTTTCGGGCAACGCGCAGATGGCGGCCGATTGTCTGCAACTCGGGATGCATTTGTCGTTCGCCGGGATGTTGACGTTTCGAAAGAACGATGACATACGAACTGTAGCCGCCACAGTGCCGCTCGATCGACTGCTGGTCGAAACGGATGCTCCCTATCTTTCACCACATCCGAATCGCGGCAAACGCAATGAACCCGCCTGGGTACGCCTCACCTGCGAATGCCTCGCCACAGTGCATGGTCTGACGCCTGAAGCGATGGACGCACAAACGACGTCAAATGCCAGACGACTGTTCGGACTTGCGGCGAACTTGAAATGAAGCGTTGCTGTAACAGAATTGCGAGGCTCCTGCCGAGCCACTGGTGAGCGGAGGGTGTCAGCCCTCCGGTACATTGCGATTCGACCGCACGGACTGGAATACGCGCGAATCACATCGTACCGGCAAGCTGACGCATGCCGCTTTGGGCATTCGTCACTCGGAGAGTGACGGCTACTTTAATCGCAGATCCCGAATTTCACGGTTTCAACTGCCATTGCTCATCAAAGAAATCGGCTGCCACGACTTTCCCCGGCCAGACGCTGTTGGGTGGCGTGTTGAGATCGATGATGGCCCAGTCGGGCAGCATCGGAACCTGGCGGGCGTTGTTGAGGTAGGCGTAGTCGCGGAACGTAAAGCTGCTGTTGAGCACCACGTAGCGGTTCAGATTCAGTGGGTTCGGATGAATCAGGATCGGAGCGTGGTTCTTCGCTTCATAGGATTTTTCGCCGACGGTGATTTTGTCCGCCGTCCATTGAATCGGCAGCTTGTCGGCAATTTTCACCATGATGCTGTTGGACTTCGGATCACCCCACAGAATCAAGTTGGCCGATTGAATCATTTCGTCCGTCACATCGGTGTCGTTGACGACTCTCGCGTCACCTCGAAAATGCCGCCGCCAATGTTCGATGGCTCGCGTCAGTTCGGCCTCCGCCCAGTTGCCGACTGCTTCGTTGGCGGCAGTGCCGGTGGGGCGAACAAAGATGAAGGAATTCATGAAGGCGTCATCGATGGGGCCTTGCAGGTTGTGGCGTTTGCGCAGTGGTTCAGGAGACTCACCGATTTGCCATGTTCCTGCGGTATCGCGAAAAAAGCTGCAATGAAGAGAACCGTCGGAGAGTGGCCCATCGACAATCAATGTTGGACTGGAGATGAATTTAAGATTCTGAGGATTCTGTGCTAGAAGTTTGATGGCTGTGTGCGGCGCCGCTGCCGAATGACGGCGGAAAGAACCTTCCATTAAAGAGCCAGCGGGCAAATCAACAGTCAAGGCGCTGACATTTTTCGTTGTGATGCGGATGGCCAACTGAGCATCGCGTTCTTCGTGGTCTGGCTGGATCGCGGCCCGAACAGTGGATTCGGACCAGTGATGCTCTAGCGCATCTACGGTTAGCCAATGCATCCGATTGTATCTGAGAGAATGAGTCTCGAAAACGATTCGTTGCGGTCTTCGATTCCGTCCGACTTCAGAGAGATTGTGCAAAGAATCAGCAACGACGGATTTCGATAGCTGGTCATACTTATGTCCCATTCCCAATCCGACTATGTGACGCAAGCGCTGACCGCGGCCAGCCATCGCAACTTCCATCACATCGGCCGCCTGCTTCTGTGAATCATTCTCACCGCTGTACGCAATCGTCGGGCACTGCGTCAAATTCAACGCCCACTTGTCGCAGTCGTACAGATTCCACAGCGTCTGTTCCCACGGCGTCGGCTTCAGTTCTTCCTTCTGGAAGACTTTGAGAAATTGAGGCGTCTCGGAAAACCCAGCTCCGGGATTCGCGGCGAACCAGCGGTCGGAGTAGTGCGTTGCGAATTGCCAGCAGGCCGCGCCGCCCATCGAGAAACCTCGCACGCTGATGCGGTCCTCGTCGATGCGGTAACGTTTCTGAACATCCTCAAGAGCTTCCAGCACGTCGACTTCCCCAGCGAACTTGAACGCGTTGCAGTAACGCCCGTACGGATGCAGCATGATGGTGTGCTCTGGAGTGAACTCACCGGGATTGTGCATGCGGTCCCACAGGAAGTTCACTTCACTTAATTTTTCGCCGCGACCGTGAAACCAGATGTCGCAGCGAGTCGGTACGCTGTGATCGATGGCATACGTCGGAGGAATCACCATGCCGTACGGCTGCACGGTGTTGTCGATGCGGCTGATGTAGCCCCGCACGACGAGCCCCTTTTGAGTGATCCATTCAGGCTTGCCCGCCAGCAACTGATCGGCTCGCTTTGCTCCTTCGGCCAGCAACGCATCGGCTTTGTCGAATTCCTTGACGTCGAAGAATTCGTTGTAATCCAAAGGGCACCGGACGGCTCGTTCAAAGATCATCACATCGGGCAGTAACGCCTTCGCGCTGGCGTCACTGCCTGCAATGATTGCCGCGATCTTCGCCTGAAGCTGGCCGAGCGACACTCGCATCAAGGCCGCTCGTTCGTCAGGCACGGGCACACCAACTTCCGGGATGCGTCGAACATTCTCCGGCATATTGTCCTGGACACCATCTCATAGTGCGAGGAGCGGCATACAAGTAACCATCGCCACAAAGTACAACCAATTCGCACAGAAGCGAAGATTCAGCAACATCGGACGACTCCGGAAAAACAGCAGATAAGGACCGTTGTGGCTGAGTATGAGGACCGCCATCATGTTGTCAAATGGCGAGATCGATTTCCGCAGACGTTCGAAGGGCGTAAGCAAGCTGTCGATTTACCCGCGACCGGATTCATTCCGGTGGTTCTCGGGATTCTGCACTACTCGACAACACGGAGAATTCCGGTAGTGCAAAATCCTGAAAACCACTGAGGTAAACTCAGTGGCGACTAAATCGACCGCCTGCCAGCGCCCGGTTTTTCACGATCAGCAGAAATCTGCCTCTCGCCTAAGAACTTTGCCTGTTCACTTGCCAGATCTCAAAGGGATTAGACCATACTGTATCAAGGGTCAACAACGGCGCGAGCTTCGTCGGCGTTGGCCTGCCCAAAACTTCCAGTGTGCAAGTCCTGATTGAGGCGCTATGAGACTATCCATTACCTCGGCTCTTGTTTGTTCCTGTTTCGCGATGATCAATTCTTTGTTAGCCGAAGAGACCACAGTCAACACCGTCCCCATTTCCACTGCCGATGTCGCGGCGGCGGATGCGGCGGATATCCCAAAACAACGGCAGACAGATGCTATCGAAGCGGATCAGGCGGCATTCGGCTACTGGGGTACTGATCCGGAGAAGTACACAGGCTGGAAATCCCATTCGAATCGACTGATTCCAGTCTACACATTCGGTTCCAAAGGCAGCGGAGAAGGTGTTGATCTGGATTCCTACACAGGTCCGAACAGTGCTTATCGTTCAGAATCCAAAGTCCAGGCACTGTACGGGTACGTCCCGGATAAGACAGTGAATCAGAACGCGGTCTGGATGGATCAAACCAATATCGCCGACATGCAGCGAGCGGCCGCGGCTGCGGGCAAGAAATACATCTTCCTGGTGATATTCGACGGAATGGATTGGCAAACGACACGCGCTGCTGCCGTCTGGAATCAGAGGAAAGTGACATACACGGAAGGGCGTGGACACGGGACACATTTTCAGGACTACGACGCAAACGGAACAACCCAATTTGGCTTCTTCGTCACCAGTGCTCATAACGAAGGAACCGACATTGATGTGAACACGCAGACTGTGAAGAATCCGGGCGGAACAATTCGAGGCGGCTACGATGCCGCTTCCGCAGGAACCGCACCCTGGGCGATCCCGAGTGATCCAGGATATCTGATCGCCAAGCCGGCCGACGGGAATCCGAAACACGACTACACGGATTCCTCATCGTCGGCGACCAGTATGACCACCGGCATTAAGACATTTAACGGCAGTGTGAATGTGGATTCCAATGGAATACCTGTCTCGACGGTCGCTCACGCGTTGCAGCATAAAGGCTGGCGTGTCGGAGCGGTCTCATCCGTGCCGATTAGTCATGCCACGCCCGCGGCGTCGTATGCTCACAATGTCTCACGCGATGATTATCAGGATCTGACCCGCGATATGCTGGGGCGAGTATCGATTCAGCATCCGCAAACACCATTGGCAGGTCTGGATGTCGTGATCGGTGGCGGTTATGGAAACACGGGGGATGCCAAACGCGGCAATGCCAGCCAGGGCGATAACTTCGTCGAAGGAAACATTTATCTGACAGACAGCGATCTGCAGGCCGTCAGTGTCGATCATGGCGGACGCTATGTGACCGCCGTTCGAACTGCAGGACACAACGGTTCGGAAGTCCTGCATAATGGCGCACTGGCTGCAGTCAAAGGCGATCATCGGTTGCTGGGATTCTTCGGCAATGGACAATACAACGGCCATTTGCCGTTTGCGACCGCCGATCGACGCTACGATCCCGCACCGGGCGTCGGCAAGAAATCTGAAACGTACTCGCCCTCGGATCTGGAAGAAAATCCCACCCTTTCTCAAATGACCGATGCTGCGTTGACAGTGCTTGGCCGGGACCAGACTCCGTTCTGGCTGATGGTCGAATCGGGCGACGTCGATTGGGCCAATCATGACGACAACGTTGATAATTCCATTGGAGCGGTCAACAGCGGCGACGATGCGATCCGAGTCATCACGCAGTGGGTTGAGTCCCACAGCAACTGGAACGAATCATTGCTCATCGTGACCGCCGATCATGGTCACATGTTGAATTTGGTGAGACCGGAATTGCTGATATCTGAGTAGATCCTTTCTGCCGGAAAGAACTGTTGGGTAGGTCCTTTCTGCCGGAAAGGACTTCGCAACTTGTTGCGACTCGCGACCCAACGACGATGATTACAGGGCGACGCGACGGCGTTGAGCGGACGTCCGCTCATGGGTTCGCCTTGCGGCGAAAGTCCTCCCCGGCAGGGAGGACCTACGTACAATTTCGGGAGCATTCGTTGAACAAAACCGCGACAAACGTTGCCTGTCCAGGCTGTGGATGTCTGTGCGACGACATTTCGCTGACATTCAACGAGGAACGCATCGTTGCCTTCGAGCCAGCGTGTGCGATGGGCGAACGCTGGTTCCGCAATCATTCCGAAGCCACACAACCCGTCGCGGAAATCCAGGGTGTCGAAACAGAGTACGACATTGTGTTGCGTAAGGCATTGGCGCTGATGGAAAAGGCCGATTATCCACTGATCTACGGACTATCTCGCAGTTCCAGCCCCGGCCAGCGGGCTGCGGTTGCTCTTGCTGATCGGATTGGAGCAGTGATTGATACAACCGCGTCTATGTGCCACGGGCCGTCGATCATGGCATTGCAGGAAGTCGGTGAAGTGACGTGTACGCTTGGCGAAGTGCGAAATCGTGCCGATTTGGTGATCTTCTGGGGATGTCATCCGGCAGTATCGCATCCACGTCATGCCGATCGTTATTCCGTGTTCGCGAAAGGTCGATTTACTCCTGACGGTCGCGACAGTCGAAAAATTGTGATGATTGGCGAGGCCGGAAAAGTTGCGGAATGGAAATTGTCTCCCAGCGGCGGCGATGCCGATCTTGTGATCCCGATTCCACATGACGGAGACTTTGAAATCATTTCTCAGCTTCGCGCGTTGCTGAGCGGAACGCAATTGAGCGATGTCTCAGAACCAGTGCTGCAATTGATGGAGCTGATGAAAAGCTGCCGCTACGGCGTTGTGTTTTTCGGCCTTGGCCTTGCCGGTTCACGTATGTGGGACGACGTACAGCCGTCGAATACTGGTCACATTCATGTTGCCGCCCTGCTGCAACTGGTCGCAGAACTTAACGCTGTGACACGATTTACTGCCCGACGGATGCGAATGCAGGGCGACGTTTCCGGTGCCGACAACGTCATGCTGTGGCAAACAGGATATCCGTTTGCCGTCGATATCTCTCGCGGGTATCCACGCTACAATCCGGGCGAGTTCTCTGCCAATGAATTGCTAGAACGACGCGAATCGGATCTGTGTCTGATTGTCGGAGCAGAAACGATCCAGCACTTCTCAAAAGCAGCACGAGATCACCTGCAATCCATTCCGACAATCGTAATCGACTACCCGAATGCTCCCCTTGAGTTCACTCCTACGACGCGATTCACGACCGCGGTGTATGGATTGCACGCGGCGGGGACCGCGTATCGTATGGACAACGTCCCGCTGCCGCTTCGCGCGCTGCAGACGTCGAAATATCCGACAGATGAAATTGTGCTGAGCGACCTGCTGGCAGGGTTCCGGGGGGATTGACTATCCTGCGGCACGCCTGAACCAAACGCAACTGTTGTACACATAAGGAAATCGACCCTTGGCTGAAAAACGCGACTTTGACGAATTCCTTGAAAAGTTTCAGAAGCACCATCAGGTCATGGTGGAAGAGTTGCACAAGGTGATCGTAGGCCAGGACGATGTCATCGATCAGATTCTGGCGGCGATCTTTACCGGCGGCCATTGCCTGCTGGTCGGAGTGCCGGGTCTGGCGAAGACGCTGGTCGTCAGCACGATTGCCAAACTCCTGGACGTCAACTTTCGTCGTATTCAGTTTACGCCCGACCTGATGCCGTCCGATATCACGGGCACAAACGTGCTGGAAGAAAGCGATACGGGCCGCCGCGAATTTCGATTTGTTGAAGGCCCGGTGTTTACCAACATCCTGCTAGCCGACGAAATCAATCGTACTCCGCCCAAGACGCAGTCAGCGCTGCTGCAGGCGATGCAGGAACGCGAAGTCACCGTCGGGCAGACAACATATAAACTGCCAGAACCTTTCTTCGTGATCGCTACGCAAAACCCCATCGAACAGGAAGGCACGTATCCTCTGCCGGAAGCTCAACAGGACCGATTCATGTTCAATGTCAATGTGGATTATCCGTCGCTGGATGAAGAGGAGAGAATCCTCGAAGCCACGACATCCGGCGAGCGGGCTGAAGTTCGAAAAGTACTGTCGGCAAAATCGATTTTGTATCTGCAACGCCAGATCAGTCAGATTGTGGCGAGTCCATTTATCATCAGTTACGTTGCCAGACTAGTTCGGGCAACACGGCCCAAAGATGCAGGCGCACCGGAATTCATCAAACGCCTCGTTGACTGGGGCGCTGGCCCGCGCGCCGGGCAGAATCTCATCGCCGGAGCGAAAGCGGCTGCTGCGATGGATGGCCGACCGAATGTCACCATCGCCGACGTGCGGAAGGTAGCGATCCCGGTCCTGCGACACCGCGTCTCCACAAATTTCCAGGCTCAGGCCGAAGGATTCGATATTGACGAGATTATCCGAAAACTTGTCGCGGAAGTCCCAGAACCGAATATTCCTAAGTACGAAAAATAGTTTGAATGTGACCGGCATTCCGCCGGGGCAGAATTCTCGCTTTCAACCGCCTGTGGCACGATTCGGTTGGTTCTCTACAAGACTTGAACACGCGCTGACAGGAAGATTTGGGACAGGAAGATAGTGCGATTTCATTTTCTTGTCCCCAATCTTCCTGTCCCCAATCTTCCTGTCCTCAATCTTCCAGTCTCATTTTTGCCGGTGCCAGCCAGATGACGAGCATGCCGAGGGAATAGATCAGCGAGCAAATCGTCCCGACGCGTGAGTAGTCGCCGCCGAGGAATGTGAACAGACTGCCAGCCAGCAACACGCCCGCTGCTGTTGCGAATCGTCCGGAGTTGAAGGCCAGCCCGCTGCCGGAGGCCCGGACGCGCGTGGGAAATAACTCCGGCAGAAAAACTGCCAGCCAGCCAAAGAACAAAGTCGCCACAAATCCCTGAGCAAAGACTATGGGATGAAACGATGGTTGCAACGGCGCGGTCCACTGAAACATTGTGACGGTCAACAACGTCGATCCCAGACTGATCAGGAAATAGCTGGTACGACGTCCCAGCAAACTGGCAAGGTGCGCGCCGGTAAAACTTCCGATCGTGGCACCGAGCGACCACCAGGCCAGTGTTGTCGCCTTGTATCCTGCATTTGATGCTCCAGCGACTTTGTCGGCCCACGGAATCATCCACTTGCTCGCCGACCAGGCCCCAACGAGGGGAATTGATGCGATGATGATCGCTGCAATGGTGATCTTCAGCAGTGCGGGACTGAATAGTTCGCTAACAGGTGGTGGTGGACGTTTGGTGGTTTGGCGGTTGGCCAGCCATCTCGGTGATTCCGGCAATGCCACCAACACGACAGTTCCCAGAACCGCCGGGACACCTGCCAGATAAAACAGCCAGCGCCAGGAATCGGGCGTGATGGGCCAAAGCCCTGCCAATTGCGACAAGAGCAGGATTCCTATATTGAGTCCCGCGCTCATCACGCCGGAAACCAGCGGGCGCGAAGCGCTCGACCAGCATTCGGACACCAGAGCCATCCCGTTGGGCCACATACCTCCCACGCCCAGCCCGACCAGAAATCTCAGCAGGAGCATTTGCTCCTGCGTCTGAACCCACGCACCGAGTGCTGCGAAGACCGAGTAAAAAAGGATACTGACCCCCATCGCGCGGGACCGACCAATTCGATCACCCAGATTACCCAGGAAGATTCCGCCCAACGCAGCGCCAAACATCAACGCCGCCGTGAAGCGCGCGAACCAGACGCCGCCTGCATCAGATGTGTATGCGTCTCCCAATAGACTTTTCGAAACAGACAGAGAGGCCACTGGCATCAGACCCAGTTCAATTCCATCGAACAGCAGTCCAAGGCAGGCTGCACACAAAACTGCGATCCTTGCGCCACGAGACAGAGTGTTTTCATTCATAATTCCGGCCTCCGCATTGGTTCGATGATCGCACTGTTGTCCATGTCACCCAGCCCCAGCGACTCGGCCCGCTCCAGCAACTTACGATGCGCATCGGCCAGCGGTAACTTGAGTCCCACGTTGTTTGCGGCCTCCAGCATTAGCCGCACATCCTTGAGGTGCTGAGAAAGTTTGGCCTGAACCGAAAAATCGCCCTCAATCATTTTGCGGCCCTTCGTGTCCATTTGCCGCGAATACGCCGCGCTCCCACGCAGTACTTCGAGCGCAGACGTCGGGTCGATCCCGATGGATTCCGCAAAGACGAGGCCTTCTGCCAGAGCAACGCGATTCAGACCAAGTACCAAATTACTGACCAATTTCATTTTGGCGGCATTACCACTGGCCCCGACATAAAACACGTTCTTCCCCAGCACAGGCCACAGATTCTTGCAGGCGTTGAATGCTTGTTGCTGGCCGCTGACAATGACCGTCGCCTCGCCTTGTCGAGTCTGGGTACTGGAACCAGAAATCGGCGCATCCAGATAAACCGCGCCGGAATCTGCCAGGCGTTTTTCCCATCGAACGCTTTGGTCAGGGTCGCCTGTGGTTGTGTCGATCATAATCTGTCCTGGTCGCAGGCCGTTGATCAGACTCTGCAGAACGGATTCGACAACTTCACTGGAATACAGACTGACGATCACGCGATCACAATCGGCGATTGGGTTGTCGCTCCAGACGGCACCTCGATCCAGGAACGGTTCTGCTTTTTCGCGCGTGCGATTCCAGATGAATGGAACATATTGGCATTCCAGCAATCGATCAGTGAGCGCCGAGCCCATCAAGCCCAGGCCGATAACACCAACTCGCTGGGCATCTCCATTTGACGTCATTGACAATTACCGCGCTGCTGAGAAAAGGGTATCTGGAACCCTGATTCTCACCGACTCCGTTCATAACCGCAACCGGAGACACGAACTTTGACCGCCAGGATCAACCACCCCCTTCCCATTCGATTGAACCGTCGCAACAATATGCGCCATGAAAGCTATCCGACTCGAAGAACCAAAGAATTTTCAATACGTCGATGTTGCCGATCCGGGACAGCCTGGGCCGGGACAAGTTCTGGTGCGGACGCATCGGATGGGTGTCTGTGGCACAGATCTGAGCGGCTGGCTCGGCAAGTTTCCGTTCTTTCGATACCCTCGAATTCCGGGGCATGAACTGGGTGTGGAAGTTCTGGAGGTCGGTGAAGGCGTGACGAATGTCGCTCCCGGTGATCGTTGCAGCGTCGAACCGTATATGAACTGCGGCAAGTGTTTTGCGTGTCGGCGCAATCAGGGAAACTGCTGCTGCACGCTGGATGTGATCGGAGTCATGATTGACGGTGGCCTGTGCGAACGGTTTCTGATTCGCGCCGACAAGCTACATTCTTCACAGAAGCTGTCGTACGAACAGTTGGCGCTTGTGGAAACACTTGCGATCGGTTGTCATGCCACGGATCGGGGAGCGTCGCAAAAAGGAGATCATATTCTAATCATCGGGGCCGGGCCGATCGGTCTGGCGACGCTGGAATTCACAAGACTCACAGGAGCCACGATCACCGTCATGGACATGGTTCCGTCGCGCCTGGAATTCTGCCGGAAGCAATATGGCATCAAACACACGATTCACTTCCATGGCGATGGCAGTGAGCTGGAACAAATGCAGTCGATTACCAACGGCGACATGTATTTTGTCGTCACCGATGCGACAGGCAATAAGGATTCCATGGCCTCAGCGATGAAATATGTCGCCCACACGGGATCGCTGGTTTACGTTGGCATTACGACGGAGGAAATCACATTCCTGCATCCGACGTTGCATCGTCCGGAAATGACATTGAAAGGATCGCGCAACGCAATGCCCTCCGACTTCAGACGCATTATCGGGCTGATTGAAGACGGAACAATCAATACGACACCGTGGATCACGCATCGCACACCGTTCCAGAACATGATCGCGGAATTCGAATCCTTCACGCGACCGGAGACTGGTGTTCTGAAAGCGATCGTGGACGTCTCCGTCGCGTAATCAAATCGATTATCGCGAAAACGGTAGCAGTAAATCGCCCAATGCGATACACCCCGCACTCAGCGTCTTCTCGTTTCGCTGCATTACAGTTCATTTCAGGATTATCCGCGATGCACGAGGTACTTCACAGCAATTTGTTCCTGGTCAAGGAGCATGTTGGCATGTTCAAAGCGGCAAGCAATTTTGATGTCTATGATCCGGGGTCGGGGCAATTGATTATCAATTGCCGTGAAGAAAACCTCGGTTTTTTCACGAAGATGCTGCGATTCACCGACTATAAACGGATGACGCCGTTTGAGATTACCCTGCGAACGCCGGATGGCGAACCGGTGTTGACAGTGAAACGAGGTATCTCGTTCTTTTTGGCAAAAGTTGATGTCCTGGACGAGAATGGAAACCGGATTGGTGGATTCAAGCAGAAGCTATTCTCGATCGGCGGTGCATTCAGTGTGCTGGACGCAAATGATCAGCCGATTTGCGATCTGAAAGGCAAATGGACAAGCTGGGATTTTTCATTCCGCCGAGGCGACAAAGAGTTCGCTCGTGTTTCGAAGAAATGGGCCGGGTTGGGACGAGAACTTTTCACGTCCGCCGACAACTATATGATTTCGATCAACGATGATGTTCCGGCCGAACATCCCATACGAATCCTTGTCATGGCCGCCGTGATGTGCATTGATTTTGTGCTGAAGGAATGATTGACACAATATCCGGTTGATAACCACATGCGAGCATGAACTTGAGAACGTATAGGAATTTCATGTCGATGGCAGTTTCACTTCGTAGTTCCGCATGGTTTGCAGGTCGGGAAGAAATTGCCTTTCAGAATCGGGCAGCCTTGCGATCCATGGGGATCAACCCCGATGATTTTGCTGGTAAGCCCGTCATCGGCATCGCGAACAGTTGGAGTGAACTCAACAACTGCAACGGCAACCTGCGTGAAATCGCCGAAGCGGTTCGCCGGGGAGTCCTGCTCGAAGGTGGCTTGCCGCTGGAGTTCTCCACGATCTCGCTGGGTGAGGAGTTTATGAAACCCTCGGCCATGCTGTATCGCAATCTTATGGCAATGGACGTTGAAGAGACGCTGCGCGCAAATCCTGTCGATGGTGTTGTGCTGTTATGCAATTGCGACAAGACGACTCCGGCACAACTGATGGCGGCGGCCAGTGCCAATCTTCCGGCAATCCAGTTCAACGGCGGACCACGGTCAACTGGCCAATGGCGTGGCACGGCAATCGGTTCCGGAACGGATCTGTGGAAGTATTCCGATGAATTGCGTGCCGGGCGGTTGTCGATGGCGGAATGGCTGGAAATCGAAGCGAGTTACGGTTGTGGCACGGGTGCCTGTAACTCGATGGGTACCGCGTCCACGATGACGTCGTTGTCCGAGGCCATGGGGATGATGCTTCCAGGTATCGCGTCGATTCCCGCTACGGATTCTCGACGGCTTCAGGCAGCTACCGCCACGGGACGACGAATCGTGCAACTCGTGCGGGAGGATCTCCGACCATCTCAAATCCTGACGCCGGCAGCCTTTGACAATGCAATTCGGACACTGCTGGCACTTGGTGGTTCCACTAACGCCGTCGTGCATCTGATCGCGCTGGCTGGACGACGTGGAATCCGGTTGCCACTGTCGCGGTTTGATGAACTGGCGCAAACGACTCCGTTCCTGGTGAATCTCATGCCGTCCGGGCATCATCTGATGGATGCATTCGATGCCGCCGGTGGCGTTCCAGCAGTGATGGCAGAAATTCGGAATCTACTGCAACTGGATTCATTGACCGTAAGCGGTCGCACGGTTGGAGAAAACATCCAGCGATCCCGCAGTTTCAATCGGGACGTGATCGCTGCATCAGAAAAACCATTGTCCGCAGGCGGATCGCTGGCGGTGCTCACCGGAAACCTTGCTCCCTCCGGAGCCATCATCAAAGTTTCGGCCGCGTCTGCCAATTTAATGGAGAAAACTGGTCCGGCGATAGTGTTTCACAACTACGAAGACATGCTGGCCCGAGTAAACTCACCCGATCTTCCGGTGACCGCAGACAGTGTGCTGGTGCTGCAGAACGCCGGCCCCAAAGGCGTGCCGGGGTTTCCCGAGTGGGGTTCGATTCCGATTCCTACTAAATTGCTGCAGGCCGGAATAACGGACGTGATTCGTATCAGTGATTCGCGAATGAGTGGGACGGCCTTTGGCACGGTCGTCCTGCATATCGCGCCCGAAGCGGCAGCCGGTGGTCCGCTGGCTTTGGTTCAGGATGGTGATCTCATCGAATTGAATGTACCCGGCCGTCGACTGGAGCTATTGGTGGATGAAGCAGAACTGGAGCGTCGACGATCCCAGTGGCAACCGCCGGCATCACGTCATTTGCGAGGCTATCCGCGTCTGTACATCGACCATGTGCTGCAGGCCGACGAAGGATGTGATTTCGATTTCCTGCGCCCCTCAACGCCTGCGGCTCTCGAATTTATTCAGCCCATCGTGGGCCGATCGTAGCCCAGTTCGGGCGCATCGGCAGAAATTCCGGTCGCGCCCGCTTGCGTTAGCGAAAGGCTTCGCTATACTGCGATCCAGCGAAGCCTTTCGCTACACTGCCCGCTGACCGGTCGGCCCTTGCAACTCCCGCCTTTTTCGGAAAGTCCCCCGCCATCATGCGAGAATTGGGATCATCTCAACCGACCGCCGTTGAGTTAGAAATTCTGCGGATACTTTGGGACCGTGGCCCAAGTCCGGTGCGGGAGATTCATGCGAAGCTGGCAGAGTCGAAGGAGACGAACTATTCGACCACCGTGAAAATGCTGGCCGTGATGCTGGCGAAGGGACTTGTCAAACGCAACGAAGACGCAACGCCGCATATCTGGCGTGCCGCGATCACTCGTGATCGGGCAGCGAAGAAATTTCTCACCGAGCTGATTGAAAAAGTCTACGAGGGATCAGCAATGAGTCTCGTGCTCCAGGCGTTGTCGAGCGGTAAGGCGTCGAAGGAAGAAATCAACGAGGCTAGACGCCTGCTGGATCAGATGGAAGGAAAGTAGACATCACTCTCCGAGCGACGCAGGCCACAAAATTCACCCATTGGTATTCATCACTCAGCGTGTGACGTCTACTTTTTCAAAGGCAGTTCACAATGACATTCTTAAGTTCTCCGTTTTCGGAGTATGCCGTGATCGAACGTCTTGGTTGGGTACTCGTACATTCGATTTGGCAGTTTGCTGTCATCGCGTTACTGGCGACAGTCGCGGCCCGCGTGCTGTGTCGGACGTCATCGGCTTTGCGATACGGTGTGCTGGTCGCCACGTTGGGATTTATGGTAGCCACGACAGTCGTGACATGGGTTGTAATGCCCGTGTATGCGAACGTAACCATGGCGAGCCGTGAGGCGTCAGCTTCTCAAACACCCGGCGAGCGGCAGGACGTAAGTCCTCCGATCACGGTGCCGGATACTGTTGCCACGACTGAATTTTCCCCGGACGAAAACACTCGGTGGGCTGACGCCTCACCGCTCGCCAATGCCATTAGCGACGCGCTGCGACCCTGGATGTCGTGGATCGTTAGCTTTTGGAGCATCGGGGTTCTCCTCTGTTCGTTGCGACCGTTACTCGGCTGGCGCACATTGCGGCGACTGCGACGCATTGGAATCTCCGCGCCAAGCGACGAGATCCTTACAGCGTTCGCGCGAGTTTCTGCACGTCTTGGGCTGAACCGAGCTGTGCAGGTCTTCAATTCGACGTTGGCAAAAGGGCCGCTGCTGGTTGGCTATCTGCGACCGATCGTGCTGCTTCCGGTGAGTCTGGCAACGAGTATTCCGACACCGCAACTGGAAGCCATCCTGCCGCATGAACTCGCACATGTCCGCCGCCATGACTTTCTCATCAACTTGCTGCAGACGCTGATCGAGACGGTCTTCTTCTACCATCCCGCCGTCTGGTGGCTGTCGCATCGCATTCGGATTGAACGCGAACACTGCTGTGACGATCTCGTCGTAAAACTCTTCAACAATGCTCCCGACTATGGCCGCGCACTGCTGGCGATAGAGCAACTTCAGGGACAAACAACCTCACTGGCACTCGGCGCGAAGGATGGCTCGTTGCTGAGACGCATTCAGAGAATCGTCAGTCCAGAATTGAATCACGCGGCTAACCGATCGTGGCTGGTGCTGCCACTGATTCTCTGCATGTGCTCGATTACCGCGATCTCAACAATCCATCTACGCAGCGTCGAAGGACTTGATGAGCGAAAACGCGACAACTTAATGGTGCCCGCGATTGCAAAGTTGCCTGGCAACATTGAAGTTGAACTCATCGGCGTAGATTTCTATCCGTCAAACGGAAAGGCCTGGTGGCGGCCCGACGGCAGTGAGCAGACACATCAACCGGATATTTCTGACGCAGGTTCGTTCACAATCGGTTCCGATGCGAAGGCACGCGAAAACTGCCGTGAGTTCGTATTACAGATTCGCGGTCTGCCGAAGGATCATTCGATTCGCACGGCTTATGGCGATGGCGTGAGTGCCGCGACTGGATCAATATTCAAAGATGGCGTCTGGATGGGCCATCATGGCGCCGGTCCGTTCAGGAACTCAACAACTTCAATCAAACTCAGCATTGCCACAGAGCCGTACGGTCCGGTAATGACGATCGATTCAAACGGCAAGAAGAGCACGAGCATCGCGATTCCGGAGAACCTCGGGGCGTTGTACGACCGCATCGCTCCTGTCCGCGTGAATGACGAGTCGGGAGAAATCCAACTGGAGCTGGACAACCTCGCCTATGGAGAGTTGTACAGACTCGCGGCGTGGGAACTGCATGCGATCGATAACGATGGCGTTCAACATCGACAGTATACGGAATTTGTCCCAGACATGCCTGACTTCCCAAGAGAACTGAGGTTCTCGCTGCCGAAAGCAGAGTTCAGTCACTTCGAATATCGCCTGCGACCGTATCGACATTTCGTTACATTCGAAAATGTTAGCCTGGAGCCAGGAAAACAGACGGATGTAAAGTTGTCGATTGAGGCGATCGGTCAAGATCCTGCTGCAGTTCCAGAAACACACTCCGGCGCAGAACAAAAAATACCGAATGCGAATCCATCTGTTCGAGTGCTGGAAGAACCCGACGCGAACTACACCGCAGGCCGATCGTGGCTGATGTTTCCGCTGATACTTTGCCTGACAACCTATGAAGCGAAGTTCATCAGGTCGCTCGGGAATTTCAGTCCACTACAACATCACCCGATCCCTTTGGCAGCAGAGATTTCACCCATGACGATTCTGCGTCACTGAACGGCGGCGACATTTCTCGGCGGTAGCTTAGCGAATAGTCGTAACCCGCTTCATCGTAGACGGTATCGAACACGGCTTGCAGGTCGAGCATCTCTTCGCGATCGCCAGGGTCCAGGGGAATGGGGATCGTCGGCAGACGGTGGTTCATTGGCCAGGCATAAACCGCAAAGGTACTGAGGCGCGTGCTGCGACGAATTAAGGCGAAGTAGTCGCCGGCTGGCAGAGGTTCCAGCGTCGGCAGTCGCTCGCCTCCACGCAGCAGGTCGAGTTCCACCAGATTTGTGGCACTTTGAATCACTTCCTGACGCTTCGCCAGATACGTCGGACGCCCTCGGGTTCCCATACGCTTATTGAAGGGTGACAGTAATTCGATGACCGTGACGACTTCGGATGAATCCAGTCGCCGTATGACGAGGAATTTTTCTTCGACTTCGAAAGACATTGGCACCGTCCTTTCGACAGGTTCCAACGTGGCCACCGCCGACGCAGATCCGCTCCGCGAATCGCCAACGTTGTTCGGATGACGCAGAACACCAACGTCGGGACGAATCGTTTTGACATCGTCCAGAGGATGTTCGACGTAGATTCGACGTTCCGTCCTCACGACATAATCCGGGCGAAGCGTGGGGACGAGAGTTCGGCGCATGGCGGCAATGTAGGCAGCATGAAAATCTTCCCATTCGTCACCTTCGAGGAACGGGTCCATTCCGGGAAATGGTGATGGCATAGCGGGCATCCGGCGAAAAGACAGAAAAACATCCATTGCGATCCGCGTTGCGAAATACCCGGCACGAAATGTCAAAGCCGAATTTTGGCACAGCGGACCCCCCGATTATACACTGTCGATGAGGAAACAACAGCAGATGTCCGGCCAGCCCACGGAATTGCGTGCGGTGGTACACGACTTGCGTAACAAAAGTGTTCTGCACGCAACGCTGTGCTTGGCGCGGGCAACGCGCGCAGCCGAAGTTCGCCAATGTGACTCGCTCTCCATCCAACCCCGCGTCGGTGGAAGCAAGACTGATCAGCTACAACGCAAAGACGTCGCGAAGAACACCCTCCATCCGACTCTGTGTCGGTGGTTGGGCGACTTTTAGCTACTCGTCGCGGCTACACCGACGCAGGGTCGGTGCAGGCCAAGTTGGAGTACCCGTTTTCGGCTGTAGCTCACCAGTCAGTGGTCCACCGACGCGGGGTCGGTGGTGCCACAAAAGCGAAAAACCGACACATCGACGGAGAAGAATCTTCTCAGCAAAACAAGATTCCAACTATTTTGAATCTGTAAGGGGCACCATTCGGAAGTGTTCAAACTCTCCATCTTCTGATTCCGCGATCACTTCTCCCCATGCGGGATGATTTCCATTGTTGAACACGAACTTCACGCTTGCCTGGTGAAACTTGCTCTTGTCGAATGCCTTCAGGATTTCTGCTTTCGAGCAGGATTGTTTGCCGTCCGCCATCGCGTGCAGCAACACATCTATTACTTTAGCCTGTTCGTCCGATAGGGAATACTTCTTGCCGTTCCACAGGAAGCGGTAGAACTGGTCGGGCATGAATCGTTCGGCCGCGTCGCGATTAAAGTAAGCACTGCCGTTCGCAAGTTTTCGGAGATCGCGATGAGCGGACACGGTGACAAACTTGCCGGGCTGAATATCAATGCTGGCGGGAGAAGCCGTGTACTGAGCGAATGCATACGTTCCAGATTCTGCGTCGTACGGTGCCGTTCCGGTTTTTAGCCCCTTGTACACTTCATCTATTGTCTTGTAGATTTGTTTGTATTCTCCTTGCGGACTTGATTTGACATCATTTAGCCAGCCCGCCTGAGTGTCAAAGAAAAGCGGGATATAACTTCCAACTGGAATCTTGTGACGACCTGCTGGAATCAGTGGCGGTTGAAAGCCAATGATTCGAGGACCCGTACCTATCAACGCAACATGAATTCCAGTGTCTTCCGTATCGAGAATCAAGCCGCCCCATTCACTGTTGGCAGGCCCCAGTGTGTCGCCTTTTCCGATTTCAAATGTGGTCGCGTGTTGGGCTGGATCGAGTTCCCACAGGCCGTACTGCCCGTGTACGAGGTGGATCAGTTTTTTGTTTCCGGTATCGGGCTGAACCACAACAACGGCCTGTCCGATCCCAATTGATTGCAGAGAAACCGGCTTGTGAAATCGTTGAGCAACAAACTTGAGCGCCTTGTGGCTGTCCTCGGGAGACAATTCAACGCTTCGCATTGTAAACCTTGAATACGACATGAACCCTAGAAAGCAGATCACGACAACTGGCAACCACCACTTTTGCATCGGAGAATGCGTGGTCGTTGGCACAAATTGTTTCCGAAACTCGGGTGATGTTCGGGATACACGCAGAACGAACACTGCGTACAAAACACAAACGACCGTTGGAATAATCGCCCAGCCGATGATCGTGGGGTTGGCAAAACGCATTCGCAACACGGTCGTCCAAAAATACCCCAGAAAGAGGCATCCAAACGGTACTGAACTCAGCAACGCCCAGTTACGCAAGGATACTTGTCCGCGAATCCAAACACCAATCATCTGCACGCCCCATGCCGACAGCATAACGGCAGCAAAGATCGCAACACGGCGGATGAATCCGTCAATAGATTCGCTCTGCAAGACAATCGACGACAGTCCAAGCAATGAATTCAGCACGCCGCCCAGAGTCATCAAGATCCAGATCCTGATCAGGCGTTTGGCCGCAGCATAGTGCAGATAATTTTCCACCGGCACCTGGACTATGGCCTCACCGAATTGCACACCAACGGTTTGTGATGGCTCCTGTTGCTGGAGCTGAACCGAGGCCATCCCCGAGTTCCGTAGGGATGCTTCCTTTTCACCTGACGGATCTGGCTGCAATCTATCCTTGATCAAGTAAAACAGCAGCAATCCCAGAGGCCCGAGTCCCACGAACAACGCGCATGCCATTGATTCGCGTGTAACGGCTCGGCGAGAAAGGACGGCAGTCATAATAATCGAGCCCAGTCCGCCGATCGAGCAGATCAACATCATTTCCATGGAGCCGACGCCAACGCCTGGCATTTTCTGGATGAAAATAGCTAAGAGGACGATTGCCACCGCCAGCATCAGCCAGATTCGACTCAATGCTCCCATCCAGTTCAGAACAAGCACTTTGCCAGAAGGTCCAAAAAGTCCTGCCGTCGCGACCGGTGGAGCAGCAACGGATGGCTGATTCGCGACCGCGACCGGGGCAGGTTTCGCAGCGTTCTCAGCGAAAGCCGCTGGCACCTGTTGATTGATCACCGAATGCGAACCTGATTCCCTTGGATGTTGAATCCTTTGAAGGTGCTGATCCAGAATCGCCACCACTCCTTCCGCACTCTGAAATCGGTGCTCGGGATTCTTTTGCAACAGGCACGTGATAATTTCAATCAGCCACAGCGGGATTTCTGGGTTCTGATTGGAGATCGGTCGCGGTGTGTCCTGAGTCACTCGCTTGATCACGTGAGCAATGCTGTCGCCGCGAAATGGACTGTGGCCGGTACAGATCGCGTACATCACGCAGCCAAGACTGAACAGATCGCTGCGATGATCGACTCGCTCGCCGAACGCTTGTTCGGGTGACATGTACTGCGGCGTACCGCTGACTTCGCCCGTGCGAGTTACCGTGATGTCATCAATGGCACGAGCCAGACCGAAGTCTGTTATCTTGACTCGTTCAACACCGTTTTCCAGCAGAATGTTGGCGGGCTTGATGTCGCGATGAATCACGCCCTGCTTATGAGCTGCCGCCAGGCCTTCGCCAATCTGCCGACCGATGCGCAGGATTTCCGCCTGCCGCAACGTGCCGACGCGATCCAGCTTCTCCTGCAACGATTGGCCTGCAACAAACTCCATGACCAAATACGGCGGCACCGGTTTTCCGTTGGCGTCTTCATGCGTGTCATCAACAGCATGAATCGTCACCACATGGGGATGACTGATCGCGGCGGCAGCCTGAGCTTCCCGTAAAAAACGACGGCGTGAATTCGGATTGGCTGCCAGTTCCACCAACAACGCCTTCACCGCGACAACGCGATTCAGTTTGGGATCGATGGCTCGCAATACAACGCCCATTCCACCGCGACCGATGACTTCCAGCACTTCATAAGGCCCGATCGTGCCGAGTACACCTTCTTTGTTTGTGGCTTTCAGAAAGCTGAGTGATATTTCATCTGTCGGTCGAGCTCCACCAGCCGGCGTTTCCAGAAAACTGCCCGCGTCGTCGTAGGCCCGCAGCAACGCGGTGACACGCTTGCGGCGTTCAGCATCGTCTCCACAAGACGCAGCGATAAAATCTTCGCGTTCTTTCGCAGGCGCAATCTGCAACGCTCGCAGAAACAGCCCTTCGATGGAATTTGGCGAAACTGACGCGGCAGACAACGGCTCTTCGCCTGTGAACGCTTCGTTTGAATTCGCAGAATCGCTTCCGGTTGATGGGTTCGGTTTTTCAGGTTGGTCTGAAGCCGTCATGGTGTGCTCCCGCAGAAAAGTAATCGCAACACCCTTTCATGCGAGATCGACATCCAAAGCGCCTCACGGAATTTATGGAAGTATTTCAAGAATCAGCCACTTCCCTGAACTCGCTGAAAAAGCCATGCTTTGGCGAATGTCCACCAGCGAGACGCCGTAGCCCGAGAAATATTCAAGGCCAATGCCGCTTCGTCCTCGGTCAGGCCCGCAAAGTATCGCAATCGCACAAGCTCAGCTTTTGCTGGATCTTCCTGTTCCAATTCACGAAGCGCGTCATCAAGTGCCAGCAGTTCGTCGTCGGACGGTCGTGGATCTGCAACGATCTCGAAATCAACAAGTTCAACCTGTCGATGAGCTCCACCTCGTTTCAGCTGCCTGCGTCGCCTCGCCTGTTCGACCAGAATCCGCTGCATAGCGATCGCAGCCGCTCCGAAAAAGTGACGCCGATTCTGCCACGTCGCCTTTTCATCTCCGATCAGCCGCAGAAAAGCTTCATGAACCAAAGCCGTGGCCTGCAATGTACGCCCCACTGCTTCATGCTGCATCTGAACGGCGGCCAGTCGTCGAAGTTCTTCGTACACCAGCGGCAGCAGGTCTTCAGTGCGAGCTGCCCCGGATTGGATAGCATTTAGGATGACGGTGACGTTTGTCATAAGCGACAGACTATAATGACCTCAGGAACCGATCGCCAGGATCCGTTTCGTTGCCGTTTCGAACGTCTGCTGGTTGGGGATTCGGGATTGATTGCTATACTTGTTGGTAAACTGAAACGGAACTGATCACGCGACAGGTTAAACATTCCATCCAACTCAGGAAACAGAATCATGCCAATTCATGACTGGAGCTGCGTTCCATCGGGTTTGTTCCATCATTTTCATCAGGACTGGTCAGTTGAAATCGCTCGGTGTCTCAATCGTGGGCTTTTGCCGCCGGGGCTGGCGGCACTTGTTGAACAGCGGGCCGGAGCGAGAGAACCGGATGTCCTTGCGATTGAAACGTGGAATGGATTGAGTGACCGAACCGGCGGATTGACGGAAGATCTGGAAGGTGGTGTCGTTACAAAAGAAGCACCAACCGCCCGAATCATGTACCGCAGCACGGATGAGATTTACGCAGCTCGAGCAAATCGAATTGTCATCCGCCATCACCTTGGCCAGATTATTGCAGTCATCGAAATCGTGTCGCCCGGCAACAAGGACAAACGCGGAGCAGTCACGGACTTCGTTGAAAAGGCCATCGATTTCATTCGTAGCGGTGTCCATGTTCTCATCGTTGACCTCTTTCCGCCAACGCCACGTGATCCAAAAGGGCTTCACAAACTGATATGGGACGAGATTCACGATGAGGCGTTTGAGTTCCCCACGGGCCAGGATCGGCTGCTGGCATCCTATCAGGCGGGTCGAGAAAAAGTTGCCTATCTTGAGCCGCTTGGCATCGGCGACACTATGCCTGCGATGCCGCTATTTCTGACGCCCAATCTGCACATCAAAGTTCCGCTGGAAGAAACGTATCAGGCGACATGGAAATCGCTGCCAAAAGAATTGCAGACTGCCGTCTCGACTGGCAAACTTCCGGATGCGGTGCCGTAGTGCCTGTTGATCACCAATAACAGTTCAATTGGAGCCGTAGCTAACTTCGTCAGAAGGTGGACCACAACGCGGAGATGCCCCGCGCTCTGACGGGGGTAGCTACGTGATGAGTCGAAGCAGTGCCAGCACTTCAAAGTGCGGCGTAAATGGGAACATATCAAATGGCTGAAGCTGACCGACTGTGTAGCCAGACGCAAGCAGTTGCACATCGCGGTGCAGCGTGACGGGGTTGCAACTGGAGTAGACAAGGTGACGCGGTCGCAGCGTCTGAATCAGATTCACGCTGGCGCGGTCGAGGCCTCGCCGCGGGGGATTGCAGATCACCGTGTCGAAGTTGTGTGACGCGAGTTCGTCGGCCGTGAACTGATCCAGACCGCGACACATAAACTGAGCATTGTTGCGATTCTGCCGACGAGCGACTTCATTCGCACAGGCGATCGCATTTTCAGAGTGGTCGATGCCAACAACCGATTTCATTTCCGAACAAGCCGTCAAGGAAAACGCGCCAGCTCCGCAGTAAAGATCGAGCACATTCTTTGCGCCGTGTTCGCCGAGCAAACGACCGGCCGCAGCGTACAGCTTCTCCGCGATTTCGTGGTTGGTCTGGATAAAACTCTGCGGCCCGACCTGCAGTTCAATGCCATTGAAACGAATTGACAAACGAGTCTGATCGGAGATCGTGATTTCTTCAGTACCGGTAATTGTTGAAGATCGTGCAGGCTGCAGATTGATCGACAACACCGGAACAGTTTGTTTTTCAGCAGCAGTCATTCGCCGCCACAAACTGCGAAGTCGATCGACGGCTTCACGTGATCGCAGAACAAATTGCATCATCAACTGTTCATGGCTGGGTGAACACGTCAGGATGACAAATTTCAATTCCCCGCGATCGGTCTGCATGTCGTATGGCATGAGCCTGGCCTCGCGGATCATGGACGGTAACCGCTGAGTCCAGTGATTGATCAACGCATGATGCAGAGGACAATCATTGACAGCCACCAGTGACTGGTGGTCATCAAAAAAACCAATCTGCGGCTGCTCGGCCGTTCCGGTTACCGCTAACTTTGCTCGAATGCGACTTCCGGAAATGTTTTGACACGGCACAAACGGAGATACGAGTATCTCCGGAAACAATTTCTGCAGTGCATCGCGTTTGTGTTGCAGCGTGGCCTGATAGCTACTGTCCAGCATTTGGCACGAGCGGCAGCGATGAGCCTGAAAATATTCACAAACGAAAACAGCTTCAGGCTGGTTGGCCACAGGGAATACATTTTCCGTTGCGGGTGCTGATTGATTTTCGTCCGTCATCTTGCAAACTCAATCACATCGTGAATCGGAATCGCAAAAGTTGCATCGCGTGACCGTCGCGCGATATTGATCGCGACAACGTGACCGTCGCTGTCAAGCAATGGACCTCCGCAAGCGGCCGGGTCGATAACAATGTCGTGCTGAAGGACGGATGTAAATCCACTGCGACGCTGGCTCAACTGTCCCGCGCGACCGTCAAGAAACTCGGTTTTTTCAAATTGCTGTGCCGGGTCACGCTGCAACTGCATCTGAACGATGAAAGAACGCGTCATGCGATCCCCCTCAACCAGAACCCAATCTCCCGGCTGCCGAATTGCGAGCAGGTTGCTGACGTCCTGCAGCGAAGAGAGAGTCGATGCATCCATCGACAACAACTTATCTCCGATCTGCATTCCAGCCGACACCGCGCTCCCGTTCGGCGACAGTTCCGTAATCTGCACGTCTTGCCCGGCAGTCTGCAATGCGGCCCCGAATCGTACTGCCTGAGTTGGTTCAGTATGCTCGGTCCGACAAACGATTCCCGCAGTTGAAACATTGTCCATGCCAGTTGCTGCAAAGACAATTTGCCCGATAAGCGTCTTTGAATCTGGAACTGTGGCGTAAGATTCAGCGATTGAGTCGCCTGCTTCAATGGCGTCGGTCAGTTTCAGAATCGCAAGATCCCAAGTTCGATCAGATTTAGTGATCTTCGCAGTGATCATCATCCCATTGGCAGCCCGGCAAGATAAGTCAGACCAGGCAAGAATGTCACTCAGCTTTGTCGCAACATGCTGATCATCCAGCAACGTGCCCAAAGTACTGATGCCGGATTCTCCATTCGCAGCGACGCCAAAAATTTCCACCGTGGCTCGACGTGCAGTTTGCATGACATGCTGAGACGGCATCAGGTCTTTCGACAGGAGTAACGCGCCCGAACCTGCCTGCACGCGGATCGACTTCCATTGTTCTGATTTTTCCAGCACACTTCGAATCGCTGACAAGGCGACGTGAGTGTTGGAATTTGTCTCGACGCCAATTTGCCGATGCAAACCAATCAATTCGCCACGACTATTCACCAAAGGCCCGCCAGAATCACCACTCGTCAGAGTGCAGGACGATCGAATCGACGACTGTTGTACGGCGAGGACTTCCCCAAGCCGAACCACTGGCGTCATTCCGTCCGGCTCTCTTGCTGGAAATCCACTGGCGACCACCCCTTCACCGACGACAGCGTCAATCACGTCAGGCACTGGCACGATGCTCCAATTGACATCAGGCAATGAATCCATCTGCATCTCAAGTAACGCGACATCAGCCTGCCGATCGATCGTGACACATTTCGCTTCACACGATTTTCCGTCCGGGAGCAGCACAGTCACGGTTTCAGTATCTGGCTTCAGACCGTGCGCCACGGTGAGAACCATTCCGGTCTTCGAAACAATCACTCCGGAGGCCACATCAGTTCCGCTACGAATTCGCACGGTCGCCGTTTGCAGATTCTGGTAAACCAAGGCCACACGCTGCTGCGCAGGATTGTTCGGTTCATTCGCAGGTATGTGAGCCAATCCGGTTGCCGCAAAGACAACGATCCACACAAGTTTCCAGGCACGGATTGGAAAGTGGGCTGTGGCATCGATTCGCATCGAAAAACTCGGTATCATCAATCCCTGATGGGCTGGAATGTTCATATTATACTCGACGCGACTCAGATTGAGGCTGTGAATCCTCGTTTAACCCGAGCCAACGGCGAGGCCACAGTGATGCCTCCCCGTTGGGTCGGGTCAAACGAAGAATGCCTCA
>Ga0105047_10000660_pt1 | contig 59446 bp, 50 predicted proteins | sample MAT04_FD_78384 | JGI IMG/M metagenome (GOLD analysis project Ga0105047, IMG submission 78384) | Freshwater microbial communities from Lake Fryxell liftoff mats and glacier meltwater in Antarctica - MAT-04 (megahit assembly) | ecosystem: Environmental > Aquatic > Freshwater > Ice > Liftoff... | reverse complement strand
GCCCAGCACCTCGCTGACCAACTTCCAGTCCAAATCAGACGCGTGGGATGCCGTACTTGTGCGATCCGACGACTTTAAGCTCGACGGCCCCGCGGGGTTTGTCATCCCCTTGGATGACTTCATGGCTGACCCGGCGCTGAAGACTTAATCAGAAAGGCTGGCTCTACGAAAGTTGATCTATTCCATCTAGAAAGAATAGCCTCGATATTGGATTCGCCACAGTGCTATGGAATAAATAGCGGATTTTTGGCGTGCAACCAGGCCAAGGGCTTCATAATTCCTAGCTTCCACTAACCAATTGCCCATTTCCCCAAGTGCAGTTACAATATCAGTAGCTGCAATCGTGTATATCTTCCCGGTTGCGTGGCGAGCAACTTTGCCAAGGGCAGCAGTAATCCTTAACGGATATCCAATGGCCATACAGCTTGATTTGTCCCATATTCCACAGATCGCGCAGCTAGAGGTAAATATCCATCTTTCGGCGCCCCTTCGGGTCACTGCGGCTGAGGCACGCCGACGTGTCAGCCGATTGGTGATCAGCGAGATTGGCAACTTGCTGTACGGAGGCGAACCAACGCTTGCCGTTGGTGAACGTATCTGTTGGCACGTGCCTGTCCTGCTTGCCTACCCCGACAGTGGGCCTGTTGGTCAAGTTGGTATTTTGGACGTGGACGTCGAGACTGGCGCCGTACTTGCGACGCCCGAACAGTTGGCTGCGCTTTCTGATTATGCCCTCTATCTTGCTGAACGTACCGCTGCTCGCACAGCGTGACCGCGCCGACTGTCTGCCGGCCTGCGTCCAAATGGTGCTGACCTACCAGGGACGTTCGGTCGATCCGAGCTGGCTGCGCCGCGTATTGGAGAGCACAAAAATTGGCACACCCGGCTTCAAGGTTCTAAATCTCGAACGGCATGGCTATTCTGTGATCTACGCTCCGGCAACGGATGATCGAGTATTGGTGCAGGCGTTGAGTGCGGGTGTACCACCAATTGCCTTGGTATTGACGAGTAATCTCTCCTACTGGAATCGACAAACGGCCCACGCCGTAGTTGTCGCCGGCATCGACGATGATGTGGTCATTGTCAATGACCCTGCGTTCCCCACTGGCAGCCAACGCGTCGCGCGAAACGAATTCATGTTGGCCTGGTCCGATTTCGACTATCTATACGCGCTGATCAGGCCAAATGGATAATCGGGCACATTCAAGTTGAGAATCCCGGTTTTGGCGCAATAGAAGTTGCGGTCTGCGATTCGAATGGTCATTTCTCTTGCTCGTGATTGCGGGGGCCATGATGTGTGGTGAAAGCAAGTCGAACGAAATTCATAACTGGGTGCAAATGCATGGGGATGAGTTGAAGGCAACGCTGAAGTCCAAGAAAGGGCGTCTACCCAGTCCGAGCACGCTACGCCGGGTGGTCTGTGATGCGGCCGTCGAGAAGGTGGAAGCGGCGCTGGGCAAGTTTCAAGCTGGTTTGATCGGTGAAAGTGGCGATGCCGGGACGCTGATCACACAGGATGGGCAAGCGTTGCACGGGCAGGCATTGGATGGCAAGACCGTACGTGGCGCGAGTGCGCATGGCGAGTTGATCCACCTGGTCAACTTGGTGCACCATGGCTCGGGCCTCGTGCTTGACCAAGACAAAGCAACCGTCAAACTGCATGAACGGCGTGTGGCAGAAAAGCTGCTTGCACGCAACGACTTGCATGACACCGTGACAACGATGGATGCGTTGCACATCTGTGACAAACAAGCCAAACAGATTCGGCAAGGCGGCGGCGACTACCTCATTGGGGGTTGTCGTAACTTGAATGTGCCCTAGTCAGTCGGGGTACGGTATCAAGTTATTGCATTGGCAACCCGCTAGTCGATGCGCAGGCGCGTGCTGTTCTCGTCGTGGCCGTTGCGCTTGAGCGCCGCGAGATAGTGTGCGAAGCGGCGCTCGAGATCGGCAAAGGTGCACGGTAGGCCGCCTTGCTTGAGGGCCTCCAGCAGCGCCTCCCCATGCACCGTCACCGTACGCAGACCGTGCAGCGCACGGTTGACGGACTCCACCAGGTGATCCGGCAGGATCGCAGCGGATGGGTCAGTCTGCTGTAGATAGGCGTCGATCGGCGCGCGCTCGGCGGGCGTCATGTTGGCGATGCTGGCGGCGGCCGTCTCGCTGGCCAAGGCTGCCCGCAGACCGCCGTGCCACTGCGCCAGTAGGGTATCCAGGCGATTGTCCAAGGCGGTCAAGCGGGCGTCCGCCGGCTGCGCGCTGCTCTGTGTGGCCCGGAAACGGCAATAAGGACAGGTGGGCGTCGTGACCAACAGACCCGAATGGAACTCGCGACAGGTGGGGATTGCGGCGACGGCATCGCTCCACCCCAACAATTCGGCGCGGTTGAACAGTTCGATCTGGGCCAGCGTCTTGACCTGCTTGAGACGAGCGTCATTGGTCATGCGCACACGGCGGTCGTCGCCGGCCGGCCCCAGGACGTACTGGCCATGCAACGCGGCATAGCGTTCACTGTAGTCGCGTTTTAGTTCCTCCAGCCGTTGCCGCCACGGCAGCAGCGCCAGTTCGCCTTCCCCTTTGGCCAACCGGCGGACGGCGTCCAGCAGTTCGCTGCGCGCGGCAAACGTTTTGGCCATCCAGGGATCGTCGTCGGGCAGGTTGGCGCTCGCTTCGCTCAAATAGCCTGCCATCAATTGGAATTGCCCAATCACATCGAAGATCTTTTGCACGCGCAGCGCGGCTTGGCGCGCCGCGAGCGCCTGGCTGACGTCCAGGGCCGTCATGCTCAAGTTGGCCAGCTTTCCCGGCGTGTTGAAGCGCGCCAGCTTCTCCAGAAAGTCCTTGGCCGCGCGTAAAGCCGGCAGCAGGTCGATCTGGCTCAGGCTGACGGCGCCAATTGCCGAGTGCGCGACGACAACGCCGCCTTGCGCAGAAAAATCGATCCGGTCGGTGAAAAGCGACTCATTCCAGAGGCTCAAGCCACTCTGCACCTGCCCTAGCCCCGTGGTGACCTGGTTCAGTTCGGTCTGCACTTTGTTCTGCAACTGCGTTACGGCCTCGCGGCGCGTGCTCTCTTCGCGAACCAGGCCCGGCGGCAAGCCCATCCCTTCGAAGATCTGCTGCCAGAGCGCCAACGGCACGCCACGCGGCCGTTTGTAATAGCGAAAATCGGCCAGATCGGCGAGACTGGCAACCGCAGCACGTTCGATGTTGCCGGCGTCCAGGGTCTGGCTGCCGCCCAAGTTCAGCTCGATCTGGCCGTCGTAGACCAGGGCGACCAGGAGGACGGCGACCCACTCCGGCTCCAGCTTGTACCGTGCCTCTTTGTAGACGGGCGTCAACCCCCCGGCGACCTGTTCGATGACTTCCCCGCGGTTGACTACCTGGGTCTCGCCGCGGCTATGCAGCACGTCGAGTAAGTGCCGCGCATAGGGCGAGTTCGCTGGGCGAATCGTCTCGCTGCTGTCGATCAATCCTAAGCCGTCGAGCACGGCGACGGCCAGGTTGGTGCGCATGCGGCCGGCGATCAAGCGCACGGCGTCCATGGCACTGATGGCGCGCGCGCCTTCCGTGATCGGCTCGCGCACGCGCGTGAAGGCCGGGTAGTCCGGGTAGCCGTCGTCGAAGCCGGGCGTGAGCAGGTGCGCGGCCATCAGACGCAGCATCTCTTCGATGTCCTGGCTGGCGGTGCTGCGCATGCCGGCGAGCACCTCCGGCACGCTGCGCATGACGCCGCGGTGGGTGACGCGTACGGTACCGGCGAAGTTGTCGCGCAGCCAGCGTTGCAGGCTGCGGTAATGTTCGTCGGCTTTGTCGGAGTAGTTCTGGGCGTGCGCCGGTGCTTCCAGGGCCATGGCGCGTGCGCCGGCGTAGGAGCGCACCAGTTGTTCAAAGCCGGCGTTGGTCTCCGTCAGCCGAAAGACGACTTCGTCGGCGCGTTCAGAGACGGCGGGAGACTCGGCACGCTCTTGGAAGGGGGGCAGGAAATAGACATAGAAATCGCGCGGCGGCTGTGCGGTGCTGCGTTCGGACGGCAGGCCAAAGAAGAGATAACCCGGTCGCGTCACCTGTTTGGCGGCCCACGGCAGTTCATAACTCCAGATGCGATAGCCACTGACGTAGGCGCTGCTCGGCAGTCCGGCGAAGAGCCGGCGCAGGGCATCGAAGAAGTAGCCGTTCAAGTCACTGCGACTGAGGAACTCACCGCGGTGGGCGATTTTGGCCGGGAAGTCGATGTCCTTCTTCAAGTCCAGGTAGTACTGGCCATTCTGATCGTTGTAGGAAATGTATTGGCCGCTGACCGTCCGCATGATCTCCTGGAGGGCCGTGCCGATGGTTCTAGCCAGAAAGAGGGGATCGCGTTCGGGCATCGCCGTCCATAGGCAGAGCTTGTCTCTCAGCTCTTCGACGGTCACCCCAATCGGGGTGTTGAGATCGGCCGTGGTGAGGCGTTTCACACTGAGGGCGTGGATGATCCGGCGCGCCATCGGCAGCAACTGCGGCCGCGTGTAGGCGCTTTCGATGCGCCCCGCCAGCACGTTGCTTTTGTCGACCACGTCGGCCACGCCGGGCTGCGCGCGCAAACTGGCGTCGTCCAGGATCACACTCCAGTAGTGATCATAGGAGATCAGTCCGGTGGCGTCTGTGGGCACCTCGGTGTCCAGTACTTTTTGGATCGCCAGGGTCAGGGTCCGTAAGACCTCGCGCTTTTCAGCGATGTAGACTTGTTCGAAGGTCTCGAGGTAGGCGGGGTGGATCGGAAAGAGGCGGGCGTATTCCGCCAGTTGCTCGGCCAGTGGTGGGTAGAGGGTCGTGAACCGGCGCAGGTGCTCGGTGATCTGGGCCAATTGGGCGTCGCTCTTGCGCAGCAGACGTTCGGCAACGACGAACGCAATATCCTCGCGTGCGATGCGCACCTGCTCAAACCGCTGGCGCACGCGCTGCAACTGTGAGGCCACGAACGCAAAGTACGGGCTGTCAAAGAGCGACTCCTGCACGCCGGCGACAAACCGAAACGGCGCCAGCTCAACCACCTCGCCCAGTTCGCGCAGAAAGCCGAGGTCCAGGATCAGCGCCCTTTCCTCTTGCCCGCGCAGAAAGTCCAGCAGCTCGTCGAGTACGAAGAGAATGCCGTGGTCGGGATAGCGTTGGCGAAAGAGCGCGATCGCTTGAAGGAGTGAATCTTTGTTGTTGCTGACCGCGTCGACGGCGGGAAATTGAAACGGTGTGCCTACGTCGGCCAGAAACTGCTCCAGTTGCTCAAGCACGCTGTCGCGTAGCCGGCGTTTGACCCCGCCCAATTCCATGCGCACGACTTTGAAACGACCGGCGATCGGCGTAATGGCGGCACGCACCTGGGGGCTGCGGATCTCTTCGGCCAGCTCGGCACGTTCGGCAACCGCCGAGAGCACCGACATGAGATGCGATTTGCCTGTGCCGTAGTTGCCGACGACCAGCACGCCTTTGGCCTCGGCGGCACGGTCCAGGCGAAGCTGGGGGATGATCAGCGCGGTCAACTGCTCCGTCATCCGCTCTGAGAAGACATAGGTCTGCACCAGCCGTTTGGCCGCGGCGGGCTTATTCGCCTCACGGAGTTGGACGATGGTGTCGAGTGGTTCAAACTGGACCAGGTCACGGTAAAACACAGGGGCTCCTTGGCGATTGGGGACGGAAGGGACGCATGCTCGATCTACAATGGCAGAATGCAACGCGCACACAGTTCGGTATATTTCCAGAGACGATAATGCGCGTGCGCGGGCACGGCGTAGGCGAGGGCGCCGTCGACAAAGGTGCCTGGCCACAGGGCGATCAGGGGAACCAGGCGGCTGCATCTGCGCAACAATGCCAGCGGGTCCAGTCCCAGCTCTGGTTCGAATAGGATGTCGAGCTCGCCGCACAGGCAAGGGCCGGGCGCAAGTTCGCTCGTTTTGGCCATCAGGATCTGTTCGGCTTCACCCCCACGCCGTTGGGGCGCCACGGCCAACAAGCGTTCGGCCAGGAGCACGCCCACCGGCAGCAGCGGCCAATTCGTTTGGGTCGCCAGCAGGGCGCCCGTGTGCTCCAGCCTCCCGACATCGCGGTGGACAAGCAGCAGGCATGGATAATAGGGACGGCTCGCCAGAACTTGGCGGGCCGCGTCCACGGCTTGTTCGATGTCCAAGGAGTCTGCACCCTTCCCGTCAAGCCCGAAAGCAGACTGTATTGTACCCTGCCGGCCACTGCGCTGCAAACGAGTGCAATCTAGCTAACAAAGCGTAAGGCAGATGAAAGAATAACGCATTTTCGCCGCGCCGCTTTTGACAAGTCGCCGCAAACTGAAGATACTCCTACAAATTCTGTGCGGTTCCCCGCCGGCGCAGCGCACGCAAAACAACTGGAAATGCGTTTACATCCACAACGTCTGTAGACTACCCGCAACGTCGCGGCATCGTACCTGCAAGTTTCTATCGTCCGTGAACCCACGCGAAATAGAAGGCTTAGGAGTCGGTCAGTGACGGATAGCGGTCGGCCAATACTGAAGGCAGACGGGTTGGCGAAATCATTCGCCGGCTTACAGGCGCTGCAGGATTTCTCCCTCAGCATCGCGCCCGGCGAAATCGTGGGGCTGATTGGCCCCAATGGCGCCGGCAAGACCACGTGCTTCAACGTATTGACCGGGTTCCTGTTACCCACCGCCGGCAGCATCTCCTTTCAAGGCCAGGATGTGACCGGTATGGCGCCCGCTCACACGGCCCGCCTGGGCATGGCGCGCACCTTCCAGAATATTCGCCTCTTTGGCGCGATGTCGGTGCTGGAAAATGTCCAGACTGCCGCACAGTTGCAGCTTCACTCGCGGCTGCTGCCGACGCTGCTGGGGTTGCCCGGCTTTCACCGCAATGAGGCGCGGTCCCGCCAGCGTGCCTATGCGATCCTGGATCTGTTTGGGTTGACCCAATACGCCGATCATGACGCCGGCAGCTTGCCCTACGGTCTGCAGCGGCGGCTTGAAGTGGCGCGGGCGCTGGCGACCGAACCGGCGCTCTTGCTGCTCGACGAGCCGGCCGCCGGCATGAATCCGACCGAAAGCGATGACCTGCACCATTTGATCCTCGATCTGCGCAGCCGCTTCAAGTTGAGCATCTTGCTGGTCGAACACGACATGCGTCTGGTCATGAACTTGTGTGAACGCATCGTCGTGCTCAACTACGGTCAGATCATCGCGCAGGGCAAGCCGGATGATGTACGCAACGACCCGCAGGTCATCGCTGCCTATCTGGGTGCAGCATAGCGAGGGGACAGGCATGTTGGAATTGCACGACATCGAGGTTTTTTATGGCGGCATCAAAGCGCTCAAGGGTGTTTCGCTCACCGTGGCCGACGGTGAGTTGGTCACCCTGATTGGCTCGAATGGCGCCGGCAAATCGACCACGCTGCGCGCCATTTCAAGCCTGCTGCACCTGCGCAGCGGTCAGATTACCTATCACGGCGAGCGCATCGATGGGCTTGCGCCGCATCGTGTGGTGGCGTTGGGCATTTCGCATTGCCCGGAAGGTCGCCGCGTTTTTAGCGGGCTGACCGTGGAGGAAAACCTGCGCATGGGCGCCATTCAGCGCAAAGATCGCAGCGCCGTCGCCGGCGACATCGAACGTGCGTACAGCCGCTTTCCCGTGCTCAAGGAGCGCCGGCAGCAGTTGGGCGGCACCTTGTCGGGTGGCGAGCAGCAGATGCTGGCCATCAGTCGCGCGCTGATGAGCCGGCCCAAGTTGCTGTTGCTCGACGAGCCGTCGCTGGGGCTGGCGCCGCTGGTGGTGAACATGATTTTTGAAACGATCCGCCAGTTGAAAGAAGAAAAGACGACTATCCTGCTGGTGGAGCAAAACGCCCGTCTGGCGCTCGATATTGCCGACCGGGCCTACGTGTTGGAAACGGGGCGTGTCACCTTGGCCGGCACGGCGCAAGAACTTAGCCATAACCCAGCCGTCGAGCGCACCTATCTCGGCGCGTGAACTGAGAATATTTGGCCGCAGAGAACACAGAGAACACAAAGAACATAAAGAACATAAAGAACATAAAGAACACAAAGAACGCAAAGATTTTTCGGTGTGGATTGTGCCCTGGCTGTTGGAAAGCGCGAGATGCGGAGACATCTGAATGAACCTGGTCTATTACTTCATCCAACAGATTGTAAACGCCGTGAGCGCCGGCAGTCTTTATGCCGTGATGGCGGTCGGTCTCGCCATGGTCTTCGGCATTCTGCGCCTCATCAACTTTGCTTATGGTGACCAGATGATGGTGGCTGCCTATCTGGCGGTGTTTGGCCTGGGCGCCGGGCTGCCGTTGCCGGTCGCCCTGCTGCTGATGGTGGTGGGGTCGATCGTCTTGGGGTTGATGATGGAGCGCGTCGCCTATCGCCCGCTGCGCGGGGCGCCCGATGTGGCGCTGCTGCTCTCGTCCTTTGCCGTCGGCCAGATTCTGCAGAACAGCACGCTGCTGGCCACCCGGCTGGCCGGCCTGCCGATCCAGATGACCTTTGCCGCGCCGGACATCCTGAGCGGTGTCTTGACCTTCGGCCCCATCACGGTGGCGAAACTGAATATCGTGAGCCTGGTCGCCGGTCTGGTGATTCTGCTCCTGCTGACGATCTTCGTCACACGCACGGACCTGGGCCTGGCGATGCGCGCGTCGGCTGAGGACTTGACTGCCGCGCAACTGGTGGGTATCAACCTGAACCGCGTGATCGCCACCGCCTTTGCCATTTCGTCGGCGCTCGCCGCCGTCGCCGGGCTGCTCTATGCGGCGCAGGCGGGGCAGATCAACCCATTTATGGGGTTCACGCCGGTGATCAAGGCCTTTATTGCCGCCGTGATTGGCGGCTTTGGGAGCCTGCCGGGCGCCGTGCTCGGCGGTTACCTCCTGGGCGGGCTGGAGGTGCTGCTGACGGCCATTCCCGGCATCGGCGACATCCTGCCGCCGGGCATGGCGCCGCCGGCGGTGCAGCAATTCCTGCAGACCTATCTGCCGGGGTCGCTAAGCAGTTGGCGCGATGCCTTTGTCTTTATCGTGCTGATTGCGGTGCTGATCTTCCGGCCCAACGGCATTTTGGGCGGTCCCCAGCGAGAGGAGATGCGCTAGTCATGTCGCCAGGGCTACGCCGCGTTATTGCATCGCTGGGCATTGTGGCCGTTTTGGCTGTACTGCTGTATTGGCTGTCTGTCTACGGGTCTTCCTTCTGGCAAGGACTGGCCATCAACTTGGGCATGTTCCTGATTCTGGTCGTCAGCCTGAATCTGTTCAACGGCTTTACGGGGGTTTTTTCGCTCGGCCACATCGGCTTTATGGCGCTCGGCGCCTACGTTGCCGCGATCTTGACGTTGCCGATCGCCAGCAAACAGGCCTACTTGCCCAACTTGCCGGGGTGGCTGGCGGGTCTCAGCCTCGATGGGATGGTTGGCCCCTTCCCGGTGGGCTTTCTGTTTGCCACCGTGATCGCAGCGTCGTTGGTCGCCCTGCTGGCCTTCGGGGTCGGGCTGGTGCTGATGCGGCTTTCGGGTCACTATGTGGCCGTGGCCACGCTGGGTTTTCTGATCATCGTGCGCGTCACCCTGTTCAATGCCGATACCTTTACGCGCGGGTCGCGCACCTTTTCCAACATCACCGCCTATACCGATCTCTGGTGGGTGTACGGCTGGGCGGTGCTGGCCATCTATGTGGTCTGGCGGCTGAAGTTTTCGGCGTTTGGCCGCGCCATGGCCGCGCAGCGCGAGGACCGCTGGGCCGCGCAGTCGGTCGGCATTGCGACGATGCCGCCGCGCCTGTTGGCCTTCGTGGTCAGCGCCTTCTTTACGGCGGTGGCCGGTGCGCTCTACGCGCATTTCATCACGTCGATGTCGCCCAATGTTTTCTACTTTGACCTGACCTTCCGCGTGATCACCATGCTCGTGCTCGGCGGTCTCGGCTCGGTCAGCGGATCGATTGTCGGCACCGTGATCATCGTGGGCCTGGCCGAGGCGCTGCGCCGCATCGAGGACGTCACGCTCTTCTACGGCATGAGCAACATCATTATTGCCGTCATTCTACTTTTCCTGATCATCTTCCGGCGCCAGGGTCTGCTCGGTCAACGCGAGCTCAACCTGGCGTGGCTATTCGGCAAGTCAACCAGTCCTAGCAACAAGGAGAACAAGCAACCATGAAAGTACGGATTATCGCTTTGCTAGCTGTCAGTGTGCTGCTGCTTGCGGCCTGTGCGCCGGCCGGCAGCAGCCAGACGGCGGCGCCGGCTGCCGAGAGCGCCGCGGCGCCGGCCGCCGACACCATCAAGATCGGCGGTGGTTTTGCGCTGACCGGTGACGAATCGGTGCTGGATCTGCCGGCCGCCAATGGCGCCAAACTGGCGGCCAAGGAGATCAATGCCGCCGGCGGCGCCTTGGGCAAGCCGATCGACTTCATCGTTCACGACAGCCAGTACAAGATGGATGTCACGGCGCAGACCGCCAAGCAGTTCGTGGAAGAGGACAAAGTGATCGGCTTGATCGGCTACACCGACACCGACTCCGTCCTGGCTGCCGGGCCGACGATCCAAAAGGCCGGCATTCCCTTCCTGACCGCCGGCGGCACCTCGCCCAAGATCCCGGCCCAGGTGGGCGACATGATGTTCCTGGCCGCCTTTGGTGACAACGTGCAGGCCGCCGCCGGCGCCGAGTATGGCGTCAACAACTTCGGCAAGTCCGCCTATCTGCTCTACGACAAGGGCGTCGAGTACACGACGCTGCTGGGCGACTATTTCAAGACGGCCTTCGTCGATCTGGGAGGCACCATCGTCCTGGAGGATTCCTACGACGACGATACGACGGACTTTTCGGCTCAGATTGCCAAGGTCAAGGCGCTGCCCGAACAGCCTTCCTTCTACTACGTGGCGGCCATGCCCTACAACGTCGGCACGGTCGTCAAGCAGTTCCGTGACGCCGGTCTCACCGGCCCCATCATCGGCGGTGACGGCTACGACGATCCGTCGTGGATTGCCGCCGCCGGCGAAGCCGCCAACAATGTCTTCTTCAGCACGCATGCGCTCAACGACGCCACCGCCGGCAGCGATGCCTACAAGAAATTCTTCGCGGCCTACAGCACCGAATATGGGCATGCGCCCGAGAACGCCTTCGCCGCGCTCGGTTATGACAGCGTCTATCTGTTCGTAGATGCCCTGGAACGCGCCGGCTCGACCGATGCACAGGCGATCAAGAAGGCGCTGGAGGAAACCAAGGGCTTTCCCGGCATCACCGGCGCCATCACCTTTACGCCCGACCAGCACGTCCCGCAAAAAGGCGTGACGATCATCGCGCTCAAGGATGGCAAGTACACCCTTGGCGCCGAGATCGTGCCCACCAAGATTCCAGCACCGTGATTGTGGGAGGGTGGCAGCCGAAAGCCAGGCTTCCACCCTCCATTCACCAGTTTCCGTCTATAAGGCCAAAACTCTACTACGATGCCGGCGATTTCAGCGACCGCGTCGAGGAGTGGGAGCGTGCCGAGTTCTTTGAGTTCTTGTAACGTGATCCAAGCGAGGTTTTCGTATGCCGACCATCAAACGTTCCGCCATGCCATCTACGGCTGACCGCGTCACCGCACAAGCCAAGGCGGCCGGCGTGCGGCTTGTGCGCTTTCTGTATACCGACAACGGCGGTGTCACGCGCGGCAAGGCTACCCCGCTCGCCTTTCTGCGCAATCGGATTGACGACGGCATCGGCCTGACCAAGGCCATGCAGGCGATGAATATGCTGGATCAGCTTGCTGCTGTGGAAGGCATGGGCCCCGTTGGCGAGATTCGCCTGGTCCCGGACCCCGACAGCTTCCGCATTTTGCCCTATGCCCCCCACGCGGCGGCGATGACGACCGATATGCTCAACCAGGATGGCTCCCCGTGGGCGGCCTGTCCGCGCTCCTTTCTCAAGCGGCAGATTGCCGCCTGCGCCGCCACCGGGTTTACAGTGCAAGCCGTCTTCGAAGTGGAATTCAGCCTGGCCCAAAAGGGCGCGGACGGTGCGTTCGCTCCGGTCGACGAGAGCCTCTGCTTTGCCACCACGGGGTTCACCGTCTCGGCAAAGTTCATCGACGACCTTGTGGCGGCGCTGGAAGCGCAAGGGCTGGAGGTCGATCAATATTACCCGGAGCTGGGTCACGGCCAACAGGAGTTGCCGATTCGCCACGCACCTGCCTTGGCGGCGGCCGACCGCCAGGTCTTCTACCGCGAGACGGTGCGCAATGTTGCCTACAACCACGGACTGGTTGCCTCGTTGGCGCCAAAGCCCTTTCCCAACGAGGCCGGGAATGGGGCGCATATCCATTTCAGCCTGTGGGACAACGCCGGCAGCCGGAATCTCATGTACGACGCCGCCGATCCCTACGGCCTGAGCCAGATGGGCCACCACTTCATCGCCGGTATCCTCGAACACCTGCCCGGCCTGCTGGCGCTCACCTGCCCCAGCTACAACTCCTACCGCCGTCTGCAACCCCATTTCTGGAGTTCGGCTTTCACGGCATGGGGACCCGATAACCGGGAAGCCGCCGTGCGCGTCCCCTCCAAATTCAAGAGCGATCCGTCCGGCAGCACCAACGCCGAGCTAAAAGCTTCCGACTCGTCCTCCAATCCCTATCTGGCGTTGGGCGGCCTGATCGCCGCCGGTCTGGACGGCGTGCGTCGCCAGCTCAGTTCCCCGGCGCCGGTGCTGGTTGACCCCGCTTCTTACAGCGATGCCGAACGCGCCGAACGCGGGATCAAGCGTTTCCCGACCACGCTCAAGCAAGCGCTCGACGAGTTGGAAACCGACGAAGTCCTGATCGACGCCCTGGGACCGTTGCTGGCCACCTCCTATGTGGCCGTCAAGCGGCTGGAGTGGGAATCGTTCAGCAAAGAGGATCTTGACTTCGAGATCAAACATCATTTTTGGAAGTTCTAGGCCGATCCGCTGTCACACATTCGGGAAATCTTCTATGACACTTGATTTTGCCGCCATCCCCATCGTCGACCACCACTGTCACGCGTTGCTGCGTGACCAGGGGCCTTTTGATGCAGTGCAATTCCAACGCTTTTTCACCGAATCCGGCAGCGAGGTCATCCGTCGTGAGCATGTGCCGTATACGGTCTTCTACCAGTGGGCGATCAAAGAACTGGCGGCTTTTCACGACGTGGAGCCAGTGGTCGATGCTGTGCTCGCCGCGCGCGCGGCGGTTGAACCCATGCAACTTGCCCGCCGGATGTTTACCGATGCCAATATTCCCCTGCTTCTGCTCGATTATGGCTTTCAGGGCAGCGAAAACCTGAGTTGGCAGGAGATGAGCGCGGGGGTGCCCATCCGCATCGAGCCGATGCTCCGTCTGGAAGTGCTGGCGCAGCAACTAATTGCGGAGCATGACACCTTCGACGAAATGCTGGTGGCCTACAAGACGGCTGTCGAAGGCGCGCGCGCTTCCGGTCACGTGGCCCTGAAGAGTATCATTGCCTACCGCACCGGCCTCGCCATCCGCGAGACCAGTCGGGAGGAGGCCGCAGCGACCTTTGCCGAGGTCAAGGCGCAGGCACGTGCTACAGGGAGTATCCGCCTGGCCCACAAGCCGCTCAACGACTATCTGGTCCTTGCCGCGCTCGACATTGCCGAGCGGCAGCGGTTGCCGGTGCAGTTTCACACGGGGTTTGGCGACTCCGACCTGGACATGCTCCTGGCCAATCCCTTTCACATGCGCCCGGTCTTCGAGAGCGGCAGGTACACCCACGTCCCCTTTGTCCTCTTGCACGCCAGCTATCCCTATGTGCGCGAACTGGGCTACCTGGCCGCGATCTATCCTAACGTCTACATGGACGTCGGCCTGGCCGTGCCGCACATCAGCATCGACATCCCCAGCATGTGGCGCCAGGCGCTGGGTCTCACCCCCACCAGCAAGATCCTCTTTTCGACCGACGCCTACAGCATCCCCGAAATCTATTGGCTGGCCGCGCGGTGGGGGCGGTGGGGGTTGGGGGTCGTGCTGCAGGAGTTGTGTGATGTGGGCGCGTTTAGCGTACCCGAAGCCGAGATTGCCGCCCATCAGATCCTGCACGCCAACAGCGAACGGGTCTACGGGGTCAATTTGTAACCCTGCTGGACCGCTCGTCGTCAGTCGTCTCTTACCTGCGCAAAGATCATGGTGTTGCCCAGTTCTCCGCTGAGATGGTTGCGCCGCTGGTTGCGCAGCACGCCTTCCAGGGTGAAGCCGGTACGTGTGGCCACGTTGGCGCTGCGCGTGTTGCGATCCTCGCAGTGAATTTCCACGCGCCGCGCGCCCAGGGTGTCAAAGGCAAAGGCCGTGATGCCACGCACGGCCTCGCTGATATAGCCCTGGCCCGCGAAGGCAGTGCGTACCCAGTAACCGATTTCGAAGCGCGGTACGGACCAATCGATGCGATGCAATCCGCTGGCGCCCACGATCGTGTCTGTCCCCTTCAAGAAGAGCAGCAGCATCAGGTCGTTGCGCGCCATGAATTCGGCGTGCGCGCGGCGCACAACCTCCTCTTCGTTTTCGAGGGTCGGCGGGTCCTTGGCCCAGGGCATCCACGGGCGCAACTCATCCAGCGATTCCAGTACGGCGGCATGTAGCTCGGGGCCGTCACCGGGCTGGGGGGCGCGGATGGTCAGGCGCGCCGTCACGAAGGAACTGGGAAAATCACGCAGGATGGGTGTGCTCATCGTTTGATGCGTTTGAAATAGGCTTCTTTTTGATTATTGTGGCGGTCGCCCATGCTGACGAGTTCCCAGCCGGCCTCGCCCAGTTGCTTGAGATACTCCTGGATCAGCGGGGCGTCTTTCCAGTTGCCTTGTTCGCGCCCGTTTTCCTGCATCGGCCGCCAGCCGCGATAATCGCGGAAGACCACTTCCAGGTATTCCCACTGCGGCGGTGTGGGCAACGGGGATGCTTGCGCGGCCGCGGCGGTGACCTTGGGGCTGGCATCTTTCGCCGGTGCCTTCATTTTGCGTGGGGTACTGGTGCGCTTTGGCTGAGCGGGCGCAGGCGCGGGTGCCGGCGTTGGGGAAGCGTCGGGCACCGGCGCGCCGCCGAGCAGGGCGCCGAGCACATCGGGCGTTTCTTTGCGATTACTCATCCTGGAGTATCCTTTCGGTCAGCGCCAGATAATCTTCGGCGCCGGGCGAGTTTGCTGCATATTCGAAGATCGTCTGGCCATAGCCGGGCGCCTCGGACAGCCGTACGTTGTAGCGCACCGGCGGGCAAACCAGACCGGCAAAATGGACGTGCAACTGCTTGAGGATCTCATCGGATTTGCGCACACGCCGGTCAAGGAAGGTGGGCACCACGTAGCGCAGCGCCAACTGGCTGTGGTAGCGCTGGATGGCATTAAGGCTCTGCGCGAATTCGTGCAAGCCCTGCAGCGCCATCACTTCGAGGGCGACGGGCGCAATCACCTCTTGTGCATAGAACAAGGCGTTGACCGTGAGCACATCCCAGCCGGGCGCCGTGTCGATCACGACATAGTCGTAGGCGTTGTCGAGCGTGGTCAGCGTCTCGTCGATCGTGCGTTCGCCGCCAAACTCCTTGCGGTCGATGATGCGCTTTAGCCCCGCCAGCGCGCGCCCGCCCGGTAGCAGCCACAGACCCGGCCGCGCCTCCAGCAGGGCATCGGCAAGTTTGGCGTCCTTGTTGACGACCTCAGCGACGCCCACCGTGGGCTGCAAACCCAGCATCTTGGCCACTTGCCCCTGCGTATCCATATCGATGAGCAGCACGCGCCGCCCATGCTGTGCCAACCCCGCAGCCAGGTTTACGGCTGTGGTTGTCTTGCCAACTCCGCCCTTAGAGAGGGCGACTGCAATCCGTCGCATGGTTTGCCTCCGGGGAACATTGTACAACGGGGCTGCGTAAGTAGCGAAGTGGGGAGGCATTCTTTTGGATCAGCCGAACCGTTGCCGCCGACGTGGCTTGATCGCACCGCCGTCCAGTAACGGTCATTTTTGGCAACGCGTCCCCCTTGCGCTACCATTGATGTTTGGAGTTGGGCCAACCCGCTTTGCGGAAGGAGAACAACACACTGTGGATTGCACCGTAGAGAAGCAGGCGAAACCGCGTCTGCGCTGTTCTGATAAGGCAAGACTGGGTGCGCGTACGCGGATGTGGTGGACAATGCTGCTACCGGCAGTTCTGCTGTTGGTTGGCATGAGCTTGCTGGCCGCCTGTGGCGGGGGTGGCGCTACGCCCACGCGCACACCGGTGCCAACCTGGACGCCGACGGTGGACGCCGCCGCCGCACCGGCCGCAGCGGATCCGGCAGCGCCCGTCACCGCCGGATCGGGCCAAATTGGCGATCAGGTCGTGGACGCCAGCAAAGTGGTGGAGGCCATCGCCACCGAAACGCCGACACCCCTGCCGACCGACACGCCGACACCGCTGCCGACCGCAACGCCCTTGCCGACGGAGACGCCAGTGCCAACGGAGACCCCCACAATCACGCCCACGCCGCTGCCGACCGACACGCCTACCCTCGTGCCGACGCCCACGCCTAGTCCGACGCCGGTCTATGGCTTCGACGTGGAGGCCGCTGAAAAGTTCCCGACCGATTCGCTGGCGCCCAATGTGGTGCGCATCTACGCCTATGCCTACTCGCCGGCTACCTTCGGCCTCCCCGGCTACACGCTGAACGTGACACACAACGGCACACCGCTCGTGGTCGACGCGACGTCGGTGGCGGGTCTGCCCAGCTTGACGCGCGAGGAGGTCAGCCCGTACAGCCGCTTTAGCAACCTCAGCGTAATCTTTGTGGAGCCGCAAGCCGGGGAGTGGCGTGTGCAACTGATCGACGCACAGGGCGTACCGGCCGGTCCCGACGCACTCTTCACGCTGACGGCCGATGAGAACACACGGGAGTTGTACGTGAGGTATCGACAGCGGCAATAGGAGCATGGCAACCAAAAAGAAGAGGGGATGGCTTGAGCCATCCCCTCTTCTTTTTGATCAAGCACAGTTGCCGGTAGACGACGGGTTTCCCGGCAGCTTCACGACGTCAATACTGCAGGTTCCAATTGCCGGATCCGTCGGGGTCGGGCACGAAGAAGAGCCACAACGCACGTTCCTGGTCTTTTTCGATCACCAAGTCGGCGTTGTCAGCCAACCCATTCCACGGCGTGCTGGCGCTGAAAGGGATCATGCCGGGATAAACCAACACGCTGATCGATTCGCCTGGCTGCAGATCCCATTCGCCGCTCAGATTGTTCGTTTCGACACGATACTGCTGGTCGAGCGTGAAGCGCATCACCTGGTCAAAGCCGTTGTTGACGATGATGCGCGCCAGTCCGGCCGGGATGGCGGCGGGCGCATTGGCGTCCACGGCCGCCTCGGTCGCCGTTTCGTCCGGCAGCGTTTGTGCGTCCGTGGGTGCGCCTTCGACCGGGACGCTCTCCACCGGCGCCGTTTCGGCCACCGGCGCGGCTTCGGCCACGGGGGCTTCAGCGGGAACTTCGACAGTCGCTTCGGCCGGGGCGGCCTCGGCGACGGGCGGCGCCTCAACCGCTGGCGCGGCGACAACGGTTTCAGGCGTCGGCGTCGGCAGCGCAGCCAGTAGATCCGTGGTCACGGGCAGCGCGGCGAGGTCGCCGGTGCAGATGATGAAGTCCGGATTAGCCATGATCCAACCGTTCTGGGCCACGCGGTCGCTGACTTGCAGCCACTGCTTGCTGCCGTCAAAGCCCACGACTACGACGGACGCCGGCTGGTCGGGCGTGCCCCGGATCTTGGCCACAATGGGGAATTCGAGACCGGGGCCGCCACGCACATTGAGCGTCGGCACGCGCAAGACACAACTGCCCTGTGGCGGCCGCGCGACGATGTCGCCGCTGCTGGCCACGATCCCTTCCAGACTCACGCTGGTCAGCAAGATATCGTTGGCGCCAAGCGTCTCGGATTTGATCAGCCCATAGTAGTAGCCTGGGTTGACGCCCGTGGGCGCCCATTCGCAGGCCGTCTGCCCGCCCTGGGTCATGCAGTTGCGCAGATGGACAATGACCGGACCCTCGCCAGCGATGTTGAACTCCTGGACGCTGGCCGGCGGAATCTCGACCACCTGGTTGTTGACGATGATCGATTCACTCTGCCCGGTGCGATTCTGCACCCAAATCTGGTCAGCGGGCGGCGCACCCGCCTCGCGCAGAATCAAGTTGGCCGCCGCACCGGCATCGGCGCCGGCGACAACCTCATAGAAGCCATCTTGCTTTAACAAGTACGGGTCCCAAAAACAGCCGGTGTCCGCCTCAGTCTTGCTGGAATCGCAGTTGAAGAGGTTGAGCACGGCGGTAGGCCGCGGCAGTTGCAGCCCGATGGAGCGCAGCGCGGCCAAATCGTAGGTCTGCCCCTCGACAAAGTAACGTACGTTGGCTGCGGTGCGGTTGGCGATAATCGTGCCTTCCAGGGCGCCGGCATAGCGCGCATCGAGCGCCGAAGGGTCGCTCGGGGGCGCGCTGGTTGGCGGCGGCGGCGTGATCGGCACGGTCGCCGCAATGGGCGGCGTGGCGGCGGCGGTGGTGGTGGTGGTCAGCGCGTCCGTCGGCGTGCTGCTGGCCACGACGCCATTCGTACTGACGACCGGCGTGGTCACGGTCGCGGTCACGCTCAGCGCAGAACTGGCGCTCGGATTGAGTGAGGGCGCCACGACGCGCGGCAGGATGGGCGCACTGGCGGACGGTGTGCTCTTGTTGGCGGGCGGGATTGCGGAATTGGCGGGGGTGGGCGTGGCATCCGCCTGGCGGATGTCATTGGGACGGTAGTTGGCTGAAGCGGGCTGCGTGAAGGCAAGGGCCGCAGGGGCCGGAGCCAACAATGCCACAGATAGAGCCAGATAGCAGATCATTCGGTTCATACGGTTGCACTCTCGTCGACGCGATGCGGCGGTCAATTCAACTCGGCACAGGGTTCCCTGTCACGGCAAATCTTACGCTGCCGGAGGGTCCGTTGCTGCATGGCCGGCCTACACTTTCACAACGGCGAAGCTACATGCACCAAACGCCGTCTGTGCGCCAAACGTTCCAAGCTTGCGAGTAAACCTCACTCTGGTATAAAAGCTGCACGGATAAACTGCTCGCAAAAGAAAAGCGCAGGGATCAACCCCACGCTTTGCTCTTGCTGGACTAGATCGCGTTACTTTGCTTCGCGATAGATCACATGGCGGCGCAGGTTCGGGTCGTACTTGCGCAATTCCAAGCGGGTCGGGTCATTGCGTCGGTTTTTGGCCGTCAGATACATGTGAGCGCTTTCCGTGCTCTTCATCTTGACGATCTGACGCGGTCCTTTTTTAGCCATCTCACACTCTCCTCATGCATGAATCATCAACCTACAACGGACAAGTTTAGCGCAGATGTTCGGTTTGTGCAAATGATGACGATCATTACGCAAAGTATTTGCCGACGAGCAGCTTGAGTCGATCGACCACCGCGGGCGGCACGACGGCCTTGTTGGTGATGATCGCGTCGCGCAGCGCCGCCGCTTGGGGTGACGGTCCGGCGCCGTCCAGCAGCGTGATGGCGTTGACCACAGCCGCTTTTGCCACCTCGGCGTTGCGCAGCAGCGTCCGAATCACCATCTCTACCGTGACCGGTTCCTTGCTTTCGTGCCAGGCGTCGTAATCGGTCACATGCGCCATTACGGCGTAGCTCATCTCCGCCTCGCGCGCCAGTTGTGCCTCCGGGGTAGTCGTCATCCCGACAATGTCCATGCCCCATGCGCGAAAGACGCGGCTCTCGGCGGCGGTGCTGAAGCGCGGCCCCTCGATGGTGACGAAAGCGCCACCTTTGTGCACCGGGTTCCCGGTTTGGCGGATGGCGCGGTGACAGATGTCGCTGAGAAAGGCACAGAAGGGGTCGGCCACGCTGATGTGGACGACCAGCCCATCGCTGCCGACGCTGGGATCATCGAAAAAGCTGCCCGGGCGGCCGTGTGTGCGGTCGAAGAGCTGGTCCGGCACGACGATGTCGCCCGGCGCCAGGTGCTCGCGCAGGCTGCCGCAGGCGCTGACGCCGATCAGGTATTCCACGCCGAGCATCTTGAAGCCGTAGATGTTGGCACGGTAGTTGAGCCGGCCCGGGCTGACGCGGTGGCCACGACCGTGACGCGGTAAAAAGGCGACGCGCTGGCCGGCAATGGTGCCGAGAATGTAGGCGTCCGAAGGCGCGCCAAAGGGCGTTGCGAGCGTGACTTCCTCGACGTTTTCCATGTGCTCGATCTGGTAGACGCCGCTGCCGCCGATAACACCGATGCGGATAGGTGAGGTCATGAAGAGTGTACTCCTTGTCTATGGGGGGCTGGTGTGCAGTAGGGCATGCGTCTGATCGCGCGCCTCACTTTGGCTTGTGTTCAGGCGCAACCGCGCTGAACCGCGGATTGCGTAGGTCGCGTGGCGAAAGAACAGGCGCGTCCGCGTTCCACGCTACGGCGAGATCGAGGTCGTTCCAGGCGACGCCGAATTCGTCGGCGCCGTCATAGTAGTTGTCGACGATATAGGTCAACGTGGCGTCGGTGAGGGCGTAGAAGCCATGCGCAATGCCGCAGGGGATGAAGATGCCCATCTGGTTGTGGTCGCCGATCTCGACGACCTCGCTGGCGCCAAAGGTCGGCGAGGAGCGGCGCAGGTCGGCCAACCCCACGCGGATGCGGCCGGTCACGGCAACCCAATAGTCGACCTGGTGAAAATGATAATGCAGCCCGCGCAACACGCCGGCCTTGCTGTCGCTGCGGTTGGTCTGCACAATGGCCCACGATCGCTCTGGGAACCAGCTCTTGCGGAAGGTTTCCACAAAGCGCCCGCGTTCGTCTTCAAAGGCGCTCAGTTTGACGAATTTCAAGTCAGCAATGCGGTCGGATGAGATGATTTCGGTCATAGGTGTTTGCTCGTCGATGGTTCTGGGTGCGGCGTACAGGCGCCGCGCAACTGATGGATGACTTCTTGGATGGCTGCGGCCTTCAGGTGGTACGCTGCGCGATTGACGATGAGCACGGCCTGGCTCTGCAAGATCACGCGCACTTCAACCAGGCCATTGGCCACCAGCGTGCTGCCGGTCTCGACCAGGTCCACAATCAAGTCGGCCAGACCGACCAGCGGCCCAAGTTCCACCGAACCGTTGAGGGCAATGATCTCGGCATTGACACCGCGTGCGCGAAAGAACTCCGCCGTGAGGTTGGGATACTTGGTGGCCACGCGCGGTTGGCTGGCGTAGCGGAGGGGGGTGTCTGGCCGGTCGGCGGGCGCGGCCAGGCTCAGCCGGCACAGGCCAAAGGGCAGGAGGAGCGGCTCGTAGACCTGGCGGCGGCTCTCGCGCAGCGTGTCCAGCCCACAGACGCCCAGGTCAGCCGCGCCGTACTCGACATAAGTCGGCACGTCCGCCGGTTTTGCCAAGACATAGCGCAGCGCACCGTTGGCGGAGGAGAGGATCAGCCGGCGCCCTGGGTCGCCGGCGGGCAGGGGCAGACCGGCGGCGGCCATCAATTCGAGGGCCTGGTCGGCCATGCGCCCTTTGGGCAGGGCGATCAACAGCGACGCGGGTGGGGCAAGCGGTGCGGCGCTCACAGGCTGCCTCCTTGCTGGCCGGCGTCGGGCATGTCGCCGTGCTTGGTGTGGGCAAGCGTGAGCAGCCGCTGGCGCAGCGCCGCCGGGTCGTTGACGGTGCGGGCGAACGGTTGGGAGGTAGCACTTTTTTCGTATAGCCACGCCTCCTCGTCATGCCATTCGAGGGCGCATGCGATGCCTTGGCGTTGGGCGACCGTCCACAACGCGCCGTCGCTATGCGGCCCAAAAGCGACGGCGACGTGCAGGCCAAGGCCACGCGCATACTCGATCAGGGCAAAGCAACGCGGGTCGTTGTGCGTGGCGACCAGAATATCCGGCGCAAGCGGCCCTGGCGTGTGCGTGGCACGCTGTGGCAGCGCCAAGAGCAGGCGCTCGAGGCCGAAGGCCACGCCCACTGCCGGCTGGGGGGGGCCGAAGCTGCCGACTAAGTTGTCATAACGCCCGCCACTGGCCAACCGGTAGCCGACGCCAGGCGCTAGCGCCTCAAAGGTAATGCCAGTGTAATAGCCCAGGTTATGAATTTCGGTCAGGTCGAGCGATACGTGATCTAACACGCCGTACGCCGCCAGCACGGCGCAGATGGCGCGCAGGTTGAGCACGGCGGCGTGCATCGTCGTGTTGAGGCAGAGGCGTTCGGCGCGTGCCAGGATGTGCGGGATATCCGGGCCACTGAGGGCGGGCAACTCTTGCACCGCGCGCTGTTGCCGGCGCGTGAAGGTGGCGCCTTGCATGAAGGACGCTAATTCCGCCTCGCTGTTGCGGTCGATCGCCTGCTGCAACAGGGCGCGGCGTTCGGGGCCGAGTTGCAGCGCCTGTAGCAACCCATCAAAGTATTGCATTTGGCCGACCACGATGCGGAAGTCCGCCAGGTGCAGGTCGCGCAATGCGCTCGCTGTGAGCGCCAGCACTTCGGCATCGGCCTCAGGCGCGGCGCTGCCGATCAACTCGACGCCGGCCTGGCGGAACTCGCGTTGCTGGCCAGCGCGGGGCTCGACGTCACGGAAGACACTGCCGGCGTAGCAGAAGCGCTGTGGCATTGCCCAGTCATGCAGGCGCGTGCCGACCAGGCGGGCGACGGCAATCGTCATATCGACGCGCAGGGCGAGCATACTGCCGTCACGGTCCAGAAAGCGGCACATCTCCGACTGCAACGCGCGGTTGCCGCGCGCGGCGATGGTGTCGGCATATTCGAAGGTCGGCGGCAGCACATCGCTGTAGCCCCAGCGGCGAAAGTGGCGTAGCAAGGTTTGTTCGAGCGCCCGACGCCGAAAGGCTTCCTCCCAAAAATAGTCTGCGACGCCACGCGGAATTTGACCGGCGGTCGAATTCAGGGCGGGTAGGTGAGTCACTGGTCTGTTCCGATCGATCGAAAAGCGTCCGAAAAGCCGCCCAAAATCATAGCACAGTCGCACCAGAATTGCCGGTTTGCGGTTGGCGTAAATGCGCATACAATAGGGGCATGTGTGGACGATTCACTTTATACGCATCACCCGAACAACTTGCCGCGCTCTTCGACCTGCCCGAGGCACCGATCCTGGCGCCGCGTTTCAACATTGCGCCGACCCAGCCCGTCGGCATCGTGCGCATCGACCCGCGCACGCGCCAGCGCGCCTGGGCGTTGACAATCTGGGGCTTGATCCCGTCGTGGTCGAAGGATCCGAGCATTGGCGCACGCATGATCAACGCGCGGGCTGAGACGGTGCCTGAAAAGCCATCGTTCCGCGCCGCCTTCAAGCGCCGGCGCTGCCTGGTGCCAGCCTCCGGTTTCTATGAATGGAAGCCAGTGGGAAAGGTCAAGCAGCCCTACTATATCGGCCCGCAGGATGGCGGCATCTTTGCGTTGGCTGGTCTGTGGGAAACCTGGGTCGGTCCCGACGGGGGCGAGGTGGACAGTTGCACCATTCTCACCACCGACCCCAACGACCTGATGGCGACGATCCATAACCGCATGCCGGTCATTCTCGCGCCGGAAGATTGGAGCGAGTGGTTGGGGGTGGGCGGCGACGACTCGCCGGCAAAGCTGAGCAAGCTCCAGCATCTGTTTCGTCCGTTCGCGGCGGAGCAGATGCGGTTGCGCCAGGTCAGCAGCTATGTGAGCAACGCGCGCAACGAAGGTGAGGCGTGCATTACGCCGGCATGAGACCGCGCGGCTACCGAGCGCGGCTACAGCGGCCAGAAGATCGGGATAAAAATCGTGGCCGTCAGCCAGCAGAGCAGTGAAAGCGGCAGCCCGAACTTGAGATAGTCCGAAAAGCGATAGCCGCCGGGGCCCATGACGATGGCGTTGGTTTGGTAGCCTTGGGGCATCACGAAAGAGCAACTGGCGCCAAAGATCACGACCATCACCAACGCGGTTGGGTTCATGCCGGTGGTCTGGGCCAGGCTCAGGGCGATGGGGGTGACCAGCACCGCCACCGCATTGTTGGAGAGCAACTCGGTCAGAATCCAGGTCAGCAAAAAGAAAACCGAAAGAAAGAACACCGGATTGGCAGTGCCGACCGTATTCACCATCCAGTTGACGGTCGTCTGGGCCAGCCCGGTTTCCTCCAAGGCGGCGCCCAGGGGGATCGTGCCGGCCAGCAGCAGGAGCGACGACGCATCGAGCGAACGGATCGCCTCACCGGGGCGCAGGCAGCCGGTGAGCACCATCAACGACGCACCGGCCAACGCCAGCGTGACGATGGGGATGGGCGTCACCGATCCCAGCACGACGACACCGAGCATGATGAGCAATGCCTGCCAGTTATGGCTGGCCCGCATGATCGATTGGTCGACCCCTTCCACCACCAGCAGCCGATTGGCTTCGCACGCAGCACTCAGGCCGCTGCGGCTGCCACGCAGCAGCAGCACGTCGCCGCTGGTGAGGCGCATGGTGCGCACCCCGCGGAATTGCTGGCGTCCATAGCGCTGGACGCCCATGATGTCGGTGTCGTACAGATGAGAGAGCCTCAGATCGCCCACCAACCGCCCGGCGCAGGTCGAATCCGGCAGCACCACGGCTTCCACAACCTCTTGTTGGAGGTCGCGCAGGGGCGCGCGTTCGCTGTCGGCAATCACGGTAGCCAGGTGGGCGCCGGTGGAGGTCAGGAGTGCAGCGATCTCCTTGGGCGCCCCGGATACCAGCAGCACGTCGCCATCGGCCAGCGTCAGCCCCTGTGCTTCGTTTGCATGATAAATGTGCCCGTCCCGCACGAGTTCCAATAATTCCGCTACACCCGGTGCTTCGGCAGCGTTGGCTGGCTTTGGGTTGCTCAGCCGGCGATGGCGGCGCATGGCCGGCGCCGGCACTTGCGCGCGCGGGGGCTGTGCCGGCCCGCTAAAGACGTCGCCGACCGCCCTGCCGGCCGCCGTGCTTTGGGCCGAAATCAATAATTCGGTGATGTAGACCGTATCGCCGCGGCGCGATGCCAACCCGGCTAACGGTGCGCGGTCAGGCAGCAGCCAGCGACTCGCCACCAGGATGTAGACGATGCCGACGCCGGTGTAGATCAGGCCGAAGGGCGTGAACTCGAAAAATGTGAGCCCGGGGCCGCCGTTGGCGCGGTAGACACCATCGACCAGGATGTTGGTGCTGGTGCCGAGCAAGGTGAGGGTGCCGCCCAAGCTGGCGAGATAGGCGACTGGCAACAGAAACCTGGAAGGGAAAACACCGAAATGTTTGCTCAGAGAGAGCACGACGGGGATCATCATGACGACGACCGGCGTGTTGTTGATAAGACCGCTGAGCAAGGGAACCACGATGCAGATCAAGAGCAGCATGCGCCGCGGATTGCCGCCAGACCAGCGCACGATGAAGCTGGTGGCTATCTCCAAGGCACCTGTGCGCACCAGTCCGGCGCTGAGCACGAACATCGCACCGACCGTGATCGTGGCGCTGCTGCTGAAACCCGAAAGCGCGAGGGCGGGCGTGAGCACGCCGGTCAGCATGAGGGCGACGATGATGAGCACCGAGGTTAGCTCGATCGAGACCCATGACGTGACATAAAGTATTGTGCTGATCGTGAGGATGGCGAGCAGGATAACCTGGTTTGGTGGCATCGTTGTGGAGATCAGGAATCTTTCAGCTGGTCATAGGCCGCATTGATTTCTTTCATACGCTCTTCGGCCAGGTCGTGAAACTCAGGCCCTAAGTGCGCCACGCGGTCTGGATGATACTGCTTGGCCATCTGCTGATAGGCCGTCGTGATCTCCTCTGGAGACGCGCTGGGCGGAACCCCAAGGATGGAATAGGGCGATTTTTCCTCGATCGCGGCGGTAGGTGCGCGCGGCTGTTTCTCTGCGGAGGGACCGTATCCGCTTTGGGCATACGGATTGCGACGCGGGCCAGCTTGCCAGCCGCGAGTCCAGTCCATCACACGCACATTGCGACGCCACCAATACACCAGCCCTGCGATCGCGCCGCTGGTCAGCAACAAGAAGAGCAGCGGGGACGCACTGAAGGCGGCGCTGATCGCACTGAGTAGCGTCGAAACGACCAACAAAGTCAGAATCAGCACAACGCCGGCGACACAGCCACAGCCGTTACAGCCACTTCCGCGCGTTTGCTGGTATTGCCGAGATTGCCACATAGCGTGCTTGACCTTGTTTGCGTGTACGGGTAGACCGGCGCCGATGCCGGCTAAAGAAATGCCCGCCGAGGTCAAGGACCAGGCGGGCGAAAACGTTGGGCAGCGACTCGGATCTCGCCTTCACGTGAGCGGGCGGCGGGGTTCGAACCCGCGTAGCTGGCTTGGGAAGCCAGAGCCTGACCACTAGGCTACGCCCGCAACTACCCAAAGTATATGCAAGCGATTGCTGTCTGTCAAATCCGATTTGGGCCACACCTGTGGCATCGGAAAGCGTGCGGATCTGTGGCCGGCATTGGCAGAACGATCGCGTGTTCGGAACATTTGATCGCGTGCACTCGTCACCGATGCACACGATTTCAGTTCTTCCGCTGTGTTTGGGAGATCCCAAGGAGGTTTGTCATGTTTGTCAAGCGAATGACGTTAGTGCGTTCTGGGTTGCCATTGCTTGTGCTTGCCGTGCTCTTGCTAGGTCTGGTGGCGCCTACGAAGGCGCAGGACACGCGGGTGCCGCCGCCGACGCCGCGGACGCTAGCGCCATCGCTACCGCCGGGACAGGTCGTGGTCGAACTGCAGCAGGTCGATGCGGTGGTGAATGGCCCGGTCGCCACGGTGCATGTCACCCAAGTCTTGCGCAATGATTCGGGCCGTACGGCCGAGGGCGTCTATCTGTTCCCCCTCCCTGTGGGCGCCGCTGTCAGTGATTTTCAGTTGACGGTGAATGGCCAAACGCTGGAAGGAAAACTGCTCGACCGTGCCGAAGCGCGGCGCATCTATGAGGAGATCGTGCGCCGCCAGCTTGACCCGGCTCTCCTGGAGTATATCGATCGCGGTGTCTTCCAGGCGAGTGTTTTTCCCATCCCCGCCGGTGAGACGCGCAAAGTTGCGTTCACTTACAACCAGGTGTTGCCGAAAAGCGACGGTCTTTATCGCTTCAATTTCCCGATACGCACACACCAGTACAGTGCGGCGCCGGTCGAGCAAGTAAAGGTCAGCGTCGAGCTGGTGAAGCAACCCGGTTTGCGCACGCTCTACAGCCCGAACTATCCGATCCGGGTCGAGCGCACTGGCGATGACGGCGCCGTCGTGACCTTTGACGCCGTCGACACGCAACTCCAAAGCGATCTCGACTTGTATTTTGGGGTCGACAAAGCGGCCATCGGTTTGAACCTGTTGAGTTACAAGCCTGCGGGGGAGGATGGCTATTTCTTGCTATTGGCGGCGCCGGGGGTGGATGTGGCGGCCGGCGAAATTGTCGAGCGTGATCTTGTGCTGGTGGTCGACGTTTCCGGATCGATGGAGGGTGAGAAGCTATTGCAGGCGCAGGCAGCGGCCCAGTACGTAGTCGAACACCTCAATCCCGTCGATCACTTCAACCTCATTGCCTTTAGCAGTGCGCCGCAAGTATGGCAGCGCGACCTGCAGGCAGTCGACAAAGCGTCCGTGACAGATGCCGTGCGCTGGATCGGGCGTCTGCGTGCCAGTGGTTCCACTGATATCAACCGTGCCTTGCTTGAAGTGCTTGCCTTGTTTGATGATGAGGAAGCTGTGAACCGGTCGGCGTACGTGCTTTTTCTAACCGATGGTCAGCCCACGCTTGGCGAGACCGAGCCAGACCGTATTGTGGACAACGCCCTCAACAATCGGCCCGCGGCGCGTGCGGTGCGCCTGTTTCCCTTCGGCATTGGCTATGATGTCAACACCGATTTGCTCGACGTGCTCGGCCAGCAGCTTGGCGGCCGCGCCAGCTATGTCGAACCGGGGGAGCGCATCGACGAGGCGGTCAGTTCGTTCTACGCCCAGATCAGCACGCCCGTGTTGGCCAATGTGAGCCTCGATTTTGGCGACAAGGTGACGATCGAGGAGACATTCCCCTATCCATTGCCCGACCTGTTTGCCGGCGAACAATTGGTCATGGCTGGACGCTATCGGGAGGGCGGCAAGGTCGATGTCGAGTTATCCGGCGCCGTCAATGGCAAAGAACGGCTGTACGTCTATCCCAAGCAACCCTTGGTGACTGAAGGCGGCGAGCCGTTGGTGGCGCGGCTGTGGGCGACGCGCAAAATAGGTGCTCTGTTGGAGCAGATTCGCCGCAGCGGACCCGACCAGGAGGTCATCGATGCCATTGTGGATCTGAGCATGCGGTACGGCGTCGTGACGCCGTACACTGCGTATCTGGTGGAAGAACCGGGCGTCATGGTGGGTAACAATGGACCTGCTGATGGCGGGTCAGTGCCGCTGCCGCGCTCGCTGGCGTACAGCGCCCACGACAGCGTGGCTGCTGCCGCCAGTCAACTTTCACGCGAGTCGGCGGCGGGCGCCGTCGCCGTGCAGGCCAGCAAAACCCGCGACGAACTGCAGCGCGCCACATCCGTGGTACAAGCCGATGCGGTGCGCTACGCCGGCGGGCGGGCCTTTCAGCGGCAGGGGGAACTAGCCGGCCCCAATGGCGAACGGCTCGAACTGTGGGTCGACACCGCCTTTGTCGAGGACATGGATGTGACGACCGTTGCGTTTGGCAGCGAGGCCTACTTCGACCTGATCAGCCAGCCGGGCATGGCCGCCTGGCTGGCGATTTCACCCGAGTTGGTGGTGGTGACTGGGGAGGGGGAGGCGATGAGGATCACGACAGCGAAGTAGATAGGGAATGTGGAATGTGGGATGTCGAATGTACATCCCACATTTATCGCTTACCCGCCAATTCGAGCAGGTCAAACACAGGCCCGTGGACGCAGGCGCGCGTGAGGCTGCCGTTGGCCAGGGGGACTACGCACGCCAGGCAGGCGCCGAAGCCGCAGGCGAGGTCGGCTTCGGCGAGCATGAGGGCAAAACCGGGTTCGAGACGGTAGCGCAGGTGGCTGATCTGGTCGGCCAGCGCACTGTAGTGCGTGGAGGGGAGGGCGGCGCAGATCTGATCGGCCCAGCGAATCCCGTCGGCCACCGTCGCTGCCCAATCCACAGCGCTGCGCACCTGATGAATCTCGACGGCCAGCGGTAGGATCGCGCGCAGGGGCTCGGCGGAGAGCGTGCCGGCCACCACAAGACTCACTTGTCCATTGCGGTCGAGGATGTCATCTACCAACGGCAGCAGGCGCGGCGCCGTTGCTAGATCGGCGAGCAAGAGCATGCGCCGGACGGTTGATGGCACAAAGAAGCCGTTGCCCAAAGGCCCCACCACATTGATGGCTGATCCGACCGGTAATGCGGCCAACCAACGGTAGCCGGGATCGTCGATCGCGGGCAGGCATACTTGCCAAATGTCCATGGGCGTTGCCGTGTGGGCTGGTCGCGGTCGTGCGATTGGATAGAGCGGGCGGCGCAAGTAGATGCTCCACTGCTCGGCGCGTTCATCCGCGCTTTGTGCGCCGCAGCGTGCCAGCAGATAGCGTCCTGCCAGGCGTTCGGTGGGTTGGCGGGGCGGAAACGCCAGGGTAAGCACGCGCACGTCACCTAAGCGTTGTGCCGGATTGGTTACGACCGCCGTCACCGTGCCGTCATCGTTGGGGAGTGGAGTCGCAACTGGGAAAAGCGCCGTATTCATGGTACCCTTCACTTGTCTGTGAAAGCGCGCTGCCGATTGGCCCCGACCGGTGCGCCGTCGCCCGAGAACTTCTCCTGCCGATTGTGTCATGAATCGCGCGGGGAGCCAAATTATTGCCGGATACGCGCGGATCATGCTTTCCCTTCGCCAACTGCACGAAACCCTTTATCAAGGCCTTTGGAGCCGCGACCTTCCACCGGGCGTGAGCCTGCGCCTTGTCGTCGGTTGGCCGTTGCTCTTGTTGCCTCTTGTGTTCTTCAGCCAGATTGTGACACCCCATCCGGTGTGGGTGGTTCTGCTGGTGGCGCTCACCGCGCTCTATTGGGCGGCCTTCGCATGGGCGCGTGCCCAGGCGCAAGCCGTCTCCCTGCAGCGTCGGCGTCAAGGATCCGTGCTGGTGGCAGGTGACTTGCTGCGCGAGGACTTTACATTGGTGAACACTGGGCGGCTGCCGGTTCTGTGGGCCGAGTTTGTCGACGCGTCAGATTTGCCGGACTACGCGCCGGGCAGCGTTGTGGCGTGCCCGCCGGGCGGCGCCTATCGTTGGTGGAAAGAAGTGGCGTGTGCGCGACGCGGTGTCTTCCGCCTGGGGCCATCCAAGCTGCGGCTAGGGGACCCGTTCGGCCTTTTTGCGAGCGAGCTTGTTTATGATCGTTCTGAGACCCTCCTCATCTACCCGCGTGTGGTCGAGTTGCCGCAGGTCGATCTGCCGCGTGGCAGCGCCGGCGGCGCGGCGCAGCGCCGCCGGCCGTTACTGGGCGTGCTGCCGGCCGCCAGTGTGCGTGACTATGTGCCGGGAGATAGTATTCGTCATATCCACTGGCCCACGACCGCGCGCCGCGGCCAAATGATGGTGAAGGAACTGGAACTGGAGCCCAGCGGCGATGTGTGGATCGTGCTCGATCTACAAGATGTTGTGCAGCGGGGGGAAGGGCGCACCGGCACCTTGGAGCACGGCATCATCTTGGCAGCGAGCATGGCGGCCGAGATGGTGAGTGGGCGTGAGCGGCGCGCCGTGGGGTTGTTGACAGCTTCAGCCGACCAGGTGATTGCCTTGCCGCCGCAGCCGGGCCAATCCCAATTGTGGTCCATCATGGCGGCGTTGGCGCCAGCGCAGCCCACGCACTGGTCCTTGGCTGAGCTACTGCGCCGCAACCGGGAGGCATTAGGTCGGCGCCATACGCTGATCGCCATTACGCCGGGCACAGCGGCGGCCGATGAGGGGGGCGGCAGTTGGATTGCCGAATTAGTGCAAGCCCAGCGTCTCGGCCTGGCCAGTAGCGTGTTGCTGGTGACGATGCCGGAGGATGAGGCGCGTTGTATCGACACAGTGCGCCAGTTGATCCCGCTGGATATTCCGGCCCAGGTGCTGCGCACGGATATGTTGATGCGCACGGCACTCACCTATCGGCGCAAGCGTAAAGTCATTCGATCCACGCCGACCGGCGGCGCCTACACGATTGAGGTGGAGGAAGAAGTCGGATGAGCGAACGCGATGTGTACGCTGCGCCGCTGGCGGCGGACGAAGTGGGCAGCGAGTGGATCGTGCGCGCGGGGCGTTGGCTGGTGGCGGCGTGGCGACCCGACCTTGGCTGGCTCGTGTTGGCCTGTTGTGCGGCGTTGACGGTATTGCCGGCGCTGTTGCTGTGGGAGAACCGCTGGTTGCGTGTGGCGTCGTTGCAGGCCCAGTTGTACTATGTTGGGCCGCAGGCGGTGCTGTGCACGTGGGCCTTGCTCGGTTGGCGGCGCCCGTGGCGGGCAACGCCGCGCTTGTTTCGCATAGTCATACAGAGCGTTCTCTTCGTAGTCATCGGGATTGTGCTGATTAGCCAACTGCTGGGCGGTTGGCTGCCGGCGCCCGGCGCGTGGTGGCAAGCAGCGACCACGGGGACGTGGTCGGCGTTGGCGACTGGCATTCGCGACAGCCTGGCACAGGTTGGGGAGCGCTATCTGTTGTGGGGGCAGGGGGTACAGGAAAACAATGCCGCACGCGACGATCTCGTGTTGACCGGCATTGTTGCCACGGCGATCTGGCTGCTGAGCGGTCTGACGGTGTGGATCACGCGCCGTTTCAAGCGTGGCTTGGCGGCGGGCGTGCCGATCCTGTGGCCGGTCGGCTTTGTGATGTTGTATAGCCCGGCTGATCGTTGGATCTTTGTGGCGGGCGTCGGCATTACGTTGGTGTTGCATATGTTGCTCAGCCAGCAGATGCTCGAACGCCGCTGGCGGGCGCAAAAGCTTGACTACAACCCCAGCCTGCTGATCGAGCGCAATGCCACGGCGTTGACGGGTTTTACGGTGGCGATTGTGCTGGCGGCGATGATCCCGAATCTCTACATCACCGCGGTGACGGCGCGCTACTACGACTGGCTGCAGCCGGTCAACGGGCGCATGGAAGCCGTGGCCAAGCGCCTGTTTCCCGGCCTGACTGGGGTCGCGCCCTGGCAGAGCCGTGGCATAGCCGGCGGGCTTCCCAACGCGTTCTTGCTGGGCGCCGGGCCGGACGCCGGCAAGCGCGAGGTCATGCGGGTGCGCACGAATGAGCCGACCTACACCTATGACAGCCCACCCCTGGGGCACACGCTGCGCGGGGCCACCTTTGTGGACTATGACGGGCGTGGTTGGGACAATGTCAAGCCGACCGAACGAGAGCTGCGTGCGGCCGAGGAACCGTGGATGGATTTCTCCGTACAGGGTCGCCGGCAATTGCTTCAGAGTGTGAACCTTGCGTTTCTGTCCCAGGTGCTCTATGCCGCCGGCGAGCCGCAGGCGCCGTCGGTGGATTATGTTGCCGAAACCCGTTTTCCGGGCGATCTGGTGGCGATGGCTGCGCGCGTGCGCAGCTACACGATCGTTTCACAGATACCGGCGCTGGATGCCGCACAGCTTGACGCGCTGCCGGCCTGGGGTGCAAGCCATCCGTTGGCGCCGGAATACGCCATCTATCTGGATTTGCCATCCACGATCACCGAACGCACGCGACAACTGGCGCAGGATCTGACGGCGGCAAAATCGACGCCCTACGCCAAAGCAGCGGCCATCGAAGAATACTTGCGTCAGTACACCTATGATCTGACGGTGGCGGCGCCACCGGAGGGCGTGACCGACGTGGCTGACTACTTCCTGTTCGACCTGCGCCGGGGGTATTGCGACTACTATGCCACGGCGTTTGTTGTGCTGGCGCGGTTGGCCGGCTTGCCGGCGCGCTTTGTCACCGGCTTTGCGCCGGGCAATTGGTCGCCGGTGGATCGATTGTGGGTGATCACCGAGGCTGACGCGCACTCGTGGCCGGAGGTTTACTTCCCGGAGGTAGGGTGGGTGCCTTTTGAGCCCACCGGCGGACAGCCTGTGTTGGCACGGATCGGCGCTTTTTCCGCAAGCGGGTCTGGTGAGAGTTCGCCAACGTTCGAACCGTTGCCGCCGGCTGGCGAAGTGCCGCTTTGGCGCCTGCTGTGGTGGACCTTCTTGGCGCTGTTGCCGCTCACGGCCGTCGTGTGGGGAATTTCGGCATGGAGAACAAAGCGCGAGGATCCGTGGATTGGTTTGTTGCGTTGGGGGAAGCGTGCCGGACGCCCGCTACAGGACGGCGAGACCACGCTCGAATATGGCCAGTTGTTGGCGGTGTTTGTCGAGGAGAAGTACACGCGCGAGCCGGAGATCAGCCGCACGGCGGCGCGTGACGTTCAGGCTCTGAGTGAGGATGTCAGTGCGACTCACTACGCACCGCAGTCGCAGAGGGCATCCTTGCGCCAGGGGGCGATGGTGCGCTGGGCACGCGTGCGCCAATATCTGCGCCGGTTGCGGTGACTGGCTGCGGTGACCGGCTGCCCCGTGCCCGTAGGGCGATTTGGCAAATCGCCCTACAAGCTGGCCAGGCCTTTCAAGCGCATGATGCGGCGGAAGGATTGGTCAATGCGCTCTTCGGTGATTGTCCCACCCTCAAGCATGCGGTGCACCGTGCCGATAAACTGGTCGGCCACGCTGCCGGCGTATGTCACTTCTTTGCTGACGGAAATCACGTCGACGCCGGCCAAGATCGCCAGTTCAAAGGCCTCATCGAGGGGAAAAAGGTCGGTAATCGCGCGCATCTGCATATCATCAGAGACAACGACGCCGTCGTACCCCAGTTTTTCGCGCAGCAGGCCCGTGACAACGGACGGTGAGAGCGTAGCGGGCAAGTCCGGGTCAAGGGCCGAGTCAAAGATATGGGCGGTCATGACCGCATCGGCTTTGCCCTGCCCAATCAGCCGCAAATAGGGGATCAGTTCGGCTACACTCCACGTGTCGGAGACATTGACGAAGCCCTGGTGCGTGTCGCCCAGTGAACTGCCATGACCTGGGAAGTGCTTGAGCGTGCACTTTACCCCGCGGTCATGGTGACCGTCGATAAACGCGCCGGCTTGGGTGGCGACCACTTCGGGGTCGGCGGAGAAGCTGCGCTCGAGCCTGGCAATAATCGGGTTTCGAGGGTTGACGGCCACATCGACCACGGGCGCCAGGTTCAAGGTAATCCCGACATCGGCCAGCACCTGCGCCATCGCCGCCGATTGGTCCCGCGTTTCTTCCGGCGTGTTGCTTCTGCCGAGTTGTGCCGCCGACGGCATCGACGTAAAGCCGAGTCGTTCGGTGAGTCGCGCCACCTGGCCGCCTTCCTGGTCCACGCTGATCAGCAACGGCAATTGCGCCAGGCTCTGTAGATCGCCGGTCATTTGCTTTAATTGTTTGGGTGAGCGGACATTGGCGCCAAACAAAACGACGGACCCCAGGTGTTGGTCGCGAATGTTTTTGGCGATGACACTGGAATCGTCGATGACAGCGCCGCGAAAGCCAAGCAAGAGCATCTGTCCGATCTTGACCGCCAGCGGCACGTCGGGCAGGAGTTGCGGGCGGATCGGCGCAGTGAGCGGAGGAATCGGCGTGTTGTGAAGCGATGCCAAACCCTGATGGGGGGGTGGGATCGGATCAGACGAGGCAAACGCCACCGGGGATGCGCAAGCGGACAACGCGATCGAAATGGCTGTGAACGTGGTCTGGCGAAGGAAGCGGCGGCGTGATGGGCCGGACGGCGATTGGTTGGGCATAGGCAAAATCCACAAACGTGCTCAAGCAGCCAGCGGTGCGCCGCTTCCCACGGCAATGATACGATTTGCCTATTCTAACTGCGTTGGTGTCACAGCGACAATGTTCAGTGGCTGCAAAAGCAAACGGCCCGGAAATTTCCGAGCCGTTTGCGTAGTGGAGATGGCGGGAGTTGAACCCGCGTCCGAAACATTCGCCCTGGGACCTCTACAAGCTTAGTCGCACTTTTGTTTTCGCCTGACTGACTCCACGCGACCGGATTCAAGAGTCAGGCTAGCTAGTTTGTCTTAGATAGCCGTACTAGCGTTAGCTACCGCAGCTCACCAGATTGTGACGGCTTGCGCTGGACCTGGTTGCACCATCCATGCGGGCCGTGATCCCGTTAGTTGGGGATCAGGAGTGACCCACTCTTAGGCGGCGAGAGCAACCGAAGTTGCCGGGACACCAAAAGAGAAAGCCATGCCAGTGTTTTTGGCATTTATAGTTGTGCGCCTATTTTTACGTAGTCGACGCTCTACGGCCTGCCATTCCAGAACAGCCTGCCCCGTCGAGACCGTTCATCCCCATACACCAATCAGTATAGCACACTTGTGCGGCAAAGTAAAGTTAACGACGCGTTAGAAAAAGGGGCATGAAATCCTTACTGTGCCGCTTTGACCTTTTCGATCAAGGCAACGATTACGGCTTTTTCGTGCCGCAACTCATCCTTGTAGTCGGTCGAATCCGTGTCGGCGATTTCCATGCGCAGGTCGGACAGAAACTCATCGAGCACTGCGACCAGCAAATCATGTTCTTCTTGTGACAATTCGATGCGAACCATGGCAGTTTTCTCCTTTGCAAAGGGATAGGAGGGCGCAAGAAAACACAATTGCTTGGGCAGTATACACGGAATTGGACTTATCCGCCACTTTTGGGCCGACATGCGTTGCGGCGGTTACGGTTCATCGGATGCTCCGCTCGTGGCGTTGCTGGTGGTTTGGATCGCTCTTCGTGCGTCACCGCTTGTCCCACGTTGCCAGTGCCTGGTCCAGATCGGCCGCTGACGTGAACCCGCGCACGGTTTCCAAGAATGTGCGCAGGTCGGGTGTTCGCGAACGCAGGCGTTCGAGCTTGGGGCCAATCGGGCTGCTGGAGGCGGGGCCGGTGCCATAGCTGCCGTGAAAGGCGAAATAGGCCTGGTTAAGTTTGCGCAGCAGGTAGCCGTTTTCATGGAAGAGTTGCCGGCGAATCTCCATGTATTCTTCGGCGTCCGTCACACGGCCGTATTTTAGAAAGAGGTCAACCACTTCGCGTGTGTGGCGCATCTCTTTGCGAAAATCGAACGCCGGCTCCGTCGCCGGTGATTGTCGCGAGGGCGCCGCCTCATCTTTGCCGGGGAACTCGCGTACAAGCTCCGGATAAAAGGTGCGCAGGGCACTTGCCCCGAGTTCGTTGCCAGCAATCTCGGCGACCGTTTCGTTGAGAATCGTGAGTTCCGGGCTGGTGCTGTAGTTGATCCCTAGGGGGAACAGGGTCAGGTAGTTGTGTGTCCACTCGTGCGCGACCGTGCTCAATACCCATTCAAGGGACGCGTCGTCGATTACCAGCGTTGGGTAGGCGCCCAGGCCGCCGATATTGGTCACGTACGCACTGAGATCTTTGTCCTGCAGGATCTCAGTTTCGATCTTTTCGCGTTCGTCGACCGGCAGGCCAGGCTGCAGCATCGAGTAGTAGGCGGTGGCGATACGGTCACGCGGGCTTGTGACCAGCTTGCGCGGCGGTTCAGAAAAGGTGAAGAGAACCGGTGGAAAGGCCATGTTGCCCAGCGATAGCCCCGCTTGCTCCAGTTCAGTGCCAACCTGCCCTTGGATGACCTGCTCGACGGCGGGTCGCACCAACGCCTGTTGCTGGCGTAGCACGGCGAGTTGCGCCTCACGCCGGCGCAGCAGATCGGGATTCGGGGGGTCCTTGGCGGCTATCATGCCGTTGATCTGGTATTCTAGCTCGCCAATGGATTGGGCGTGCGTCAAGTAATCTTTGACGAGCGCCGCGCGCGCGGCCGGCCCCAACTGGCTCACTGGTTGCGTAAATTGTGCGTTGATTTTCTCCCCGATGGCGTTGGCCTCCCAGCCGACCAGATCCCAATCCCATTTCTGAACGATGGTATCAAGTTCGCGCAACGCCTGCTGGCTGGCGGGCACGGCGCTGCTGCCCAGCAACGTCAAACCAAGGAGAATGGCGCCGGCGGCGACTGCCCACGTGCGCAGTCGGAAACGGAAGAGTAGGTGTGGCGGCGCTGCTAAGAACGCGCCAGGTGTTTCGTCGATGCTCATCGTATGCGGTAGTATAGCAGATGCGCCGGTGCTTGCCGGTAGGCTTGTTTGCGATTTAGGCGACTATGACAAATTTACCCACAATACCAATCCAAGCGGTTTTGCCAGCATCGGCCACGGCCTTGGATCGGTTTATCGATGCCCTGCCAAAGGCCGAAATTCACATTCATCTGGAAGGGGCGATTCAGCCAGAGACCCTGTTGCATCTGGCGCGCCGCCATCAACGTCTGGATCGTCTGCCGGCGACCGACGTCGCCGAACTGCGCCGCCAGTTTCAGTTTACGGACTTTGCGCACTTTGTCCACATCTATTTGTTGATTTGCGACCTGCTGCGAACGCCTGATGACTTTGCGCTGATCGTGCATGCTTGTGGCGCCGACATGGCTGCGCAGAATATCCGGTATCGCGAGGTGACCGTGACTCCCTTCATCCATATGGATCTACTGCACAAGGGACTGGCGATTGACGATTTGATCGCCGGGTTGGAGGCCGGGCGCGCCAGGGCAAGGCACGATTTTGGCGTGGAGATACGTTGGGTGTTCGACATTCCGCGCGATGCCTGTTTCCCGGAACAGACGGGCCGCTTCGACCCCTTTCCGGCCCAGCGCACGCTTGAGTACGCACGCCGCGGGCAGGGACATGGCGTGGTCGGCTTTGGCTTGGGCGGGAGTGAAATGTTAGCGCCGCCGGCGCCGTTTGCGTCTTTCTTTGCCGACGCCAAGCGGTCGGGGTTGCTTTGTGTGCCGCATGCCGGTGAGACCGTGGGGCCTTCCAGCGTTTGGGATGCGGTGACCCTCCTGCACGCGGACCGCATTGGCCACGGCGTGCGTGCGATCGAAGACCCTGCGTTGTTGACGCTCTTGCGTGACGGCCACATCCCGCTCGAACTGAGTCCCAGCAGCAACGTGTGTCTGCATGTCTACCGCAGCTTGGCGGAACATCCCTTCCCGCACCTGGATCGCATGGGGATCAAAGTGACCGTCAACAGCGATGACCCGCCACTGTTCGGCACCTCGCTGTCCGGGGAGTACCGTGTGTTGGCGCGTGAGTTCGGTTACGGTAAGGCGGACCTGGCTCGCATCGCGCGCAACGCGTTCGAGGTCTGCGGGGCGGAGCCTGCGCTCAAAACGAAATTGCTGGCGGAGTTTGACGGCTGGGTTGCGTCAACCAGCCATCTCGTCTAGCACGGACTGCAAGTCGGCAGGCAGCGGGGCGACAAATTCTTGCTCTTCACCGGATCCCGGCAAACGCAGGCGCAGGCGGTGTGCGTGCAGGAACTGGCGTTTGATCCCAAGGCGCGGGGTGTGGAATCCGTACAAAGTGTCGCCAACGACGGGATGCTTGAGCCAAGCGAAGTGAACGCGAATCTGGTGGGTGCGGCCAGTGTGGAGCACAGCACTGACCAAGGTGAAGCTGGCGACTGAAGTGCTGCGCCCATACACCGGCGCCGTATAGACACGAAGCACCTGGTATTCGGTCACGGCCGCGCGCCCTGCGGTCAGGCCAGTTTCGGCATCCGGCAAGAAAACGGCCATCTGTTTGCGCTCAGTGGGATGGCGGCCAATGGAGGCGACGATGCGCCCGCGGTCGGGGTGCAGCCGTCCTTCCAACAATGCCAAGTATTCTTTGTAGACGGTGCGTGCCTTAAACTGGGCCTGCAAGGAGCGGTGTGCCCGATCGTTTTTGGCGACAACAATCAGCCCGGAGGTGTCTTTGTCCAGACGGTGCACGATGCCCGGCCTGCGTTCCCCGCCGACGCCGGCCAGGGTGGGGCAGTGGTGGAGAACTGCATTGACCAGTGTGCCGCCGCTATGGCCGGGCGCCGGATGCACAACCATGGCGGCTGGCTTGTCGATCACCAGCAAGTCTTCATCTTCAAAGAGGATTGTCAGCGGCAACGCTTCGGCGGCTATGGGAGCCGGTAGCGGTTCTGTCGGGAGGTCGATCAGAACGGCATCACCTGGTGCGACCTTGGCGCTCGCCTTGGCGGGCAGCCCCACCAGAGTGACGCGGCCCTCTTTGATCCAACGCTGCACCTCGCTACGGCTGCGTTCGGGCAAGGCATCCGCAAGCCAGCGGTCAAGTCGCTGTCCTTGGGTGGCTGGATCAACGATGAGGGTCAGTGGGTGTGCCATGCAAGGTAGCGCGGTTGGCTCATGACTCGGAATGGTTTGGATCGGGTGTGACGGCAGGCAGATCGGTTGCGCGGGTAGAGGCTGCTGCTTTTTCCTGTCGTTGTTTGCGTATGTCCTCGGCCAGTATGTAAATACCCAGACCGACCACGCCGATCACGATCGCGCTGTCGGCCACATTGAAATTGGGCCAGTAGTAGACGCCGGGGATGCCGATCTTGACGAAGTCGGTCACGTACCCCTGTTGAAAGCGATCGATCACATTGCCGATTGCGCCGCCGAGTTGGAGGCCGAGCAACACGCGCACCACCCATTGATCGGTCGGCAGATAGCGCACATAAAACAAAATGGCAACGGCGACGACGATGGCAATGATGATAAAGAGGCCGCCCTGATTTTGCAGGATGCCAAAGGCGGCGCCGTAGTTGCGAACATGCTCAAACAGGACGTACTCCCCAAGCGCCGGGATCGGGCTGATCGCCGTGTACTCCGGGACAGAAACGCGGATGAGGGACTTGGTCCATTGATCCAGCAGGATCACGATGCCGGCCACCACAAGCACCAGCCAAGCCTTATGAAACCAGTTTGTAACCGTTGACATAGTGAGTACACCCGTCTTCAAAATCTGAACTAATCGCGAATTCGAGAATTCTAGCGCAAATGTTCAGAAGTGTTGAATTTGGACACCTGTGCTATAGTATTACGCACTGATTGAGTCAACCAACCATCGAGCCATAAGGCTCGCCACTGCTCAGGAGAAATGCATGCCCCGTGAAGTGACTGTCGCCCTTGTCCAAATGGCGCCTACGCTGGCCAATCCAGAGGCGAATCTGCGCAAAATGGGCGATTTCATTGAGAAGATTTGTAGTGAACAGAAGACAGACCTGATCGTCTTCCCCGAACTTGCGTACACCGGTCGTGAGTTAGGGCTGCGCGCCACCGACCTGGCGGAACGCGTCCCCGGTCATGCGACGAACTATTTAGCCAAACGCGCCAACGAATTTGCGGTCTACGTCGTTTTTGGAATGGTCGTCAAGGAACGCGTCGAGAGTATTCTCTACAACGGCGTGGTCTGCCTGGGGCCGGAGGGCGATGTCGTGGGCGACTATCGCAAGGTGCATCTGTTAGGCGAAGAGCGCCAAGTGTACCGCAATGGTTTCCGCTTTGTGACGGTGGATGCCGAATGGGGGCGCTTTGGCATGACGATCGGGGCCGACCTTGCCTTCCCGGAAGCGGCGCGTAGCCTCACGCTGGATGGCGCCGAGCTGGTTACGGTGAGCGCCAACTGGGAAAAGCAGCGCGCCGAGTCATGGCGTGCCCATTTGATTAGCCGGGCTTGCGAGAACTCGATCTTCATGGCGGCCGCCAACCGTGTGGGCGAAGAGCCAACCATGCATTTCATGGGCGACAGCCTGTTGGTGGGGCCGTCGGCGGAGGTCTACACCGTGCTCGACGAGCCGATTGAAGGCTATGCCGTGGCAACCATCGACCTTGATGAGGTACGCAAGGTGCGTGAGGACCGGCAACTGATCCAGTATCGTGAACCGCTCGCCTACCGCGCCATCGTGAAGAAATATTGAGTGTGATGCCGACTACCGCCTCCCTGCCAATCATTGCCAATGGCGACTGGCAGCTATACCTGCACCTGAAAGACTACCGCTCTGAGTGGTTGAACGATATGTTGATCGAGCGCGCTGCGTGGGCGGAAACGGCGCCAGAGCAGAGACTGGGCGCGGTCAAGATTGCCGCGCCCGGATTCACCTGGTTTCGCTTCTGGCTGACCGAAGGCGACCGGGTCATCGAGAAGTACTTCGATGAGAGCGGCAAGCCGGTTGGTATCTATGTCCACGTGGGAATGGCCCTGCCCCAACAGGGACGAAGTTTTAGCCTGGTCGACCTTATGTTGGGCTTGTGGATTTCAGGTCAGTCCCATGTGACCGTTCACAACGAAGAAAAGTTCGATGCGGCTGTGCGCGATGGCATTATTTCGCCCGTGGAAGCCGAACATGCGGAACACCAAATCCGCGAATTGACAACCGCAATCGCCGGCAAGCGCTTTCCGCCGGCTATCGTGCGCAATTTTGCGATTGTGGCGACGTAGCCAGACAGAAAATGCGCTTGTCGATCAGCACGCCTGATTCCAAATGATCGCGATCCTTGATTATGGCGTAGGCAATCTGCGCAGTGTGTTTAAGGCATTTGAGACGGTTGCCGGCCCACTTGGGATTCCGGTCGACATCGTCGACCGTCCAACCGATCTCCGGCAATGGCGCGCGGTTGTGCTGCCTGGGCAAGGCGCGTTTGGTGACAGCGTCGACAACCTGCGCCGGCAGCAGTTGGATCAACCGTTACTCGACGCCGTGAATGCCGGGCTGCCGGTGCTCGGTATCTGCGTCGGCATGCAACTGCTCTTCGACTCCAGCGAGGAAATGGGCCAGCACGAGGGGCTGCACATCATCCCGGGTGCTGTGCGGCGCTTTGCCGACCAGATGCCGGATGCGGCGCATGCGGGCCACGCCTTGCGTGTGCCGCAAATCGGGTGGAACCAACTGCACGTGCGCCGCTCCGACCCGCTATTGGCGAATGTGCCCGATGGCGCCTATGCCTATTTCGCCCATAGTTATTACTGTGACGCCGCCGACGCTGCGTCGGTGTTGACCGTCACTGACTATGGCATCGATTATCCCAGCATCGTGCGTTATCGCAATGCTTGGGGGATCCAGCCCCATCCAGAGAAAAGCCATACGGTGGGGCTGCGCATTTTGGCTAATTTCATGCAGATGGTGGTGGCTGGGGAACCCGTCTGACGCAAGCGACGCGCCCGGCACGTGTGGGCAGGCAAGGTAGGGAGCGCAAACGATGGCCGAACTGACGATTGAGTTCTTGGGATCGGGTGGGGCAGTGCGCACGCCGCGACCAGGATGCGACTGTGCGTGTTGTCGTAACGCCCGCACCATGGGTCCCCCGTGGGCGCGCATGGGGCCAAGCGTTTTTGTTCACGGACCAGATGTCTTGATCGACACGCCGGAAGACGCCTGCTTTCAGGTGGATCGCGCCAATTTGCGCCATATCGCCGCCGGTCTCTACAGCCACTGGCACCCCGATCACACCGCGGGTCAGCGCATGTGGGAGACGCGTAACGGGGATTTTCTGCACTGGCCGCCGCATCCGACCTGTACGCCGATTTACTTGCCCCCCACGGTATGGCGCGACTTCGAACACCTGGGCATCATGCCTAGCTTTCGGTTCAAAGAACAGCGCGGTTGGGTGAAGATGCACTTGTTCGACGCCCCGCTGTTGCTGAACGGTTGGCGCATCACGGCGCATCCGGTTGCCGAAAGCTACGTCTACGCCTTCCTGTTTGAAGAAATTGAAGGCGGCCGTCGCGTGCTGGTCGCCATGGACGAACTATATGGCTGGGAGCCGCCGCCAGCCCTGTGCAACGTCGACCTGGCCGTTTTGCCCAAAGGCCTGTTTGAATTCGATCCGTTCGATGGGGATCGGCTGATTCCGGCCGATCACCCAGTGCTGGCGAGCGAAGCTACGCATGAGCAGACGTTGGGGATGGTCGAGCAATTGGCGGCGCGGCGGTTGGTCTTCATGCACCTGGAGGAGCCGGAGCACTTCACTCCGCACCAGTATGATGTGCTGGCTGCGGATTTGCGCGCCAAACGAGGATGGGATGTTACGTTCGCACACGACACCCTCATGATAAAGTTGTAGCATGATTATCTTCCCAGCCATTGATTTGCGCCGTGGCCGCTGTGTGCGGTTGCGCCAAGGCGATCCCAACGTAGAGACTGTCTTTAGCGACGATCCGGCCGCAATGGCGCGGCATTGGGTCGATCAAGGAGCGCAGTGGTTACACATCGTCAATCTGGATGGCGCACTTGGCGCCACGCGCGCCCAACTGAGTGCCTTGCACCGCCCCACCAACATCTTGATCCAGCGTCCAGGCAGCCAGGCGCCGGAAACACCGCAGCAGGAGTTGGCGCGTGAACTGCCCATCAATTTGCAGCGGTTGCGCGAGATACGCCAGGCTGTGGCGGTCTCGATCCAGTTTGGCGGTGGCCTGCGTACGATCGACGACATCCAATTGGCGCTAGAACTGGGCGCTGATCGGGTGATCCTGGGCACGGTGGCCGTCGAGAATCAGGCCCTGGTTTCGGAGGCACTTCTGCGCTGGGGCCCGGATCGCATCGCCATCGGCATCGATGCGCGCGATGGCAAGGTGGCGACGCATGGGTGGCAAGAGACAAGCCGGCTCGACGCGGTTGACCTGGGTCACCAGATGCATGCGCTGGGAGTGCAGCACGTGGTCTTCACCGATATCGGCCGTGACGGCATGCTGACCGGTGTCAATGTGTCCGCCACTTCACGTTTTGGCGATGTGACCGGCCTCAAGATCATTGCGAGCGGTGGCGTGGCTGGTCTGGAAGACATCGAAGATCTCAAGGCGCACGAACACTACAATATTGAAGGGGTCATTGTCGGTCAGGCGATTTACACCGGACGGCTCGATCTCGCGGCGGCCATTCACCTGGCTTGCAAACCCCTCGTACGGCGCAGTGCTGGGTTTGTTCCAATGCGTCAGGGTGAGGAGGGGCCAGAGTTTCTGCTGCTCTATAATCTCTTCTGCGAGCAGTGGCAGTTTCCGCGGGGCGCCGTGCGCAAAGGCGAGAGCGACCCTGCCTGTGCGCTGCGTGAGTTTGCCGAGGAGACTGGCTTGCCCGTGCGCAAGGTGCACATGGTGTGCCGTACGGAATTACACTATACTGTGGTCATTCGTGACTATGACATCGAACGCACCATCGTCTATTTCCTCGTCGATGCCGGCCCAGGCGAGATCCGTCTCGGTAATGAAAACCATGGCGAAGCGCGCTGGTCAACCGCCGCCGAAGCATGGGAAATGTTGACCGAGACTTCACCGGAACAGCTGCCGGCACTGGATAGCGCCCTCGAATATCTGGCGAAGAACCGTGCGTGAAGATTCACGGGGAGATCGGGAAGGAAGAAGGATCTGATGCTGGCCAAACGCATTATTCCCTGCCTGGATGTCAAAGACGGTCGCGTCGTCAAGGGCGTCAACTTCATCGATCTCGTCGACGCCGGCGACCCGGTCGCGCAGGCGCAGGCCTACGACCGTGAGGGCGCCGACGAGTTGGTGTTCTTGGACATTACGGCCACGCACGAAGCGCGCGACATCGTGATTGAGATGGTACGTCGTGTGGCCGACACCGTGTTCATCCCGTTCACGGTGGGTGGCGGCATCCGTAGCGTGGACGACATGCGCGCCATCCTCCTGGCGGGCGCCGATAAGGTCAGTATCAACAGTGCGGCCGTGAAACAGCCTGACCTCATCACGCAAGCCGCCCAGCGCTTTGGCAGCCAGTGTATTGTGGTCGCCATCGACGCCCGCCAGCGCCAAGGACAGGATGGCGTAGTGCGTGGACCCGGTTGGGATGTCTTTGTGAGCGGTGGCCGGATCAACACGGGGCTCGATGCCGTGGCGTGGGCACGCGAGGTCGAGCGCCGCGGCGCTGGTGAGATTCTGCTCACCTCGATGGACGGCGATGGCACGAAAGAAGGCTACGACGTCGCCTTGACGCGTGCGATCAGCGACGCGGTTTCGATTCCCGTGATTGCGAGCGGCGGCGCCGGACGCCCGGAGCATTTCGTGCAGGCGCTTACCGACGGCGGCGCCGCCGCAGCGTTGGCCGCCAGTCTCTTTCATTTTCAGGAACTCACCATCCAGCAGGTCAAGGATCATCTACGACAGGCGGGTGTAGCCGTTCGTGTTCCGGTCAACGATCTTCCATGATGGCTGCCACCACCGTCATCGATGCGGAAGAACTCTTTGCTGTCGTGCACTTTGATGAGCACGGCCTCATTCCGGCGATCGTACAAGACGCGCTGACGCATCAGGTGCTGATGATGGCATGGATGAACGCGGAGAGCTTACGGCGCACGTTGGCACTTGGGGAAACTGTGTTTTGGAGCCGCAGCCGCCAGGCGTACTGGCACAAAGGCGCCACCAGCCACAACACCCAGCAGGTCGTGGAATTGTGCGTCGACTGTGACGGTGATACACTCCTCATCCTGGTTAACCCTGCCGGCCCAGCGTGCCACACCGGCGCGACCAGTTGTTTCTTTCGCAAACTGAGCGACTAGCTCGCCTACCAACCCTTGTCATCTGCAACCGGTCATCGCTATGTCTACCATTGATTCTCTCTACCAGACCATCCTCAGCCGCCGCGACAATCCAACGCCTGGCTCCTATACCTCCCAGCTTTTTGCCAAGGGTGAAAATGAGATCTTGAAAAAGATGGGCGAAGAAGCGGTCGAAGTCATTATCGCCGCCAAGGGTGAAACCGAGGATCGCGTGCTTTACGAGCTGGCGGACTTTGTCTACCACACGCTGGTGTTCCTGGCCAGCCGTGGGCTGACCTGGGACGATGTCGAATCCGAACTGGCGACACGTTTCAAAAACTGACGTGGGCGGGACGAAAGATCATTGCCCTTCGGCTTGACCGGCGTCGTGCTGCACAGACTCGCGCTTTTCCAACTGATCGAGGGCAAGCGCCGCAAGTGAGCCGGCGATGGTGTTGGCGGTGCGGATGGAGTGGTAGACACGCTTGGTGATCGACATCTGGACACTCTCGACTGCACTGGCGGTGTGCGCAATCGGCCAGATGCGCTCCATGACCGCGTACGGCTTGCGCGCAACGTTGTGCTGCGCCCCTTCAAGGGCGTTGGTTGCTTCGTGAACGGCAGTTTGCACAAGATCTTGGATGCCGCGCATTTGTTGCACCGTCAACTGTCGCATCGCATTGTCTCCTCGGTGCTCGCACATGTCGTTTTGATTTGCTCGTAGATATCGGGATCGTGCGCCAGGCGAAAATGATGGCTGCCCGGGTAAACTTGAGATGGGTGGTCATGGGCGCCAAAGGCGTCCATGTGCTTCGACCGTGCGTGCGCGCTTGGCGGTCGAACAAGCCCATCGCCAAACAACAGGCTGGCGATATGCTGGGGGTCTACCGTCAACGTTCCTGCGATCAGGTGATGGCGGGCGTTCGGGAGCCAGGCGACGGCATCTTGGATGAAGTCAAGCTCGTCGTCATGCGCCTCGTCGATGTCATGGGCATGCACGACGGTGCCGGCGCGCAGGTCTTTGACGCCTTGGCTGCGCAAGTTCAGAATATTGCCAATCATTCTGGTGATTGGGTTGGGTGTGGAGAGCAGCATATGGGTTGCCGCGTGCCCGAATTTCTCGAGGTTGGCGCCGGCATGCGGGGTGCCCAAGTAGAAGACGTGGGTCACCTTGCTCGCCCATGTCGCCTGGTGGCGCGCATCATAGTGACAGGCGCTGCGCAGAACCAAGCCGCCCATGCTGTGGCCGATCAAGACCAGTTCATCCACCGCCCCCGGGTAACACTCCAAGAGCGCGGAGAGGAGAACGGCCAGGCGTTTGCCGTTATCGGCGATGGCAACTCCGGTGTTGTAGCGCACATACAGCGGGGTGAAGCCAAGATCGCGCGCCAATAATGCCCCATAATTGATGCTGTTTTCGGCATCCGCCGGGTCATCATAGAGCCAGACTCCCTCGTGGCCCCCAAGACCATGTACGAGAATGCAGAGTTTGCGCGTCGGTGACGGGGTGGTGCGGAGCAGGCTCGCGCGGGTAAGGGGGAGTGGGCGATTCTGGTGGTAGAAGGCCATGTCGATCGCCAAGCCATTGGGGCGATCATGTAGATAGTCGCCCAACGCACCGTTTACAATGCTGATGGTCGAGTCCAACCAGTTGGGGGCCGAGCTAGAACCTGACGATTGTTGGCTTGGCATGGCGGTCTCTTGTCAGGTCTGTGGAGCGGCCACAGTGCAGCGCCTGACTCAAGCAGCCGGCAGGTCCCGCATGGTAGCCAACGCACTATAACACCGCAGGCACTGACCGGAAAATGCTTTGCCACAAAGAACACAAAGAACGCAAAGATGTTATTTGTTGGTTGTGAAGACGTGTGCCTAATCCGCTTACCGCTGGCGGCGCGGCTTGGTGTGGCTGGTAGGCTGATGATAGAATGACGGCGCTGAACACGGACAGGATTGGGACGAGGAGGATCGCGCATGGCTATTCGGGATAGCGCTCTTGCAGCGGAAATAGTCTGGCCCACGGCGGGGCACAATGGCTCCCGTTCCGCCGAGGAGATTATCTCCCGGCTCGAGGTGGAAGCGTTGACCTTCGATGATGTGCTGTTGGCCCCTGGCTACACAGAGACGTTGCCCAATGAAGTGGACGTCAGCATCGAGTTGCACCCCAACCTCAAGCTGCATATTCCCGTGCTCAGCGCGGCGATGGACACGGTGACCGAAAGTGAACTGGCGATCGCGCTGGCGCGTCAGGGTGGTTTGGGTGTCGTTCACCGCAATTTGAGCATTGAAGAGCAGGTAGCCGAGGTCGACAAGGTCAAACGTAGTGAAAGCGGCATGATTGTGGATCCGATCACATTGCCGCCGCATGCCACGTTGGCCGATGCCGAAGCCCTGATGCGCAAGTTCAAGATCAGCGGCGTGCCGATCACCGATGCCGGTGGCAAGCTGGTTGGGATCCTTACCAATCGCGATGTGCGCTTCGCCAAGGATTACGCGCGACCGATCAGTGACTATATGATCAGTGATAAACTGATTACAGCGCACATCGGCACGACGCTGGCCGAGGCACAGGAGATTTTGCATCGTCACCGCATCGAGAAGTTGCCCCTGGTGGACGACAATGGCCTCCTCAAGGGGCTGATTACCTATAAGGATATCCTCAAAAAACTTGACTTCCCGAATGCCGCCAAGGATGAGCGCGGCCGGTTGCTGGTAGCCGCCGCGGTTGGGGTTGGCGAACCTGGCCTGCGCCGCGCTGAGGCCGTTATTGCGGCTGGCGCCGATGCGATCGCTGTCGACACGGCCCATGGCCACAGCAAGGGTGTGGTCGAAACGGTCTATGCCTTACGCCGCAGATTCCCCAAGATTCCAATTTTTGCCGGTAACGTCGTGACGCGCGAGGGCGTGCGCGATTTGGCGATGGCTGGCGCCACCGTGGTCAAGGTTGGCGTAGGCGCCGGTTCGATCTGCACCACGCGCATTGTGAGTGGCGCCGGTATGCCGCAGTTGACGGCCATTCTCGAGTGTGCGGAAGCGGGGCGCCAACTGGGTGTGTCGATCATCGCCGACGGTGGCATCCGCTATTCGGGCGATATCACGAAGGCGATGGCGGCGGGCGCATCCGGTGTCATGTTGGGCAGCCTGCTCGCCGGTTTGCACGAATCGCCGGGGGAAATTGTCATCCGGGAGGGGCGTTCGTTCAAGGAATACCGTGGCATGGGCAGCCTGAGTGCCATGAAAGGGCGGGCCGGCGACCGTTATCAAAGCGCGCAGGGTGATGCCGCCAGCCCGGACATCAGTGGCAAGACGGTGCCGGAAGGCATCGAAGGCCAAGTACCGTATAAGGGCATGCTCAAAGACTTCGTGTATCAACTGATGGGCGGATTGCGCAGCGGGATGGGGTATGTGGGGGCGGCCAACCTGCCGGAGTTGTGGCAGAAGGCGCACTTTGTGCGTATCAGTCGCGCGAGTTATCAGGAAAGCCATCCGCACAGCATCATCATCACGAAGGAAGCGCCCAACTATCAGATCACGCCCGGCCGCGCTTGAGCGGTCCATAGTCAATCGTCCCGCTGGGACGAGCCGATAGCGACGGCACCAACCAAGCTGCCATCAAGGAAAAGGTCACAATCCCATGCCAGTCACAGCCATTGTGGGCGCCCAATGGGGCGACGAAGGAAAAGGACGCGTCATTGATTATCTGGCGCAAGAAGCCGACGTGGTGATCCGCTTTCAGGGGGGCGACAATGCCGGCCACACTGTAATCAATCACTATGGCAAGCACGCGCTCCATCTCATTCCGAGTGGTATTTTCAACCCGCAGACCGAGAATATTATTGGATCTGGTTGCGTGGTCAATCCTCAGTCGCTGCTCGACGAGATGGCCAGTCTGGAGAACGCCGGGGTTGACCTCAGAAACTTGTGGATCAGCAACCGTGCGCAGATGCTGATGCCCTATCACCGCACCCTTGATGTACTAGAGGAAATCGCGCGCGGCAAGGACACGATCGGGACTACCAAGCGAGGTATTGGACCGGCCTATGCCGACAAGGCGGCGCGGGCGGGCTTGCGCATGGGCGACTTGTTGCACGGTGAATGGTTGGAAAGCCGGCTTGACAACGCACTACGCACCGTCAACCGCAAGATTGAGATCCTGGGTGGTGAGCCGATTGCCGGCGACGAGCTCTATGGGCTGTGTATGCGGTACCGTGAAAAACTTGGCCCGCGCATCGTCGACACCGTGCCCATGACGCGCTATGCGGTCGAACAAAACCAACGAATCCTGCTTGAGGGACAGTTGGGTGTGATGCGCGATCTGGACTGGGGAATTTATCCCTACGTGACCAGCAGCAACCCGACGGCCTCCTATGCCGCGTCAGGCGCCGGCTTGCCGGCGCGCAGCATCGACCGCGTGATTGGCGTGGTAAAGGCGTATAGCACCGCGGTGGGTGATGGGCCGTTTCCCGTTGAATTGCACGACGATGCGGGCCGCCGCCTGCGCGAAATCGGCGGCGAGTTTGGGGCCACGACCGGTCGCCCTCGCCGGTGTGGGTGGTTCGATGGGGTAGCGATCCGCTATGCGGCGTGGCTAAACGGCATGACCGGGCTTGTGATCACCAAGCTCGATGTGCTGGACACCTTCGAATCGCTCAAGATTTGTATTGGGTACCGCATGCCGGACAGCACGGTCATCACCGACTCGATGCCGGACACGCCGGTACTCATGTTGGCGACGCCGATCTATGAAGAGTGGGAGGGCTGGCTGGTCTCCACGGCCGACTGCCGCCATTGGGATGACCTGCCCAAAGCGGCGCGCGCCTATCTCCATCGCATCGGAGAATTGGCTGGCACCCAGATCGACTTCGTGTCGGTCGGGGCTGAGCGTGACCAGATGTTTCAGGTGTAGCTAGTTGCGCGGAAGACATCAGGACTTGGGGTGCGCTTTTTCTGCGCATAGTCATCGCCAAGACCGGATGTCTTCCGCCGTCTTACACAGTGCCCAATGCCTGCTCCAGGTCAGCAATCAAATCCTCTGAGTGTTCCACACCGATCGAAAGGACTCACCAAACAGGTTCTTCGTTGTCGTTTCGCAAGATGCTTTCGATGGCCGCCAGTTCATCTGCGGCGAACGTTAGATTTGCCAAAGCGCCAATGTTGTCTTCAACTTGGCTGACCTTGCTTGCCCCGACCAGGGCCGAGGTCATCTGTGGGTGGCGGAGCACCCAGGCGATGGCCATCTGCGCCAGGGTTTGGCCGCGCTGCTGGGCAATTTCATTCAGCGCGCGCACCATGCCCAGGCGCCCCTCGCTGATCTGATCGCGTTGCAAGGCGCCGGATGGCTTGGCGGCACGCGAGTCGTCGGGGACACCGCGCAGATATTTGGTGGAGAGCAGCCCCTGCGCTAGCGGCGAGAAGGCGATGCAGCCAATGCCGAATTCCTCCAGCGTGTCCAATAACCCATCTTCGACCCACCGGTTGAACATGTTGTAGGCGGGTTGATGGATGAGGCAGGGCGTACCCAATTCGCGCAGAATGCGCGCGGCTTCGCGCGTTTGTTGGGGGGAGTAGGTCGAAATGCCCACGTACAGTGCGCGTCCAGAACGCACGGCGTAGTCCAATGCCATCATCGTCTCTTCGAGCGGAGTATTTGGATCGGGTCGATGGCTGTAGAAGATGTCGACATACGCCAGTCCCATGCGCTTCAGGCTCTGGTCCAGGCTGGCAATCAAGTACTTGCGTGACCCCCACTCGCCGTACGGCCCGGGCCACATGAAGTAGCCGGCCTTGCTGGAGATGACCAACTCGTCTCGATAGGGGTGCAAGTCATCGCGCATGATCTTACCGAAGGTCTCCTCGGCTGAGCCGGGCGGCGGGCCATAGTTATTAGCGAGATCGAAATGGGTGACGCCGAGATCGAACGCGCGCAGCACCATGGCGCGTGCGTTGGCGTGCGCATCCACGCCGCCGAAATTGTGCCACAAGCCCAGCGACACGGCTGGCAGAAGCAGGCCGCTACGTCCGGTGCGCCGGTAGAGGTCGTGTGAATACCGTTGGTCATCCGCTTTGTAGGGCATTGTTACAAAACTCCTTTGTCAATCCAGTGGTTTTCGTGTAGTCATAAAGAGCCAACAACAGCATCATATCATTTACCCCAGCAAGAAGAACAATAGCCTCCTACTGATAGACGACTACAAGCGCACCGGGATCAGTGCGGTCGGTCACGTGCCACTTGTAGTCATCAACCGTTGGGCTTGCCCATTCGTAGAGCCACTTGGCGTCTGCATTAGACATGTTGACGCAGCCATGACTCATTGGTGTGCCGAAGTTGTTGTGCCAGTAGGTGCCGTGAAAAGAGTAGTCTTGAAAGAAGTACTGCACCCACTGCACGTTGGGCAAGTTGTAGTAGTCGCCTACCGCGCGGCTGCCGCCTTCCATGGTCTGTGCCGCGATTTTGGCCCAAATGCGGAAGACCCCAGTGACCGTTGGCGTGCGCGCTTTGCCTGAGGAAATTAAGAAGGAGTTGATCAGCTTGTCGCCCTCCCAGGCCCAGGCGCGCTGGTGATCGAGATCTACCGAGATCCACTTGCCCGTGGTGGGGATCAGCGGATATACCGGGTAACCATCGGCGCCGACCGGCACATCGGCGAACAACTCGGCGTAAGATGGCGGAGGCACGACGATGCGCATACCTGGCTTGACGTTGGTGGCGTCCGCGATTTTGTTTAGCTTGACCATACGGCGCAGCGATGTATGGTACTCGGCGGCCACCGCCGAGAGGCTTTCACCGGCCTGGATGACGTGGATGTAGTAGTTGCCGGCCACGGGGATGTCGTCGCCTTGGAAGGCCGTAAAGGTTACTCCTCTTGCCTCGGGCACGCGCAATGGCTCGCCGACGTGAAGCGCCGAAGAGGGTGAGCGCTGGTTCAATTCCGCTAACCGCGCCGGTGTGGTCTTAAATTTGACGGCCACGGCAACCAGGTTATCGCCCGGTTGAACCACATAGACGCGCGTTGGGTTGGCTGGGGGCGCCGTGCTGGCCGTGGCGACCGCTGTCTGCGCCGCCACGGTGGCCTTCACCGTGCTGCCGGTGGGCAATGTGAGCTTCTGTCCGACGCGGATCACGTTGGCATCGGTCAGGTTGTTCAACCGTATCAGCGCTGCCACGGTTGTTCCGTTCGATTTGGCGATCGCCGCCAGCGTGTCGCCGGGCGCCACCGTATATACCGGCGTTTGCGCCAAAAGTGCTGGCGCAAACGCCAGCCAGAGGCCAAACGCGATGAACAGGGCGGCAGTGCGTAGGCGCCGGCTATACTGGTGTTGACTGTCTCTCACGATCTACACTCCTGCGGTTGAAGTCGTAGGGCGGCGCAACGAAACCGCGATGGCCGGCGCGTTTTAGCATAGTCCTGCAACAAATGTAACAAAATTGCCCCTGCGCGTCAATAGCAAGTTGCATGAATCTCAAGACGCGGGCGCGCCCCCTTTACGCAATACGCGCAGCGGGCACTCGACAACGAATGGTGGCTTCGCATCTTCCTCGTTTCGTGATATCATTCTACTAACTTAGCCACCCATCGACCACCTAGTTTCGGAGGAGCGTACCATGCCCCGCCCACTTTTCGATTCACCCTATCTTTTTGGCTTCCACGACCCAGGCGGCGAGTCGATCATGGCGGCAGCGAACCGCCGCGGCTGGATCGTATTTACAGTTGAGGTCGGTAGCGATCCGAATGACTTTAGCGGCATGGATTTCACGCCGTGGGCCAACCAGGACTTTGGTATCCTCTGCCGCATCAACAACGGCTACGGCGCTGCCGGCACAATCCCGTATAGCGGCCAGTATGCTGACTTTGCGCAACGCATTGCCAACTTTGTCGCGGCCAGCCAAGGTTGCAAGATCTGGATCATCGGTAATGAAATGAACCACAGCCAGGAGTGGCCCGCAATTCCCGGTCTGCGCGCCGCGTCGGGCAAGACGCCAGCCGCGGCGCCTGCGCCACAACGGGGACCCGACGCCGATCCGAACGGGCGCGGTAGCCCCACCCGCTTTAGCGCACTCAATCCGCTGCCGACCGCGCTCGCCGTACCAGGCCAGCGTGCCGCCGCCGCCGGTTTTGAGAAAATTACCCCTGACCTCTACGCCAATTGCTTTCGCCAGTGCCGTGACGCGATCAAACTTGTCTTCGGTCACGGTGACGACCAGGTCGTGATCGGGGCGGTTGCCCCTTGGAATAACCAGACTACCTACCCTGGCAACCCCAATGGCGATTGGGTGCAATACCTGGCCGACATCCTGGCCAAAGTTGGTGCTAAGGGGCTAGACGGCATCGCGTTGCATACATACACGCATGGCAGCGATCCAGCGCTCGTCACTGATGCTGCCAAGATGAACGCGCCCTTTCAGAACCGCTACTATAACTTCCTGGCCTACCGTGACTTCATGAGCGCCATCCCGGCTGCGCAACGTGAACTGCCGGTCTACATCACCGAAACCGACCAGGACGTGCCTTGGCTTGACCAGAACACCGGGTGGGTGCAGGCCGCCTATGCCGAGATCAATTGGTGGAACCAGCAACCCGGGCAACAACAGATTCGCTCACTTGCGCTTTATCGCTGGCCTCCCCTCGATCAATGGTACATTCAGGGCAAGCAAGGCGTCATCGACGATTTCCGTGCGGCGTTGCGCAATGACTATCGCTGGAAGGCGCCCCTGCCAAAACCTGCCGACTTCAAAGCTGGCGACTCCGTCGAAACGCTGGACATCGTCAACTTCCGCCAGTCACCCGGCGGGCCTACGCTGGCGCAACTGCCGATGGCTACCGCGCTCACGGTGGTCAGCAGCCAGTACATGCTCCGGAATGGCCTGGTCTGGTGGAATCTGCGCCGCCAACTTGGCACCGGCACACAGGATGGCTGGATCGCCCAATTCACCGGCGACGGCATCGTGTTGCTTGCCGAGGCGCCGTCGATCTCCCCACCCTTGTCGTCCTTTGCTCCTGGCGACAAGGTACGCACGACGACTATCGTGCGCATGCGCACGACACCCGGGGTTACCAACAAACCGGCCGGCGATATTGTGACGGACGTACCCCAGAATACCATCCTGACCGTCACCAGTGGCCCGTCCAGCGCCGACGGGATGACATGGTGGCGCAATCAAGGCGTGCTTCCCGACGGGCGTTCAGTCACGGGGTGGCAGGCAGAGGCATTGCCTGATGGCACGCGATTGCTCGAGAAAACCGTGACGTTGATCCCGCCATCCGTGCTCCCTTCGGCGCCGGGCATCGAGCAAGGGGACCGTTTCCGCACGACCACCCTCGTGCGCGTGCGCAAGTCACCGGGATCGACCAACAAACCGAACGACGATATTGTGGCCGAGTTACCGGCCGGCACCCTTGGCCTTGTGCTTGGCGGCCCTAGCGCCAGCGATGACATGACCTGGTGGAATGTGACGGCAGGCGCCGGGCCGCAGGTGGTGCGTGGCTGGATGGCCGAGGCCCTGCCGGATGGCACGCCACTCATGGAAAGCGTGCTTCCCACGGCGGCCACCTTTGCACGCGGCGACCAGGCGGTAACGTCCGATTTTGCCAACGTGCGGCGCAGTGCCGGCTTTAACAACAAGCCGGCTGACGACGTGATCGGCATGTTTGCTCCCAATACAGCGGTTGTTATCCTCGGTGGCCCGGAAACCAAGGATGAACTTGCGTGGTGGACTGTCGGCGGCATCCTCACGCCGGGCGGCGAAGTGCGCGGCGTGGTCGCTGAAACCGTACCCGGCAACGTGGCGCTGCTCACCGTTGCGCCACCGCTGCCGGGCACCAACATTCCGGATAAATCAACGCAAGCCTATCTTAACGCGCCTTTTGACGGCCCCTTTGGCATCGCCCAACTCTGGGGTGAGAACCCGGACTTCTATGCGCAGTTTAACTACGACGGCGTCGCCCTGCACGGGCACAATGGCATCGACTTCCTGACACCGACCGGCACATTAGTCTATGCCGTCGACGGCGGCGAGGTAGCGCAAGCTGGCTTCGAGCCAGGTGGCTTTGGCAACTATATTCTCCTGCGCCACCCATGGGGGGAGTCGATCTATGCGCATCTGGACAGCGCCGGCGTAGCGCCCGGCCAAGTCGTTGGCCGCGGCCAGTTTATCGGCCGGTCAGGTAATACCGGCGCCAGCAGCGGCCCGCACCTGCATTTCGCGATTCGCATCAACCCATACAACCGCGCCGATGGCTGGGGCGGCTTTTCCAACCCGTTGCCCTATTTACCGCCGGGATCGTATATCCTGCCGCCTTATGTGCTCGATGCACCAACCGCCGTCTTTGCCGCGGCTATTGCCGCCGCTTTGCCTGGGATTGCTGCCGGCCCGTCGCGCGATAACCCGTCCGGCATGGGCGAGACGCCGGGTGAGGAGCGGCCCTGAAGTCAGGCGTCCCGCTGGGACGACAACTTATCCTTGATGACGAACACAGCCATGGGGTGCTTATGGCGCGCCCGCTGATTGACTCTCCCTTTATCTTTGGGATCCACGAGCCTGGCGGTGAGCAGGAAATGCTCGCCGCCGGCAAACCGGGTTGGATTCTGTTCACGGAAGCCGTGGGCCACGACCCAGACGATCGTTCCGGTGTTGACTACACCGCCTACAGCGATCGTGGCTTCGGTGTCATTGCGCGCGTCAACCATGGGTACGAACCCGACGGCACGCTGCCCCACAGCAGCCAATACGAGCCCTTTGTGCGCCGCGTTGCCAGTTTTGTCGCGACCAGCCGCGGCTGCCGGACATGGGTAATCGGCAACGAGATGAACTACGCCATCGAGCGGCCCGGCGTAAAGGTCGACTGGTCGCGCCACACGTCGGTGCGCAGCGGTCCACCTGAAAACGCCGATCCGCTTCGTCGCGGTCTGGCCGTGCGTTTCACCGCACAACCAGATCTATCGCGTGAGATTCGCACCACACGCGGGGCGATGGTGAGTCCTGGCGAAGTGATTACGCCCGAACTCTATGCGCGCTGCTTTCGGCTCTGTCGCGAGGCAATCCATCGGCTGCTGGGTCATGAAGACGACCTGGTGATTGTGGGCGCGGTGGCGCCGTGGAACACGCAGACCATCTACCCGGGCAACGCGAACGGCGACTGGGTCCAATATTTCCTGGATATTCTGACGCTGCTGGGGCCAGCCAATTGTGACGGCTTCGCCTTGCATGCCTACACCAACGGCGCCGACCCCGTGCTGATCACCAGCCCGACCAAGTTCGGGTCACCGTTCCAGAACCGTCACCTGGAATTCCGCACCTACAGCGACTTCATGACAGCCGTGCCGGCGTCTATGCGCCATCTGCCGGTCTTTCTGACCGAGATTGGCCAGGCGCTGCCGTGGGTCGACCAGAACAGCGGATGGGTTCAAGCGGCCTACGCTGAGATCGACACCTGGAATCGCCAACCGGGCAATCAGCAGATACGTGCCGCCATTCTTTACCGGTGGCCGCGCATTGACAAGTGGCACATTGCTGGCAAGACGGGGGTTGAAGACGACTTTCGCCAGGCGCTTGCCAATGATTATCGTTGGCGTGGGGCTGAGCTGGATGCTCCCCCGGTGCTTGAGGCAACGCCCTTAGCGGAGCCGGCGCCACTGACTGACGTGCGTAGTAGCGCTGGCGGAGTGAGACCACTGACTGACGCGCGTGGCTCTGGCGGACCCGGCCAGCGCGCGCGCCGCAGTCGAAAGCCGCCGGCCGCGCGGCCGTATGCCGTAGAATGGGTCAACGACATTTTCCCGAAGCGACTGCTTGCCGGCCAGGTCATCACCGCGCAGATTACGTTCAAGAACACCGGTGAAAAGACCTGGGACTGGGGGGGAGGCAACCCGTTTCGCCTCGGCTACCGCTATTATCGCAACCGGCGCCTGTTGCCAATGGCACCGGCCAAGGATCTGCGAACCGATGTGCCGGCCGACGTTGCCGCGGGAGAAACCGTGGTTGTCGAAGCGCGCGTCGCCCTGCCCGACGAACCCGGCAACTACACGCTCGAAATTGACTTGGTCCAGGAGGGTGTGACCTGGTTCAAAGATCAAGGGTCGACTGTGCTGACGCGCTGGCTCACCATTGAGGCGCCGGGTCCCCACAGTCAGGATGCTGGCGACAAGGGCGCGATCCAGCTACCGGTGCGCCTCTTTACCGACATCAGCATGCGCCTGCCACGCAGCAGCGCTCCCTATGCCCGGCGCAACCCGAATCAGATTCGCTACATCGTCATCAGTCATACCGGCGCGCACCCCCAACTCGGCTTGGATCGCATCGCCCGTGCCCACATCCAGCGCGGCTACCCCGGCATCGCCTATGATTTTGTGGTCGACGCCACCGGTCAGATCCTCAAGGTCACCGAACTGGAAGATGTCGCCCAGCCGGATCAAGTATGGTCAGAGCAAGGAGTCAACATCTGCCTGGCGGGCAACTTCAACCAGGGGCCGCCGCCGCTGTCGCAACTGGACGCTGCGGGTCGTCTTTGTGCATGGCTGGCGCAAAATCTGGGCATGTCGGCCGACGCCATCGTGGGTCTCGGTGAACTGATCCGCACCGACAGCCCAGGTGAGACCTTTTACAAGGGGCCGGCATGGAAAGAGATGCTCGCACGCCAGGTTCGTCTTCACCTGGCAGCCTTGGGGATGGGCGCGGCCGATAGCACGCAGTTGCAGGAGCTAGAAACCCAACTCAGCGATCTGAAAGCAAACAACACGCGCTTGCAGGAGCAACTCAAAGTCGTCGAGTTGTTGGAGGCGCAGCAGCAACAACGCGCCGCCGACCTGCAAGCCGAACTGGCGGATCTCAAACGCCAGCACGAGGTCGATCCCACCTTTGTGGAAGGCGGCCTGCGCTTGCACCTGTTGGTCGACCGGCTGCCGCGCGATGTGCGCCGGTATGTGCCTCGCCCAATCGAAGCGGTCGAGTACGTTGTGATCAACCATACCGGCGCCCCGCCGGAGACGCCACTGGCCGATATCGCGGCGATGCACCGCGCTGATTGGCCGGGGATTCTCTATGACTTTGTGGTGGACAAGCAGGGCGAGATCTTTCAGACGCAGCCGCTCGAGCAGGTGGCCGACGCGGCGGAAGCACATGTGCGTCGCGCTATCAATATCGCTTTTGCCGGCGATTTCACGGGCGGACGCGCGCCGGCCCCTGAGCAATTGGCCGCTGGGGGGCGGCTGCTGGCGTGGTTGCTGCAGCGCTATCCCCAGCTCACTCCGGCAGCAGTGCGTGGGCTCAGTGAGTTCATCGCCACTGTCTCACCGGGCGACCAATGGGCCACCGGTCGTTCTTGGAAACAGGCGCTCTTGGCCGCTGCAGGCCCCGCGTATGCCGCCGCAAGCGCGGCGCTCGAACAGGAACTGCGTGCCCGGCTAGACAACCGGGAGCGCGACCTTGCCGCACTCCAGCGCGAACGTGAGACACTGGAGGTTCAGCGCATTGAACTGGTTGAGGACAATCGCCGCCTGCGCATGGACTTGGATGTCAAAGCGGCGGCCGCACCCTCGTTTGTGGTGCCGCGGCCAAACCTGCGCATCGTCGTCGACCAGTTGCCCAAACACCCGACGATGCGTTATGAACGCCGTGCGCTGAGCCAGATCACCCATATTGCGGTTCACCACACGGCGGCGCCCGCACGCGTTGGCCCAGCCCGGATTGCCGAACTACACATAGCGGCCGACCCTGGTCGCGGCAAAGAAGCCTGGCCTGGCATCGGCTATCACTTCTTCGTGCATGAAGACGGGGCGATTGAGCAGACCAATCATCTGGAAACCGCCAGTTTTCACGTCTATCGCCACTACGGCTATGCCGCCGGCGTTGTTTTTGCTGGAAGCTTTATGAATGGCAAGATTCCGTCATCGGCGCAACTGCGGGCGGGCGCGCATCTACTTGCCTGGCTCATGCAAGAACTGCGGGTGCCGCTGGCGCGCGTCTGGGGCCACCGCGAATTCCCCGACAACATGACGGTCTGTCCAGGCGGCGAGTGGACCCAGGGCAACCGCTGGCGCGACCTGCTCTTTGAGCGCATCGAGCAAATCCAGCAGGGCATTGGGTTGAAATCCACCCGCCACTATATGTT
>Ga0105047_10000659_pt1 | contig 59480 bp, 54 predicted proteins | sample MAT04_FD_78384 | JGI IMG/M metagenome (GOLD analysis project Ga0105047, IMG submission 78384) | Freshwater microbial communities from Lake Fryxell liftoff mats and glacier meltwater in Antarctica - MAT-04 (megahit assembly) | ecosystem: Environmental > Aquatic > Freshwater > Ice > Liftoff... | reverse complement strand
ATGACGGTTCTCGTGATAAAACCGCCGAACTGGCACAAACGTATTCAATATCGCATCCCGCCGTTCGCCTGATTCGCCACCCGCACAACCAGGGGAAAACCGAAGCGCTCAAGACCGGCTTTGCCGCATCTAGCGGAGATATTGTGATCGTTCAGGATGCTGACCTGGAATATGACCCGGCCGATATTCCGGAGGTGATTGCACCGATTCGGTTGAATAAGGCGGATGTGGTTTACGGGTCGCGCTTCCTGGTGCGCCGCACCACGCGCGTCCTGTACTTCCGCCATTTCCTGGCAAACCAGTTCTTAACCTTTCTTTCAAACCTGTTTACCGATTGCAACTTCAGCGATGTGGAGACCTGCTATAAGGCTTTTCGCGGCGAGATCATCCGCAGCATGATCATTACCTCACAGGGTTTTGGATTTGAAATTGAAGTGACCGCCAAAGTAGCCAAATTGAAGTGCCGAATCTATGAGGTGCCAATTTCATATTACGGGCGCACCTATCAGGAGGGAAAAAAGATTGGGGTGAAAGATGGTCTGCTGGCGCTGGTTTACATCTTCAAATACAATCTGTTTGCCAATCTGCGCAGTTCCTACACCCACATCCCCAAACTGCCAACCACTGAATAGCCATCAGAGTGAGCATTGAAACGCGCCTTCCAGACATTTCCAAAAATCATAGCGCCACTACTTTTCCGCTCACAGCGGGCAGGCCCGAAGCGAGCATAGCATTCGCGATCAATTTTTAACACAAATGGTTGGCTGCGGCTCAGTTCACGCCGAAGCTCTGGCGTCTGTGGATCGTTACCATCCAGTCCACGCGTCATGGGATCCTTTCGTAGACGGCAATGATCTGATTTATAATCATGGAATTGTGTTAGTACCTTATTCAACAAGGAGCGGCTTCCATGTCAAATCTACCCACCAATATTGGTTACGAATGTACCCGCCGGCAGTGTGAAATTGGCAAAGGCGATCAAACAGCGCTGCGCTGGATACATTCAGATCTCAGTTGGAAGGAATATACCTTTCAGGGTATGGAAGTCGAAAGCAATCGTTTCGCCAACTTACTCACCACGCTGGGAGCTAAGCGTGGGGATATATTTTTTGTCTTCTTTCCCAAACTGCCAGAAATTTATTTTGCCGTTCTGGGAGCACTCAAGGCTCAGGTGGTTGTCAGCGTATTATTCAACACCTTCGGCGAAGACGCCCTTTTAGACCGGTTGGTCGATTCACAGGCCAAGATCGTTTTCACCCACCAGCGAATGTTTCGTAAGATCCGCAATATCCTGCCACAACTGACACACCTTGAAAAAATCGTGGTAATGGGTTTAACCGAACCCGAAACTGCTCAAGTGGTCAGCTTTGAGCGCTGGTATGCAGAAACCAGTGATCATTTTGAAATTTTGCCTACCCCCGCCGATACTCCTTCCGTTCTGCATTACACATCCGGTTCCACCGGTAAACCGAAAGGTGTGCTGCACGTTCACGGCAGTTTACCTTACCAGGTGCAAACGTTTACGGAGATTTTGCAAGTGCAGCCGGGAGATACCTTTTGGTGCACTGCCGATCCGGCCTGGGTGACCGGTACGACCTATGGAATTATCGCTCCCTGGAGCCAGGGGGTTACTCAGATTCAATTCGAAGGCGGGTATTCTGCTGAAGCATGGTTCCATATTCTCGAGGAACATCAAGTCAACGTCTGGTATACGGCGCCCACCGCGCTGCGCATGTTGATGCGTGAAGATGAAGCGCTCTATGCTACGTTTCCGCTTAAAGCGCTGCGCAGCATATCCAGCGTCGGCGAGCCGCTTAACCCGGAAGTAATCTATTGGGCCAGACGGGTATTGAAACACGAGATTTATGACACCTGGTTTCAGACCGAAACCGGCGCAATTATGATCTCCAACCGGCCCGGTTTGCCCGTAAAGCCAGGATCCATGGGCATTCCGGCCCAGGGCATTCAGGCTGCCATCATTCAGGATGACGGGTCCGATACCAAAATAAGGGAACAGGGCAATCTGTGTGTTCAACCCGGCTGGTCTTCGATGTTCGTGGCCTACTTAAATCACAACGAGGTCTACCAGCAAAAGTTTCGCTACGGATATTACTTTTCTGGTGATCTGGCATACCAGGATGAAGAAGGCTATTTCTGGTTCATTGGCCGCAGCGATGATGTGATTAATACCGCCGGACACCTGGTCAGCCCTTTCGAGGTGGAGAGCGCCCTCTTGGAAATTTCTGAAATTGCGGAAGCCGGGGTGGTTGCCGCGCCCGATGACATTTTATTTGAGAAGGTGGTGGCGTTTGTGGTTTTAAAACCAAAGGTTACCTGGTCGGCGGAACTGGATTTAAAAGTGAAAAAATATATTTCAAATCGGGTCTCCACCATTGCGGCGCCTCAAGATATTCAGGTGATTCAAAAATTACCAAAAAATAAAAGCGGCAAAATATTACGCCGTGTGCTAAAAGCTCGTTATTCCGGCAGCGATGCCGGTGATCTGACCACACTCGAGGAGTTCTAAATGCCCACATTACACACGCTGACCGAGGTTTTCCGTGAGGTCTTTGAGAATGATGAGATTGTTCTCGCGCCAGAAATGACCGCAAATGATGTCGATGGCTGGGACTCGTTATCCCATTCCATATTAATAGCCGCGGTAGAACTGAAATTTAACATTAAGTTCTCAACCCGTGATATTCTGCGGTTGAAAAATGTAGGCGATCTAGCCCGGCTGGTGGATACCAAACTCGTCGGATAAGCTGCCCGGATATGACCTTATCCTCAACAACCTTTTTGCCATTTATTCGGGCTGTTTTCATCCTGGCTTTTGCAGTGAAGCCCGATTAATTTTTATGCGCGCGCCGAATGCAATGAATACGGTGGATGCGCTCCGGCATTTCGATTTCATCCATCAGATCGTTGGGGTTTGCGAAAGACATGGCGGTACGCCATGATTAGCTTCGTCCGCAACTCGATTGGAGAGCGCCTCAGACTTTTCAGGATGATTGGATCATCAATGATACAATATTTTTATCTCTTCAGAAATTCGCGGAACCCTTTATGAGGATCTCCCAGCGTTTTGCACAAATGACCTTCTATCGCCAGCGATCGTTAATCCGCCAGCTTATCCAGCGCGAATTAGGACAGCGCTACCGCGGCTCGTATTTAGGCGTCTTATGGTCCTACCTGACCCCGTTGTTCATGCTGCTGATCTATACCTTTGTCTTTTCAATCATTTTCAAGGCGCGCTGGCGGCTGGATGGGCCGGATACTTCCACCACAGATTTTGCCCTGATTTTATTCGCGGGGATGACCCCCTTTAACGTCTTTTCAGAAGTCACCAACCGCGCCCCCACCCTGATCACCTCGGTGCCCAATTACGTCAAAAAAGTGGTCTTTCCGCTGGAGATCCTGCCGGTGGTTTCGCTGGGAGTGGCATTCATCCAATCGCTGATCAATATGCTGCTGCTGCTGGTGTTCAGCTTTATTTTCCAGGGCACCATTTCGGCCACTTTCTATCTGCTGCCACTGGCTTACCTGCCGCTGTTTTTTCTGTGTTTGGGCACAAGCTGGTTCCTGTCATCCCTGGGGGTCTTCATTCGCGACCTGACCCAGGGCATCCCCATCCTGGTGCAAATCCTATTTTTTCTCACCCCGGTCGTTTATCCTTTGGAACAGGTGCCTGAAAACCTGCGCGCCGTGCTTTTGGCCAATCCGCTGACCACCATTCTGAACTGCTTCCGTCAGGTGGTTTTGTTTGGTGGGCAGTTGCCCTGGATCGATTGGGCAGCGACCACCCTGGTGCTGATGCTGTTTGCCGGAGCCGGTTATTTCTGGTTTATCCGCACCAAGAAAGGCTTCGCCGACGTCGTATGAGCGCAAATATTGCGATTTCCATCCAGGGTGTGGGCAAAAGTTATGTGCTCTACGATCGACCCGAAGACCGCCTGAAGCACTCCCTGTTATGGCGGTTTGGCCGACATTATGGGCGCGTATTCTGGGCTTTGCAAAATATTTCGTTGGAGATTGGCCGGGGCGAATCCTTCGGGGTGATCGGCAAAAATGGCTCGGGCAAGAGCACCCTGTTACAAATTCTGGCCGGAATTCTCACCCCAACCCATGGGAAAGTGCTGGTGAACGGCAGAGTATCCGCGTTATTAGAGCTGGGTTCCGGGTTCAACCCCGAGTATACCGGGCGCGAAAACGTGTTTTTGAACGGCTCCATCCTGGGAATCGAACCGGCGGAGATGCGCAGCCGCTTTGACCAGATCGCGGCCTTTGCCGATATTGGCGATTTTATCGACCAGCCGGTCAAGCTGTATTCGAGCGGCATGTTTGTGCGGCTGGCTTTCGCGGTTGCCGCCGGGGTAGATGCCGATATCCTGCTGATCGATGAAGCCCTGGCGGTGGGAGATATCTTCTTTCGCCAAAAGTGCTACCAACGCCTGGATGCCCTGCGCAAAAAGGGAACCACCATCATCCTGGTTTCGCACGGCATGAACGAGGTAGAGCAGTTCTGCGATCGGGCGCTGCTGCTGAATAACAGCGAGGCGGTATTTTTGGGCAGCGCGATTGAGGCGGTTAAGCGCTATTATTTGATTGAACAAATGGGGCTGTCTACCTCTGCCAAAATGATTGAGCCAGCAATCGATCCGGTTGGCAGCGGCGATCCTGCCAACCAACCCGCTCCATCTGGAATGCGTTGGCCCGGCCAGGAAGCGTTTCTAGACTTAAGTCATTTTCAAGAGATCAACAATGGTTGGGCGCATTGTACAGCCATTGCTTTATGCGATGAAAACAACAAACCATGCACCCTCTACGAACAAGGCCAGACTGCCTGCTTTTATTATGAATTTGAACTAAACCAGGATATTCAGGTCCCAATCGGTGGGGTACAAATTCAAAACGAACGCGCGTTGATTATTCACGGGAAAACTGCTTTAGAATATAATTCACAGTTACCCACGCGCATACTTCGAGGCAGCCGGGTGCGTTTTTGCCAGAAAATAGAATTACAAATCGCCAATGGCGAATATACGTTTGAAGTGGGATTTTCTACGATCCATCCAAAGATATTCGAACAACGTGGGCAAATTTCTCAATCTGAGCTTTATGCTCAAGTAATCCGAATTGGGACAGTGACCGGCGTGGGCCCATTTATGGTTGCAATGCGCCGCCATGGTGAACCTGCTCAACTGATGCATCATGGCGCAGCCAATTTGCCCGGTGAAATTTTGATCGAGTGGAATGAGGCAGATTGTGAAATTAAAACAGACGATTAAGCGCCTGCTGTGGAAAATACTCGATCCTGTAATGCGGCGGTATCTGGCAGATTATTTATCTGGTGAGTTAAATACCCCCGACGATCAACTCACCCCTTTCAGAGAAACCTTTGACCGGTATTTCGATACTCGTTTGAGCAAAGAAATTTTAACCGTAGGTAGCGGATCACCGTTTGAATCGTACCTGCGGAATTTTCTAATTTATCAACACCTGGTTTTTGGCGATGCAACGCGTTTACAAATTGCGCCATCAGCCATTACCAATAATGCCTTGTTTAATGTAGTCTCTGGCAACATTGTCATTGAAAAGCATGTCTTTTTTGGACATTATGTCAGTATATTGACTGGGACTCATGACTATTATGAATCGGGTCCTAATCGCCAGGTCGCAATCCCACAATTGGGGCACGATATTCGAATTTGCCAGGGTGCCTGGATCGCCAGCAATGCCACGGTGCTCGGACCCTGTGTCATAGGGGAACATGCCGTAGTGGCCGCCGCTTCTCTGGTTATTGAAGATGTTCCACCGTATGCGATTGTAGCAGGTGTTCCAGCCCGAATCGTAAAGCAAATACCATTAAGAGATCAAATGGAGAAACCGCATGGGGCATAATGGATTTCGCTGCTGGTGCGGAAATACACAGCTGGAGCCCTTTTCTGTAGAGTATTTGCGCTGCCTGGCCTGTGAGTCGCTGGTTTTGATGCAATGGCCTGCCGAACTGGTTCCAAAAAGCGGCGATGAACAGGCTTATTACGGCAAAGAATACTGGCTCTCGCACCAGGAGCACGATCTCAAACTGCCCAATATCCTCAACCGCGCGCGTACCGACCTGGTGGACCGGGTGCCCTATTGGTTGGAAAAGGTGCTGCAGCACCGCCTGCCGCCGGCCCGGGCACTGGAGTTGGGCTGCGCCAACGGCAGTCTCGTCGCCATGCTGCGCCAGTTGGGCTACGATGCCAGCGGTCTGGAATTAAGCGAGTGGGTGGTGGATTTTGCCCGCCAGACCTTCAATATTCCCATGTACCTGGGACCCATTGAAGAACAGGCGATCGCACCGCACTCGCTGGATCTGCTGATTTTGATGGATGTGATTGAACACCTGCCCGATCCGCTTGAAACCATGCGCAATGCCTTGCGCGCGCTGCGCCCGGGCGGGCTAGTCATTCTGCAAACGCCGGAGTACCCGGCCGGCAAGTCTTTTTCAGAACTATCCGCCGGCAATCATCCGTTTCTGAATATGATGATCCCCGGCGAGCATCTGCACCTTTTCAGCCGAAGCGCGCTCAAGCAACTGCTGCTGGCGTGCGGGCTCGAATTCACACTCGAAGAACCTGCTCTTTTCCCTTACGACCAATTCCTATTTGCCAGCAGCGCACCCATTGCCAGCCATACCCCCGCGGAAACACTGGCCAGCCTGGAAGAAAAACCGGAGCGCCGGCTGGTGCTGGCCCAACTGGACCTTTACCAGAACCTGACGCAGATGGAACAGTTGTATGTTCAGGCTGATCTCGATCGCCGTACCCGCCTGGAGCGCATGAACGAACTCAGCCTGCTGTTGGCTACCGCAGAAGCCGACCGGACGGCCCGGCTGGAGCGCATGAACGAACTCAGCCTGCTGTTGGCTACCGCAGAAGCCGACCGGACGGCCCGGCTGGCGGTGATTGAAACATTAGAATCGCAGGTTAAAGAGCTGGATCTTGAAAATAATGCCTTATCGCGGCAGATGGATGAATATCGCCATGCCCTCTCTCAGTACCAGCGCCGCTTTCATTTATGGGAAAGCATCGCCGGGAAAACCATCAAACCCGCGAATCTCACCGCACAGCAAGCCGAAAAAACAACGGCAGCGCTCAAGCGCATGGCGATCGACCTGACACCCGTGAGACCCGGCGGTGAAAACGGCGGGGCAAAATTGTTGGCATTAGAATTGGTCAAGCGCTTCAGCCGCGATATTGCCCCCAACGTCGAATTTATCCTGCTGACATCCAGCAACACGCATGAAGAACTGGCCTGGTTAGACCGCCCCAACGTCAGGCGGATGTGTGTCAATTCGGTTCACGCAGAAATGCCCACCACCCCAAATACAGCGCAACCCACCCTTCAGCGCCCGTTATTGCGCAAGGTAACCAACCGCATCGCACAGATTTTGGAAGATGTACTTCCCAAAGAAACCTACCGGAAGGTTTATCAGCGTTTCAACCAAAAAGTCAATCTGCCAAAAAATGCCAATCTGGTGCGTTCCTTGGGCGCGGACCTGGTTTTTTGTCCCTTTACCGGCATCAGCTACCATAGTCCCGAAATTCCAATGGTTGTCGCGGTTCACGACCTGCAATACATTTACTATCCCGAATTTTTTACCGCGGACCAGTTGTATCACAGCGACCGTAATTTCCGCGAGATCTGCAATATGGCAGACCGCATCATCTGTCTTTCAGATTTTTCCCGCGAATCGGTTCTAAAATTTGGCAAAGTAGAACCCCAAAGAGTGACCACCCTACATGCCAGCTTATTCAATCCGATCATGCAACAGCCAGAAGCACGGGTAACGCAGGTGACCGCGGCCCTGCAACTCACACCAGGGAAATACCTGTTCTACCCGGCCAATTTTTGGCCGCATAAAAACCATGCCATGCTGCTGACCGCTTTTAATATGTACCAGCACCAGCACCCCGGCAGCGATCTTAAACTGGTGTTTACCGGCGCGCCCGGCAGTTCGATGGATAACCTGCGCCAGGCGGCGCAACGCATGCGCCTGGAAGACAAGCTCCTGTTCGCTGGTTTTTTAAAGGAAGACGAATTTGCCGCGTTGTTGCAAGGCTGCCTGGCGCTGATCTTCCCTTCATTATTTGAGGGGTTTGGGGTGCCCGTTTTGGAAGCCATGCGCTTTGGCAAACCCGTGCTGTGCAGCAAATTAACCAGCCTGCCGGAAGTGTGCGGCGAAGCCGCGTTGTATTTTGATGCGCGTCGTCCTGACGATATCATGCGGGCCATCGAAAAGATCGTTAATGAACCCAATCTGGCCAGCGAACTGGTGCAGCGCGGAAAGCAGCAGGCAACCCGCTTTGACGACCTGGATGGTTGGGCGCGCCACTATTTTCAGATTTTTACAGAGGTCTTTCAAGGCGAAAGGGTTTATCACAACGGTCTGACCGGGCTATACGGCGACCATTGGGCGGGCCACAGCCTAGAAATTTCGGTCGCCGGCGGGGTTACGCAAGAGTTGGAGATTGAATTTTCGCCCCCGCCCTGGCTGCCCAAAGATCTGACGGTGCAGTTAAACGGGGCGATTCCAGACTCTCAAAAGACACATACCATTCCACGGGGCGAGAAACGCATGCTGCGCATCCCCCTTTCCGAGCGGGGCGGGATGATTGAGATCCATTTTTCACCGGCCATAGCGCCGGCCGCATTAAATATGAGCGCAGATCAGCGGCCATTAACCTGCATGGTAAAAATCTGCCGGTTAATTTCCAGCACCGGTAATGTGGATCTGATCAGCGGGGGCAGCCATTGAACCTGAGCCTGTGTGTGGTGACACCTTCTTATAATCAGGGCATCTTCATTGAGCGCACCCTGCAAAGCGTGCTCAACCAGGGGGTAGCCGTCGAATATGTGGTGTTTGACGGCGGCAGCCAGGATCAGACAGTCGAGATCCTCAAAAAATACGGTGACCGGCTGCGCTGGGTGTCTGAAAAAGATCGCGGCCAGGCACACGCGATTAATAAGGGTCTGGCTGCCACCCACGGCGATGTGATCGGTTGGTTAAACTCAGATGACGTCTATTTTCCGGGCGCGCTGCAAACCGCTCTGGATTATTTCGAGGCGCATCCTGAAGTCGACATGCTGTATGGAGACGCCGACCATATCGATGAAAATGACGCCCTGATCGAAACCTATCCCACCGCAGAGTGGAACCTGGAAGCGCTGCGGGACACCTGCTTTATCAGCCAGCCGGCGGCTTTCTTCCGGCGCAGGGTGGTGGAACGCTTTGGCCCGCTGAACGAGTCGCTTCATTTCTGCCTGGATTACGAATACTGGCTGCGCATCGGGCAAGGGGGCGCGGTCGTCCGGCACATCCCGGTCAAACTGGCCGGCTCGCGCCTTTACAAAGAAACCAAAACCCTGGGGTTTCGCGCACGTTTCCATGCTGAAATTAACAGCATGCTGCTTGCGCGGCTGGGGCGGGTGCCGGAGCGCTGGTTATTTAACTATGCGCACGCATTCCTGGAGGAACGCGGCCTGCCCCGCTCTGCGCGCCTGCGCTTCGCCACGTCAGTTTCAGCGATTTCGGTATGGGCCGCCTTCAAGTGGAACCGGCGGGTTTCAAAAAGTATGCTGGTTACCTGCCGCCGGTGGATTACCGCCAGCTTAAGAAAGTAGGGGTATGGTTATGAAAATCGGATTCGATATCAGCCAGACCGGTAATACCAAGGCGGGGTGCGGCTACCTGGCCTACAGCCTGGCGCGGGCTCTGGCCGAAATAGACCCACACAACGAATACCTGCTCTATCCTACCTTTGGCGATTTTTATCTGGACCCCGAATGGCCGGATACCACGCTGAAAATTAACCAGACCAATTTTCGCCGGGGATTGGCCCACCGCACCCTGAATGAGGCGCAATCGTTCTGGCGCACGCCGCCGGCGGATTTTGAGGAACGCCTGGGCAGCCCGGATATCATCCATGCCAATAACTTTTACTGCCCGGTGGGCTTGCAGCGCACGCGCCTGGTGTACACACAATATGATCTCGGGCATATTCAGAACCCGGATTGGACCACTGAAGCCAATCGCATCGGCTGTTTCGACGGCAATTTCAAAGCCAGCCTGTTTGCCGACTTTATAGTCGCCATCTCAGAATTTTCCAGGCGGCATTATTTAGAAATTTTTCCGCATTACCCGGCCGAGCGCATGGCGGTGATGCCGCTGGCCAGCCGCTTTGCCGGGCAGCCGGTACCTAACCAGCCAGAAAAGGTGAATTTCTTGCAGCCGGGAAAATTCTGGCTGAATGTGGCCACCATGGAACCCCGCAAGAACCCGCGCAGATTGGCCCAGGCTTACGCGCAGTTGAAAGCAGAACTCGGCCCAACCTACCCGTTAGTGCTGGCAGGCGGCCAGGGCTGGCTGTTGGATGATTTTCAGGAAACCCTGCAGCAGCTTGGCATTCATCAGGATGTGCATTTGCTGGGTTATATCGACGACAGTACGGTGATTTGGCTGTTAAAGAACTGCTTTGCCCTGGTGTATCCTTCACTGTTCGAAGGTTTTGGCATGCCCGTATTGGAGGCCATGAGCCAGGGGGCGGCGGTGATCACTGCCAATACCACCTCGCTGCCCGAAGTGATTGGTGATGCCGGGCTGCTGGTCGACCCACTGCAGGTTGATTCGATCTATCAAGCCATGCGCCAGTTAGCTCTGGGTGAAGTAGACCGGGCCAGCCTGCAAGCAAAAGCCCTGGAGCGGTCCCGGCTCTTCTCCTGGCAGTCGGCCGCCCGCCAGGTGCGAGATATTTACCAACAGGTTATTAAACTGCCCAAACTCACCTAATCACCCCGCCGCGCACAGCCAGGAGTCCTGCGTATTCAATGTCCATTCCGAATGGTTTGCTCTTATTAATACCCTTTGCTTTGCTCGTAACCGCCAGCCTGCGGTTAAGATCAAAAACAGCCTACCTGCTCAGCCTTTTTCTGAGCGCTTATGCCAGCATCATCCTGTTGAGCGAGGCGGCCAGCCTGATCAACGCGCTGCGCGGCCAATTTTTCCTGGGAGGCCATTTTCTGCTGGTTCTGGCTGCCTATAGCGGCTGGCGCCGCTGCGGCCGGCCACCCTTGTTGGGACCGTTCGAGGGTTATCTACTCAGCCGGGTTCAAATAAAAGCAGCAGTCCGTGAGCACTGGCTGTTAACCATTTTTGCGGCGGCTGTCGCGGCGGCCTGGATGGTCAATGCCTGGGTTATTTACCAGGTTCCACCGAATAACTATGACGGAATGACCTATCACCTGGCCCGGGTGGGATACTGGCTGCAGCATGCTAACCTGGCAGCCTGGGCCACGCCCAACATTCGGCAGGTCACTTCTCCAGCCAACGCAGAATTAGGCATTCTGTGGACGATGCTTTTTTCTGGAAGCGACCGTTGGGCGGGTTTTATTCAATGGGCCGGGGGCTGGGTGAGCGGACTGGCCATTTTTGGCATCGCGCGCCTGCTCAAGAGCACGCGCGCCCAGGCTTTGTTTGCGGTATCGGCCTGGGCAACTTTTCCGGCGATCGTTTTGCAATCCACCTCGGTTCAAAACGATTTGATTACCGCGGCTTTTTTCACGACCGCAATCTATTTTTTGTTTGCAGGCCTGCAGCAGCGCCAAAAACAGGCCATGCTGCTTTCGGGAATCAGCCTGGGAATTGCCCTGGGTACCAAAGTAACCCCGGTTTTTTTGGTGCCAGGGCTGGCAGTTGCCCTGCTGGCAGCCTTATTCGCCGCAAAATTGAGCAATTTAAAGCTTCTACTCACCTGGGGCATGGCGGCGGTGATTGGATTTGGTATATTCGGCACGTATACTTACCTGCAAAATCAGATCGTATACGGCGGCCCCACCGGTTATGAAAATTTTACCGGCGCTGGTCTTCAACGGTCGCGCCGGGTGCTGCTCACGGCAAATCCGTTCCTATTCTTCTACCAGGCCATCGATCCCAGCGGGCTGCCCCCGGCTGCCGCTTCTTGGGTGATCCAGGCGAAAGCCAGCCTGCTGCCGCCCCTGTATACGGCAGTGGGTATTCCGATCAGCACCGCTTTGAGCTACACAGCTTACCTGCCAAACACAGTCTTCCAGATGGATCCCGGGGTTCATGAAGATTCGGCCTGGTTTGGTCTGCAAGGATTTATTTTGCTGTTCGCGGCCTGCCTGTACCAGGGCTGGCAGGGTATATTGAAAAAAGATGTCTACCGCCTGACGCTGATCATCCTGGCTGCTTCGTTTTTGCTGATCATCTCCATGCTATTGGATTGGACACCGTTTCGGGGACGCTATTTCGTGTTGACGGCAACCCTGGTGGCACCCCTGTGCGCATTTTTTTATGGAAAGCGGCGGCCTGCCAAAATTTTTAGTGGCCTGATGTGCCTGATTGGCCTGTGGGTGATCGGTGGGTGCGTGTTGTATAACACCGCCAAACCCCTGGTTGGCCCTCAGGCCATCTGGAATCTGGATGAGATCAGCCTGCGCACCCTGACCAACCCGGAGGTTGAACCCGCGCTGCGCATGGTGGCCGATCGGGTGCCGCCAATGGCTGGCCTGGGCTTGATTTTGGGGGGGAACGGTTGGGATTATCCCTTTTGGGGGGCGCATCTTGGGCGAAAAATCGTCCAGGCGGAGCCGCCCGCGGTGATAGAACAGGCCGGATGGATGGAAAGCCAGAACCTGGATACGTTGGTAGTAGGTCCACGCCAGAGAAAGTTCCTAATCATTCCGCCAGGTCTGCAACTGGCGGCGCAAACTGGCAGTTGGCAGTTCTTCACCCGCGCCGACCCGGCAGCCGTCTCACTAACCCGCGACGAACAACTGCGAGCAGCCGCCACAGATGCGACCGGTCTGGTCAATATTGCGGCCGGACTGATCGGACAGGTGGGCGTGATTGAAACCTGGACCAGCGCCTGGCCGATTGAAACCGGCGAAGGGCACGGAGTTCTTTGGTTGGGCGAGGGCGAGCCCCAGGCCATTGGCGTCAGCGTCTGGTCTGAAAAGGCGCAGCAAGTGCGTATTGTTTTCGATGCCGCGGCCGGCCCTGGCCGCACAGACAACCAGCGCACCCTGGCCTTTGTGATTGTGGATGAAACCGGACACCGCACCACCGTACTCCAAAAATTTGAAGGCGAAGCCAAAATAGAGTTTTCACTTCCACTGCAGGCAGGATATAATAGTTTTGGTGTTAATTCACGCGATCAGGCCACCGTTCGGACGCATCCCAATGGTGATACCCGGCAGCTGTTGGTATTACTGCGGAATATAACGATCAAACCCTAAAAGCCTATGACTTCACTCTCTTTCGCTCTGGTAACCCCTTCGCTCAATCAGGCCGTTTTTCTACGAGAAGCCATCGATTCGGTTTTGAGTCAGCAGGTCGCGGCACTCGATTACATCGTGATCGATGGCGGCTCAAATGACGGCGCACAGGAAGTGCTGAAAACCTACGGCAGCCGGCTGAAATGGCTCTCCGAACCGGATTCCGGGCAGTCGGCGGCTATCAATAAAGGCTGGCGGCACACGCAGGGAGAGATTGTCGGCTGGCTCAATTCGGATGACCGCCTGGAACCCGGCGCGCTGGAAAAGGTAGGGGCTTTTTTTGAGGCGCATCCTCAGGTGGACCTGGTGTATGGCGATTGCGACTACATCAACGCATCGGGCAAAGTGACCGGGAAGTACCCGGTGCAGCCCTACGATTACACCCGGCTGGTGGTGCAGGCCAAAAATTATATTCCCCAACCCGCTACTTTTTTCCGGCAGACCTTGCTCACCCGGCTGGGCCTGCTCGATGAAACCCTGCATTTTGGTATGGATTACGATTACTGGCTGCGGGCAGGCTTGGGGCACCCGGCAGCCTACCTGCCCGGCTGCCTGGCGGCGCTGCGCCTGCACGGCGGGGCCAAATCGATCGCGCAGTTGGGAAAGTTCGCCGCGGAAAATGTGCGCATCTTCGAACGCCTGCTGGCGCGCACCGACCTGCCGGCAGACGTACAGCAGCAGCGCATCCAGGCACTCTCCAATGTGTACCACCGGGCAGCGGATAATTCGTTCTGGGCCGGGGCACTGGGCCAGGCGCGCGGCTTTGCCTGGCAGGCCTGGCTTTACCAGCCGCTGCGCCCGCGTTCGCTCTGGCTGTGGCTGCTGATGGGCAGATCCGGCCGGCGCTGGGCGGAGAGGCTGTATGGGAACCCCTACCTATAAGGTGGCCCCGCGTCCCTGGCGGATCGGGCTGCTGTATGATCACACGCTGCAAGTGGGCGGGGTAGAAACGTACCTGCTAACCCTGATCCGGCATGCCGACCCCCGGCAATTTCAATTTACCCTCTTTTCTCAAACCCGGGCCCCTTTCACGCGCCAGGCAACTGAACTGGGGGCCACGATCGTCGATTGGCAGCGTTGGCTGCCGGCCGATCTGGCCGCGCCGTGGGCGCTGGCGCGCGTATTAAAACAGCATGCCATCGATCTGGTGCACTGCCACGCGCCCATTGCCGCCATCTGGGGCCGGGCAGCCGCCCGTTTGGCCGGCATTCCAGCCGTGGTCAGCGTACATTTACCCATGGACCAATATCACGGCAGTGGGCAGTGGCTGCGCGCCCGCCTGGGGCGCTGGCTGTACACCGGCATCGACCGCGCGCTCAACCACAGTCTGGGCACATCCCTGGTATTTGTCTCCGAAAATGTGCGCCGCGAGCAAATTGGTCGCGGGCACGTCCGCGCGACACAGACGCGCGTGTTTCCCACCGGCGTCGATCTGCAGCGCTACGAAAGCCTGCCGGATCGCACCGGGCTGCGCGCCGAATTTGGCAGCACGCCGGATGCTGTGGTGCTGGTGTGTGTGGGACGCCTTGAACTGGAAAAAGGCCAGGATGTGCTGTTACACGCCACCGCGCGCCTGGCCGAACAGCACGTGGCCTTTCAGCTCTGGTTGGTGGGCGATGGCCCGCAGCGAGAGGCGCTGGAAAAACAGGTCAAAGCCGCCGGCCTGGCGGACCGGGTGACATTTTTTGGGTATCGCGCGGATATCCCGCGCCTGCTGGGGGCCGCAGACGTATTCGTGCTGCCTTCGCGCTACGAGGTCGCTCCGATTGCGCTGCTGGAGGCCCTGGCCGCCGGGCTGCCGGTGGTGGCCAGCCGCTGCGGTGAAATTCCGAGCTGGATTGAGCAAGGCTGTGAGGGGTTGCTGGTGGAGCCGGAGGATGCCGCCGCGCTGACCGCCGCGCTGGCGGAGGTGATCCTGCAGCCCGCCCGGCGCGCACAGTTGGCCCAGGCGGCCCGCGCCAGGCGCAGCCGGTTTAGCGACCAGAGCATGACCGCAGCATATTATGAGTTGTACCGCCGGCTGCTCGAGCCAGACTGACCCAAAAATATTATAGTATTGGCGGCGTTTGGGCATAGCCCAAACGCCGCCTTCTTTATGGCGCGAATGAGCCGGGTGCCTTTACCCTGGCCTTGCCAAACAGGCCTTCCGGCGCAGGCGTGACCGGGGCCGCGCTGCGATCATTCATAATCAGGCGCACCGCGCGGTTGTAGAACAGGTAATCCCAGGCCCAGTTGATCAGCACCAGCAGGCGGTTGCGAAAACCGATCAATTGCATCAGGTGCACTGCCAGCCAGACCAGCCAGGCCAGAAAGCCGCGCAGCTGCAGGCGCCCCAGGCGGGCCACCGCCTGGCTGCGGCCAATGGTGGCCAGCACGCCCGGGTCGCGGTAGACAAAGGCGCTCAAGCCAGGCTGCCCGGCCAACTGCCGGCGGATGTTGGCGGCGGCCAGGTCGGCCTGCTGCATCGCCACCGGTGCAATCATGGGCAGCGGTTTGCCCTGCGCGTCTTCCAGGTAAGCGGCATCACCGATGACGTAGATCTCGGGATGACCCGGCACCTGCAGGCTGGGCTCCACCTTTACCCGGCCCAGGCTGCCCAGTGCGGCGCCCAGTTGTTCCACCAGCGGCACAGCCCGAATACCCGCGGCCCACACCATCGTGTAAGCCGGTAAAATCTCGCCGGTTTTGAGGGTCAGCACAGCGCCGTCATAATCGCTGACCTGGGCCCCGAAACGCACCTGCACCCCCTTGCGGGTCAGCGCATCCGCCGCGGCCTGGCTGAGCGGCTGCGGCATGGCCGGCAGCAGGTGGTCCGTGCCTTCCATTAAAATTACCTGCACTTCCGCCGGGGCGATGTGCGGGTAATCGTTGGCCAGCACCATCTGCACCAGTTCACTGATCGCGCCGGCCATTTCCACGCCGGTGGGACCGCCGCCCACAATCACAAAACTAAGGTGGGCGCTGCGCACGCGGGGGTCGCTGGCCTGGTCGGCCAATTCAAACTGGCGCAGCAGGTGGTTGCGAATGGCAGCGGCTTCGTCGAGCGTTTTGAGGCTGAAGCTGTTGTGCGCGACGGTTTCCAATCCAAAATAGTTGGTCTGGCCGCCGGCCGCGAGGATGAGCGTGTCGTAATACACCTCACCGGCAGTGGTCAGCACGCGGCGGCGCAGCGGGTCGATTTCGTTGACCGCCGCCAGGCGAAAGCTGAAGTTGCTTTGACGGCGAAAAATGGAGCGCACGGGGTAGGCGATCTCATCCGCGGATATGCCCGCGGTGGCCACCTGGTAGAGCAGGGGTTGGAACAAATGATAGTTGTTGCGGTCAATCAGGGTCACCTGCACATCGGCTTTGGCCAGGGCGCGGGCTGCCCGCAGGCCGCCAAAACCGGCACCCACAATCACAACCCGATGTTTTTGAGTTTGAGCGTTCATGATTAATCCTTTTCCCGGAACAATATGTGAAATTTTTCACGTATTGATTTATATATATTATAATGATAATTATCCGAATTACAAGCCCCAAGGTTGTACGCTATACAAGACACCTCGCTTATCTCACCCACCCTCCTTCCAGGCCGGAATTAGCCCAAAACCGGCGGTTTTCGAGTATCATTGGGCGTTATGCGCAAGCTAGAATTCTTAACCGGTGTGCGTGACGAGCTGCCCCTGCTGCTGGGGGTGTTCCCGTTTGGCATGATCTACGGCGTGCTGGCGCTGGGGGCCGGGCTGGCGCCTGCGCCCGCCCAGGCCATGTCATCCATTCTGTTTGCCGGTTCGGCCCAGTTTATGACCGCGCAACTGGCCGGCAGCGCCACACCCTGGCTGGTGATGGTCGTAACCGTGTTCGTGATCAATTTGCGCCACGCGCTCTACAGCGCCTCGGTGGCGCCTTATCTGCGCGGCCTCTCCCCGCTCTGGAAGGGTCTGCTGGCCTACCTGCTGACCGACGAAGCCTACGCGGTGATCATCACGCGCTACCAGCGCGGGGGTGCCCTGCAAAACGCGCACTGGTATTTTCTGGGGGCCGGCCTCACTCTGTGGACCGGCTGGCAGTTGAGCACAGCCCTGGGCATCTTTTTGGGAACGCAAATTCCCAGCAGTTGGATGCTCGATTTCAGCCTGGCGCTGACCTTCATCGCCCTGGTGGTGCCGGGCCTCAAAGACCGCCCCGCCGTGCTGGCGGCACTGAGCGCGGGGCTGACCGCGCTGGCAGCCTACAGCCTGCCCTATAAATTGGGCCTGATTCTGGCGGCACTGGTGGGGATTGGCGTGGGTACCTGGAGTGAGGCAAAATGGCCGAAATCTGGCTGACGATACTTGTAGCCGGCCTGCTGACCTTCCTCACCCGGCTGTCTTTCATCTACTTGCTGGGGCGCTGGCAGCCGCCCGTCTGGCTGGCGCGCGGCTTGCGTTTTGTGCCGCCGGCGGTGCTGACCGCAATCATTTTTCCCGAGGTGCTGCTGCGCGACGGCAGCCTGAACCTGGCCCTGGGCAACCTGCGGCTGTGGGCGGCGCTGGTGGCCGTGCTGGTGGCCTGGCGCTCGCGCAGCGTGCTGCTGACCATTGCCACGGGCATGGCCGCGCTCTATTTGCTCATCTGGCTGACCGGTTTGCTGCGCTGAGCTGTGATGAAAGCCAAAACTCCCGAATCCATTCTAAAAGACATCTTTGGTTACGACCAGTTCCGGCCGCTGCAGCGTGAAGTTATTAAAAACGTGCTGGATAAGCGTGATACGCTGGCGATCATGCCCACTGGGGGCGGTAAGTCGCTGTGCTATCAGATTCCGGCGCTGCTGTTAGATGGGCTGACGGTGGTGGTTTCGCCGCTGATCGCGCTGATGAACGATCAGGTCGGCCAGCTCGATCAAAACGGGGTGCCGGCGGTGTTCCTCAACAGCTCGCTTTCCAGCGAAGAATACCAGGATAATATGCGCAGGGTGCGCAGCGGCGAGGTGCGCCTGCTGTATGTGGCCCCGGAGACCCTGCTGACCCCGCGCCTGTTTGCCCTGCTGGACAGCCTTAAGGTGGACTGCCTGACGATCGACGAAGCCCACTGCATCTCGGAGTGGGGTCACGATTTTCGGCCCGAATATCGCCAGTTAGAAGGGGTGCGTAAGCGCTACCCCAAAGCGGTCTGCCTGGCGCTGACCGCCACCGCCACCCCGCAGGTGCGTGCGGATATCTGCCAGCACCTGCGCATCGCCGCCGACAACGAGTTTGTGGCCAGCTTCGACCGCCCCAACCTGCTGATCGAAGTGCTGCCCAAAAACGACCCGCTGGGGCAAACCCTCCAGTTTTTGCAGCGCTACCCGGGCCAATCCGGCATCATTTACTGCTTCTCGCGCAAACAGGTGGACGATTTAACCGCCGCGCTGCGCCGCCAGAAGTATTCGGTGCGCGCCTATCACGCCGGCCTTTCGGATGACGAACGCAAGCAGAACCAGGATCTCTTTATCCGCGACGATGTCCAGATCATCGTGGCCACCATCGCCTTCGGCCTGGGCATTAACAAGCCCAATGTGCGTTTCGTGGTGCATTACGATCTGCCCAAAAGCATCGAATCGTACTATCAAGAGATCGGCCGCGCCGGGCGCGATGGCCTGCCCGCGCACTGCCTGCTGCTCTACAACTACGGCGACAGTCAGAAACAGCGCTATTTTATCGACCAGAAGCAAGACTTGGAGCGCGAGGTGGCCCTCCGCCAGCTCAGCATGTTGACCCATTACGCCGAAAGCGGCGGCTGCCGTCGGGTGCTGCTGCTGGAGCATTTTGGCGAGACCTATGCCGCCGCGAACTGCGCCAACTGCGATAACTGCCTGGCCGGACAGAAGGAAGAAGCCGATATCACCGTTCCGGCTCAAAAATTTCTCTCGTGCGTGGTGCGCACCGGCGAACGCTTTGGGGCGGCTCATATTGTGGATGTGCTGTTGGGTTCAAAGAACGAAAAGGTGCTCAAGTTCAACCACCAGACGCTCTCCACCTACGGCATAGGCAGCGAGTTTTCGCGCAAGCAATGGGAGCAGATCGGCCGCCAACTACTGCAAAAGGCCCTGCTGGCCAAGGACGACGAGTATGGCGGACTGACGCTGACCGAAGCGGGCCGCAAAGTGCTGCGCGCCAAGGAAACCATTCTGGGGGTGCTGCCCGCAGCCGATGCGCCAACCAGCGCGGCCAAACGCAAGGGCGAGGCCGCCTATGACGGGGTGCTGTTCGACCGGCTGCGCAAGCGCCGCAAGGAACTGGCCGACGCTGCGCACGTGCCGCCCTATATGATCTTCTCCGACCGCAGCCTGGCCGACATGGCGGCGAATACCCCGCGCACGCGCGAGGCCATGCTGGCTGTTAACGGGGTGGGCGAAGTGAAATTAAAACATTACGGCGAGGCCTTTATGGAGATCATCCGGCAGTACTGCCAGGAGAAAGGCATCTCCGCCCGACCGAAAGCGCCGGCTGCCCGCCGCACTGCCCCGCGCCTTTCCTCCGAGGAAACCGCCGAAAAGACCGGCGCCGTGCCGCGCCATGTGGTGGTGGCCCAGGCCTTTAATGCCGGGCAAACCCTGGCCGGCCTGGTCGAACAATACATAGTGCGCCCAATCACCATTCTCGACCACCTGACCCAATACACCCAGGAAGGCGGGGTGCTGCGCGCCAGCGACGAGCTGCAGCAGATGGTGGCACTGCCGCCGGAGCTGCAGGCCAGCACCCTGGCAGCCTTCGCCGAACTAGGCCCCGAAAAGCTGCGGCCCGTCTACGACCGCCTCAATGGTCTGGTCAATTACGATGAGCTCAAAATTCTGCGCCTGATCTTCCTATCCCAACCGCGCTAGCCGCTGAATTTTCCAAAGCGCTCTTCAGCCAGGGCACGCGCCTGCGGGTTGACCACGGTGGGCACCCAGCGGTTCTGCAGCAGGGCGGCGGCGATCTCGGCGCTCATCTGATAGAGCTGGGCCGAGGCCTCGCGGGAGAAACTGGCCAGGTGCGGGGTGAGCAGGGTATTGGGCAGGCCCACCAGGGGCGAATGCGCCGGGAGCGGTTCGGTCTCCATCACATCCAGGGCTGCGCCGCCCAAATGGCCTGCCGCCAGCGCCGCCGCCAGCGCCGGCTCATCAATGATCGGCCCGCGGGCGGTGTTTACCACAAATGCCCCCGGTTTCATGCGCGCAAACTCCGCCGCACCCAGCAGATGGCGCGTCTCTGGAATGAGACGGGCATGAATCGTGAGGAAATCGGAACGCTCCAGCAGTTCAGCCAGCGATACCTCCGTCACGCGCAGGCGGTCCGCCGCGGCCCGATCCAGGTAAGGATCGCAGGCGATGATTTGCACTCCAAAAGCAGCCATACGCTCTGCCACCGCCTGGCCAATGCGCCCAAAGCCCAAAATACCCAGCGTCTTGCCGTTCAGGCGCACAATCTCCATCGCCGGGCTGCGGTCCCAAACCCCCTGGTGCAGGGCGCGGTCCATCGGCCCCACCCGGCGCAGCCCGGCCAACAGCAGGGCCACGGCATGGTCGGCCACCTCGGCGTTGCACCAATCCACCACATTGCTCACCAGAATACCGCGCTCGCTGGCGGCGGCCACATCCACCGAATCATAGCCCAGGCCCATGCGAATCAGCGCGCGACAGGCCAACTGCGCGATCACGGCGCGGTTGAGCAAAGGGCGCACCGACTGAATCAGCACCAGGTCGGCGGTTTGAGCCATCTCCAGCAGCGCCTCGGCGTTGCGCGCCTGGCCGATATGCAGGTCGGCGCCGGCGGCGGCCAATGTCTGCTCCATTTGGGCCTGAATAACCGGGGTAATATCAAACGGGATCGGGTCGTAATCGACCAGGGCAACAGAAAAACGAGGATTCACGGTAGACCTCCTGGGGAATGGTCAAACGAAGAAAGCAGCGATAAAAACAACAGGCCCCGGCCACAACATGCCCTGGGAAAGCACCTGTGTGAATGTACTGCAAGACTATAGTATAGCCGTAATTTCTATAGGTGAAAGCAGCCCAAACGAAAGGCAACTGCAAGGTAAATTCATTTGAATCCGCCCAAAAAGTCAGGTAAGATTACAATACCTTCGTCAATTGCGAAGGATAAACAGATGGTTTAGCCAGGAACGACCCTAACCAAAGGAACAAATAAGACCCATGAGCGCTTACGACCCCCTTAGCGGCTACCTGCGCGATATTCTCGATCAACCAGCCGCCCTTGAAGCCACCCGCCAGGGACTGGAAAACGGGCTGGAACTGAACGGCCTGCCGCAACGCCTGGCTGCCGGCGATTTTAACACCCTGGTGCTGACCGGGATGGGCTCTTCTTATCACGTGCTGCAGCCGCTGTACTACACCCTGGCGGGGTATACCCTGGCGGGACGCGGGCTGGCGGTGGTGCTGCTGGAAACCGGCGAACTGATCCATCACGCCGCGCAAGTGCTGCACACGCGCACGCTGGTGGTAGCGGTTTCGCAGTCTGGACGCAGCGCCGAGATCGTGCGCCTGCTGGATGCCGCCGCTGAACGTGGCGCATCTGTGCTGGGGGTCACCAATACCGCGGGCAGCCCACTGCAGCAGCGCAGCGCGGCCCACATTCTTACCCAGGCCGGCGCTGAGTTCACCGTATCCTGTAAAACCTACCTCAGCGCGCTGCTGGGGCTGCGCTGGCTGGCAGCCGCGCTGACCGGCGAAAGTTTGGCCGCGGTGGGTGAAGCGGCGCGCCCGATCGCCGGCGCCGCGCAGGCTTACCTGGCCCACTGGCCGGAATACACCGCCCGCCTGGAAGAACGCCTGGCCGGAGTGGAGCACCTGTTTTTGGTGGGGCGCGGCGCTTCGCTGGCGGCTTGTGGCACGGGCGGGCTGATCACCAAAGAATCGGCGCATGTCCACGCTGAGGGCATGAGCAGCGCGGCACTGCGCCACGGCCCACTGGAAATGTTGGATGCGCATTGTTTTGTAGGGGTATTTGCCGGAGAAGAACCCACGCGCGGCTTGAACCGGCGCTTATATGACGAACTGGCCAGCTACGCCATCCCGGCTGGCTGGATCGACAGCGGCCCAGGCGCGGATGCTTGCGACCTGCCTGCCGCACCCGCCGGACTGCGGCCCATTCTGGAAATTTTGCCAGTGGAAATGATGACGCTGGCACTAGCCCATCTGCGCGGGCGCCGTGCCGGCGACTTTTCCCGCGGCGGCAAGATCACCCTCACCGAGTGAGGCAGCCGGGCAACCCGAACTAAAATGAACAGCTTCCGAGTGACCCATCTCGGAAGCTGTTCGCTTGCTACCACTAAATCAACCAGTAATCAAATCCAGAGGAGTAACCCATTTCCCAGAATTGCGCCTCAAACCCAATAAAATTAACCAACCGATAAAACAAAACAACCAATATACTGCTATTTATTACCGAATAATCCGCCCAAACCTTTAAGCGCATCGCCCACACCAGAACCACTCAACACACCATCAATTTGCCCGGCGATGGGGGCAGGGAGTTTTTCCTTCAGGAAACCAACCACGGTATTTACAGCGCCGCGCGCCTGTTCTTCCGAAATACTGGTTTTAGCAACCACCAATTTTACCAATTCTTCCATCTGTAAAAGCTCCTTTTGCTCAACCAGTTTTTCGATGCTTTATAACCATATTTTACTGATGCCCACGCTGCCGGACAATCACTTGTAGAACGTTGTTTGGATGAGAGCCGCGCAGCGAAAGGGGTGATCCCGGTATCATCCCCCTTTTTAGGGATCAAGGACTGTGTTGCAAAAACGCGCGCGTTTACTCATGCGGATGTTTGTAGCGGTAGACATTGGTGCTGCGCAACTCAAAACCGACACGCTGGTACAGGCGGTTGGCGGCTTCACGCGCGGGGCGCGAGGTGAGATGGACTTCGTGCACGCCCAGCTCGCGCGCACGTTCCAGCCCGGCGCGGGTCAACGCCTCGCCAATTCCCCGCCCGCGCACCGCCTCATCCACCACCACATCTTCAATCCAGGCGTGAAAGCCGGTGGGCGTGCGAAAGGTTGCCAGGGTCAACATGCCCACAATTTCGGGGTCGCGCGCAATCAGCAGGGTGCAGGCAGGCGCGGTCACCAGTTCTGCCAGCTCGTCTGGGGTGGGCAGGCGGGCATGAGAAAGCTGCGGCAGCAGCCGCTCTAAGGCAGCGGTCAATTCGCCGGTCACGGCCGTCACACGTTCAATTTTCATGGCGATCACTCCTTTTTTGATATTAACCACGGAGTCACGGCGAACACGGAGAAAAAAAGATCATTTCACCGAAGGTGCACTTCGTGTGCGTGGTCCGCAACATGCGAGCAGCTTATATGATCTTACCACGGCACCCCTGCGGGTGGCCCTCGTCACCCGCTGCGGGCGCCCGCAGGGGCAGGTGGCATCGAAGCGCTGCAAAGCGGCAGGCTGTAGAGGCACAGAGAAAAGATCGTTACCCACATAGCGAATGGTTATGGTGCAGTTTTTTTCTTTGCCAAAACGCAACCACCCACCACGCCCTAAATGTAGCAAAATCATTCGTTTTGGGCAAGGGATTCCGGAGATTTTGCTTTCATACAAAATTCCAACAGTTTGTTTATCTTTATCTTGCATTGGAAGCGTAAGATAAGACTTAGTTCAAAACTTATAAACCACGCGCACGTTGTTAACCCTACAAATGAGTTTTTTGCCGCTTGGGCCACCCGCAGGGGTGCTCCGGGTCTGCGTGTCTGCGTGGTCAGGCTAAATAAGGAAGGTGCACCATGGCTAAAATTATCGGTATTGATTTAGGTACCACCAACAGTGTCGTCGCGGTGATGGAAGGCGGCGATCCGGTGGTGATTGCGACCGCTGAAGGTTCACGCCTGTGCTCGTCTGTGGTGGCATTCAATAAAAATAATGAGCGCCTGGTCGGGCAAACCGCCAAACGCCAGGCCGTGGTCAATGCGGAAAATACGGTGTATTCGATTAAGCGCTTTATGGGCCGCCGTTATGATGAAGTGGAGGCCGAGCGCAAGATGGTTTCTTACAACGTGGTGCGCGGCAGCGCCGGGGACGCGCGGGTTAAGATCCCGCAAACCGGGCGCGACTACACCCCGCAGGAAATTTCAGCGATCATCCTTGCGAAACTGAAGGCGGATGCCGAAGCGTATCTGGGCCAACCGGTCAGCCAGGCGGTAATCACCGTGCCGGCTTACTTCAACGACAGCCAGCGCCAGGCCACCAAAGACGCCGGCAAAGTAGCCGGGCTGGAAGTGCTGCGCATTATCAATGAACCCACCGCGTCGGCGCTGGCCTACGGGTTGGATAAAAAGAACAACGAAAAAATTCTGGTCTTCGACCTGGGCGGCGGCACCTTTGATGTTTCCGTGTTGGAAGTCGGCGAAGGCGTGTTCGAAGTGAAATCGACCTCAGGTGACACCCACCTGGGCGGCGACGACTGGGATGAGCGCGTGGTCAAATGGGCCGCCGACGAATTCCAGAAAGAACAGGGGATTGACCTGCGCAAAGACGCGCAAGCCCTGCAGCGCCTGCGCGAAGCCGCCGAGAAGGCCAAGATCGAGCTGTCTTCCATGCTCGAAAGCGAGATCAACCTGCCCTATGTCACCGCGGATGCCAACGGTCCCAAACACCTGCAACTGCGCCTGAGCCGGTCACGCTTTGAACAAATGTCGGTCGATCTGCTGGAGCGCTGCCGCGGGCCGTTTGAACAGGCCATTAAAGACGCCGGCCTGCAAACCAGCGCGATTGACGAAGTGGTGCTGGTGGGCGGTTCCTCACGCATGCCCGCCGTGCAAGAACTGGTGCGCAAACTGACCGGCAAAGAGCCCAACAAATCGGTCAACCCCGATGAAGTGGTGGCGATTGGCGCGGCCATTCAGGCCGGTGTGCTGAGCGGCGAGGTAAAAGATGTGCTGCTGCTGGACGTATCCCCGCTATCACTGGGCGTGGAAACGCTGGGCGGCGTGATGACCCCGGTCATCGAGCGCAACACCACCATCCCCGTGCGGCGCAGCCAGGTTTTTTCGACCGCAGAAGAGAGCCAGACTGCCGTGGATATCCACGTACTGCAGGGTGAGCGCCCGCTGGTGGGCGATAACATGAGCCTGGGCCGCTTCCGGCTGGATGGCATAGCCCCCGCTCCGCGCGGCACGGCGCAGATTGAAGTGACCTTTGATATCGATGCCAACGGCATTCTCAACGTTTCAGCGCGCGACCAGGCCACCGGGCGCGAGCAGAAGGTGACGATTACCGCCTCGACCAACTTGAGCAAAACTGATGTGGAGCGCATGGTGCGCCAGGCGCAGGAAAATAAGAGTGCCGATGAACAGCGCCGCAAGTTGATCGAAGCCCGCAACCAGGCCGAAACCATCGTCTACAAGGTGGAAAAGCAGCTCAAAGAGCGCAACGGCAGCACGCCGGGCGCGCTGCGCAGCCAGCTCGAAGCCAAAATCGTCGAACTACGCCAGGCGCTGACCGGCGATGATGTGGAACGCCTGCAGCGGCTGATGACTGAAATTCAGACGGCCGCGGCCACCCTGGCCCAGCCGGCCCCGGACACCACCCCCGCCCAAGATGCCCATCCCGTCGACGAGGATGTGATCGAAGGCGAGTTTAAAACAGCCTGATGCCGGTCCCGGCCCGAAACAGCAGGCTGGCGCAATAACCGGACCCCCATAAAAAAAGCCCCACGCGTTATGCGTGGGGCTTTTTTTTACTATAGTAGGTTCAGGCTTTCCAGTCGCCCACGCCGTCCCAGGCATAATCGAGATGACCGACCATCTGCGCTTTGAGTTTGCGTTTTATCTTGAAGCGCGCCCATTCCATCAACGCCAGGCCGCCCAAATTGTGCAGCTGCAGGCCCACCTGAATGGCGCGCAGGTTGCGGCATTGGCTGTTAAAGCCCGCGCCGGGCCGCTCTGACAGAAAATCGTCCTTCTGGCCGACTTTAATCAATTCGGCCAGCAAATTTTGTGCATCCTGGCGCTTGGGCGGCGCGCAGGGCACCTGCAAAAACAAATCCTTAATCCAATCGTTCAACCAATCCATCGGGCAACCTCGCGCGAATCAGAAATATTTTCCGCACCTCGTCTCTTTCGCTTCAATTATAGTTGATTAACGGCCGAACTGCCGGCGATCTGGCAGATTTTCTCCCCGTATTTTTAAAGGTTCAAAGTATATTGAAACTGGTTGGCTGCGAAATCTTCATAGGCCATGCGCGCAGTGGTGGCTATGGATGTAGCCATGGCCGGGGCAGTTCTCGCTTTATCTTTTCATTCTCCAACTGCTCCAATTGGGCCTGCCGCAGCGCCTGTTCCAGGTTGTCAATACCCGTTGAACCTTCAGCCATGTGCTATCTCCTACCTTAGCCATGCACAACCCACACCATTGTTGGGCTGCCAGCCGCCAGCGGGCGAATACCCGTGCTTATATCATGATAAAAGAGATCAATTAAATAAATTATAATGCGCCCCCTGAATTGTCAAGGGGGGCTCGTTTGGAGGGATTGCGCCGGAAAATCTGCTCCATCGCCAAACGCCGCCACATTTTGGCACAGGTTTTACCAGTTCCATGGTAAAACTTAAGCATGCACTGGATTTATCTTTCCCCACATCTGGATGATTGCGTGCTTTCGGTCGGCGGCTTAATTTGGCAGCAGGTGCAGGCCGGCGAGCGCGTGGAGATCTGGACGATTTGCGCCGGCGACCCACCCCCACCGCCGTATTCGCCCTTTGCCGAAGAACTGCACGCGCGCTGGGGTACAGATGGCCGGGAGGCCTCTGCCGTGCGACGCAGGGAAGACCTGGCCGCCTGCCGCGAGTTGGGCGCCGGGGCCCGCCACAGCCCGCTGCCCGACTGCATTTACCGCCGCCTGCCGGGCAGCAATTCGCCGCTGATCGCGGAACGCGACGACCTGTTCCGACCGTACCCGCCCGCCGAGCACGCCCGCAGCCTGGAAATTGCCGCCTGGGTGCGCGCCGCGCTGCCCCCCGGCGCTGCGTTCCACGATATCCCCGCCCTCAACGGGGGCATCGAAGCGCTGCCCCCCGGCGCCTGCCTGGTGAGCCCCATGGCCCTGGGCGGGCATGTGGACCACCAACTGGTGCGCGCCGCCGCCGAAACGCTGGGCCGGCCGCTGTGGCTGTACGCCGACTATCCCTACGTAGTGGATGACCCGCTGCACCACACCGACCTGCGCGGCCTGGTGAGCGCCTACCAACCCGCACTGGAGCAGGCACTCTCCCCGCAGGCGCTGAGCGCCTGGCAGTCCGCGGTGGCCGCTTATACCTCGCAAATCAGCACTTTCTGGGGCGGCCTGGCTGAAATGCGCGCGCAAATTGCATCCTATTTTGAAATTGGTGGCGGAAAAACATTGTGGAAAACCCCAACAAATGCCATAGAATGCCATATTTAATTTTTGTGCTATACTGATTATATGGAAACCCAGACCTACTGGCCTGGTTGGGCGCGTTTATTGCAACGCATTGGCGTGCAGCAGCCCGCCGCGGCCGTTCTCGAAGCCGCCGGTCCGTTGGTGTGGTTTGCCGCCCAACTCATCTATGTTGGGCAGCCGTTCCTGGAAAGTTCCCCCGCTGGGGGGCAGTGGCAGGCCCTGGCCCGCCTCTTGGAAAACCAGGCAGAAAGCCGTTCATTTGCAGCCTTCTTACGCGAGGAGGAAAACCGGTGATTGATCTCATGATTGGCCTGGGGGTGGTTTTATTCAGTTTTGCCATCCTCATCATCTTAATTCTACCGCGTTTCAATCGGGGGCCGCGTTCACTGCGCCCAATTGCGGCCTTTCAACACCTGCGCCGCGCCATTGGCCTTTCGGTGGAAGACGGCAAACGCGTACATGTCACGCTGGGCAAATCGAGCCTGCTGGAACCCACCAATACCTCGGCCCTCTCCGGGTTGGCTACACTGGAGCGCATTGCGCAGTTGAGCATTTTGAGCGATCGCCCGCCACTGGCCACCAGCGGTGATGGCGCGCTGGCCATCCTCAGCCAGGATACGCTGCGCGGCGTTTACCGCACCGGCAATGTGCTGGAACAGTACGACCTGGACCGTGGTCGCCTGGCAGGGGTCACCCCCCTGTCTTACATTGCGGGCGCGCTGCCGGCTTTTCGCAGCGAAAATGTCTCCACCCACATTTTAATCGGCAACTTTGGCCCGGAAGTGGGTCTGCTGACCCAGGCCGCCGACCAGCAGCGCGCCTTTACCCTGGCAGCCAGTGATGCACTACCGGCGCAGGCCGTGCTGTATGCCACCGCCGGGCAAACCCTGATCGGTGAAGAGTTGTACGCCGCTCCGGCCTATTTGAATGCCGGACCGGCCCACGTTGCCAGCCTGCGCGTGCAGGATATTTTGCGCTGGCTGATCATCGCCGGGATCGGACTGGGTGCTATTTTGAAGCTTGTGGGGATTTCAATCTTATGAGAGACCCTGTTGCCGCCGCAATCGCGATTGCTATTGGCCTGGTGATTTTGGCCGGGTATTTTGTGCCCATTCCCCTGCTGAGCGCGGTTCAGTCCACCCTGCTGGGTTGGGCGGTGATCATCGGGGCCTTTGCCGCGCTGGTAGGCATCACCAATCTGGTGTTCAACCATTGGCGCAAATTGACTGGCAAAATTAACCGCGACTATTACAGCCTGTTTGCGCTGATCGGTTTTGCGCTGGCCCTGGCCGTCGGTTTATGGTTTGGGCCGGGCGACCCGATCGTTCAACAGGGGGTGGCGGCCATCATCGTGCCGGTGGAAGCCAGCCTGATGGCTGCGCTGGCCGTGGCGCTGGCCTACGCCTGCCTGCGGCTTCTGCGTCGCCGGTTAGACCCCATGACCATTCTGTTCGTGATCAGCACGGTCGTTTTTCTGATACTCGGCAGCGGTTTGCTGGCCGGAATTGATATGCCGCTGGTGCGGGATATCACGATGTTTATTGACCGGCTGCCAGTCGCCGGGGCCCGCGGCATTTTGCTGGGGATCGCCCTGGGCGGCCTGACCGCCGGATTGCGCATTTTAATGGGCGCTGATCGCCCCTACAGCGGGTAACCTATGGCTGATGTGCGTTGTCACATGTGCGGAAAATCAAACCCGGCCGATGCCGATATCTGCCGGTATTGCCAGGCCAGGCTGAAACCCCTGGGGCCTTCCCTCGGCAAAAATGCCACGCCGGCGCCGGCTGAGGGCGATGCCCGCGCTTCGTCGCCCGCAGGGGAGCCGCAGGGGAGCAGTGATTGGCTGCGCGGTCTGCTGGAGCCCACTGGCAGTGCCAGCGCGCCGGATGAAAGCAGCCCGGCAATCGAGCCGCCGCCGGCCGATGATAGCTCTGCCGACTGGCTGGCGCGCATCGTGTCGCAAGAGACGGCTGAAAATTCTCCCCCACCGCCGCAACCCGCGTCCAGCGCTTCGTCGCCCGCAGAGGAGCCGCAGGGGGGCGCGGATTGGTTGGGCGAATTCAACGCGCCAGGCGCTGCCAGCCCCGCGGCTGGCAATGACGACCTTTCCAAATGGCTGGCCAGCCTGCGCGAAGAAGACGAACCCACGCCCGCTGCCCCCAGCGCTTCGTCGCCCGCGCTTCGCGCTCCCGCAGGGGAGCCGCCGGGGGGCAGCTTGCCCGCATGGATGAACGATTTTGAAAGCTCCGCGGCAGATAGCCCCGCCGCCTTGCCCGGCGATGTGCCGGATTGGCTGAAAAAGATCAAGCCCGCTTCTGGCGCGCCAGAAGCCGCAGCCACCCCGCCCGCCGACCCGCAGGGGGGCACTGCCCAGCGCTTCGGCGCCCCCGCAGAGGGGCAACCCCCGGCCCAATCCACCGGCTGGCAAAGCCCCGAACCAGAAGATGCGCTCAGCGCTGACGATTTACCCGATTGGCTAAAAGATCTGGATGCGCCCTCACCGGCTGAACCCATTATCCCCCCCCCACCGCGCGCCGAAATCGCGCCTGATTGGCTGAGCAAGGTTAACTCCGCCGCGAATCAGCGCTTCGTCGCCCCCGAAGGGGGGCAGCCGGCCGAACCGCCAGCCGACTCGGATTGGATGGCCGATTTCGACGCACCCGCCGCCGGTGAACCCGCGGTTCCGCCAGCCATACCCACCGCACCTGCAGAAGTGCCAGACTGGCTGCGCGATTTCCAGAACACCCCCCCCGCGGCGACCGCCACCCCCGCAGAGGGGCAAAGCGAGGCTCAGTCCGAAACGCCCGCCGCGCCGGCAGATGTGCCAGACTGGCTGCGTGATTTCCAGGCCAGCCCCACCCCACCTACTACCGCGCCGCTTTCTCAGACGGAAGATCAGGCTGCACCCGAGCCTCCCGCTGCTGAAGGTGTGCTGCTGCCCAATTCGAACGATAAAACCCCCGATTGGTTAAGTGAATTTTACGCCGCCCCCACCGTGGACAGCACTGGCAAACAGACCGAGGCCGACACCGATTGGATGAAGGATCTGAACGACTCTTCGGCCCAGCATGAAAGCCGCCAGCCAGCGGACACCCTCCCGGGCGCAGATCTCCCCGATTGGCTGCGGTCAGCCTCACAGCCCGCTGCCCAGGACAACGCAGGCGGCGACCAGGAACTGCCAGACTGGCTTAAAAAAGAAGGCGGCCGTTTGCAGCCGTTCTCTCAGCAGGAACCCATTGCCGATGAAGCGGCCCCACCCTTTGCCAGCCGCGAAATGAGCGAACTACTGGAAGGGGTTTCGAGCGAAAGTCCGCAAGCCCTGGAAACCAGCGTGGCTGGCGAGAAGGATATGTTAGAGCCCGCGCAACTGCCCAACTGGCTGCAGGCCATGCGCCCGGTGGAATCGGGCGTTTCCAGCATTCCTACCAGTGAGGCCGACGACTCGCGCGTGGAAAAATCAGGCCCGCTGGCTGGGCTGCGCGGCGTGCTGCCGGGTGAAGACCTGGTATCCAAATATCGCAAGCCGCCGATTTATACCAACAAACTGCAGGTAAGCGAAAAACAGCACTTGCACACCAGCCTGTTGGAAGGCCTGGTAAACGAAGAGACCCAATCCCAGCCGCTGCCGGGCGAATCAATCCGCGCTTCACAACTCATCACGCGCCTGCTGGTGGCCGTTTTGTTGATCGCGCTGATTGTACTGCCTCCGCTACTTGGCTTCAAGCTCGCGGTGCCCAGCGCGCTGCGCGCGGCTCAACCCGGTGTTAATCTCATGGCACAATCGCTCACCAGCCTGCCGCGGAGCAGCTATGTGCTGGTGGTGGCCGACTTTGAAGCCGGGCTCACCGGCGAACTCAAGGCCGCCGCTCAACCCGTGCTGCGCGACCTGCAAAAGCGCCAGGCGCGTGTGGTGCTGGCCTCCACCCTGCCGGCGGGCCCCGTGTTAGGCGAAATGCTGCTCAAAGACGCCAAAATCACCCCGTTGGCCAACCTGGGTTACCTGGCTGGGGGCGCACAAACCCTCAAACGCCTGGCAGCACCTGCCAGCAAAGAACTACCCGACCCGCTGGCGCAGATTGCACCCTTTATCTACCCGGGCGGGCGCAGTTGGAATGATGTGGCAGACCTGCGAGGCCTGCATGCGGTCACCGACTTCCAGCGCATTGTGGTACTGACCGACAGTGTAGAAACAGCCCGCGCCTGGGTAGAACAGGTGCAGCCGGGGTTGGGCACAAAGACGCAGTTGGTCATGGTTTCCAGCGCGCAGGCCGCCCCACTGCTGCGTACTTATCTGGAAAGCGGCCAGGTGCACGGCCTGGTCAGTGGTGTAGCCGGCGGTGCAGCCTACGAACAGTTCACCGGCCAGCCGGGTCTGGCCGCCGACTCGTGGACGGCTTACCAGCTCAGCATGCTTGCTGTCATTTTTCTGATCGTAGCCGGCGCCGTCGCAGCGGGGCTATCGAACCTCTTCCGGCGCAATAAAAAGCGCAAGGTATAGGAACGCTATGGAAATCATCTGGACGATCGTTAGCTTCCTCCTGACCCTGCTTATTTTGAGCTTTATCGTGGGGGATAACCCCCTGTTCCGCATCGCTGCCTACCTGTTTGTGGGTATTTCGGCGGGCTATGCGGTGGTGCTGCTGATCTATCATGTCTTCTGGCCGCAGTTGGTAATGCCCATTCTGGCCGGCAACTGGCTGACAGCGGTGCCGCTGACCCTGGGACTGCTGTTGATCTTCAGGCTGGTGCCATCGCTCAGCCGGGTGGGCAACTTCAGTCTGGCCTATCTGGTGGGTGCGGCGGCGGCGGTAGCCATCGGCGGAGCCGTGTTGGGCACACTCTTGGGCCAGGCGCGCGGGGCGATCAACGCATTCGACCTCAAGGCGCTGCCGGCCGGCAGCAGCCCATCGCTGGGGCTGGTAGAGGCACTGGTGATGCTGGTAGGCACCCTCACCACGTTGGCCTACTTCCAGTTTTCGGCGCGTACCCGGCCCAACCAGGCCGCGCAGCGCCCGCCCGCGGTGGAAACCGCGGCCCGCATTGGACGGCTGTTTATCTCCATCACCCTCGGCGCGTTGTTTGCCGGGGTGTTAGCCGCGGCGCTGATGGCGCTGATTGAACGGCTGAGCTTTATTCAAACCACTCTGACTACCTACCTGATCAAGTAGGCCTTATGACCACTTCTCTCGTTGATGCTGAATCCGTACTGGCGGTTGACCTGGGCTCCCAGGCAACCCGCGCCTTGTTGTTTGATGTGGTCGATGGACAATACAGCTTCATCGCGGCAGGCAGCGCCCCTACTACCCTCGAAGCACCTTACCGCGATATCGGCGAGGGCGTCAGCCAGGCGATCATGCAGTTGCAAAATGTCACCGGCCGCAGCCTCATCGGCAAAGAAGGCCAGGTGATTCTGCCCAGTCAGGCCAGCGGGGCCGGGGTAGATCGCCTGGTACTGACCCACTCTGCCGGACCGGCGCTCAAGGTGGTCATCACCGGGCTGCTGAACGAGGTTTCGCTGGCCAGTGCGCAGCGCCTGGTGGGCTCCATTTATGCCCAGGTAGTGGAAACGATCGGCATGAACGACCGCCGCCGCCCGGAGGCCCAGATCGATGCCATCGTCCAGGCTGGCCCAGACCTGGTGATTATCGCCGGCGGTACCGAAGGCGGCGCCAGCCGCTCGGTTTACAAGCTGGTCGATCTGGTCAACCTGGCCTGCCGTGTACTGGCAAAGGGCCAGCGCCCCGAAGTGCTCTTCGCCGGCAATCAGGCCCTGGCCAAGCGCATTAAAGACAACCTGGATAAATGGACCACCGCCACGGTGGTACCGAACATTCGCCCCTCGATCGATATGGAAGACCTGCGCCCCGCGCAGCAAGCGCTCAATCAGGCCGTTACCCGTCGGCGGATGGAAACGATTCCCGGTCTGGCGCAAATCGCCGGGCTGTGCAGTACGCCACCCACCCCGTCCGCGGCGGCCTTCAGCCGCCTGGTGCGCTTCCTCAGCCGTGCCCTGGACCCTGCCAAGGGTGTGCTGGGGGTGGACCTGGGCAATGCATCCACCGTTATCTCAGCCGGAGCCGCGGGAGACCTGGCGAGCAGCGTTTTCCCCTACGGCATGGGCCGTGGCGTGGGCGCTGTGCTGCAGCAAATTGAGTTGAGTGAGGTGATGCGCTGGCTGAGCATTCCGTTGGAATCGAATTTTGTGCGCGATACGCTGTGGCAAAAAACGTTGACCCCCGATACCCTGCCGCAGGATGCAGAGACATTGGCGATCGATCAGGCCCTGGCACGCGCCATCCTGCGGTTGGCCAACCGCCAGTTCCTGGCGCGCTACCCAGAATACGACCGCGCCCTGGAGCCGATTTTAGCCAGCGGCGGCATCTTCAGCCAGGCGCCCAACCCCAACCAGGCCCTCTTGATGCTGCTGGACGGGCTTGAACCGGTGGGGGTAACCACGTTTGTGTTGGATCAAAACAGCCTGGGCTCTGCCCTGGGGGCCATTGCCAGCTTCAACTCCGTCCTGCCGGTGCAGGTCATGGAATCGGGGGCATTTCTCAACCTGGGCACGGTCATCTGCCCGCTGAGTGATGCGCGCAACAGCAGCCCGATGCTGCGGGCGAAGATCGAATATGAGCGCGGTAACGAAACCACCCTGGAAGTTTCACAAGGCAGAATTGTGGTGCTGCCGCTGCAGGTTGGCCAAACCGCGCGCATTTTCTTGCAGGGGTTAAACGGCGCCGTGATCGACCCGCGCAGCCGCAAATATTCGTTGAATTTCAAGGTAGTGGGCGGGGCCTGCGGCGCCGTCATCGACGCCCGCAACCGGCCGTTAAACCTGCCTCAGGATGATGCCCGCCGCCGCGATCTGCTTAAAAAATGGGCCCTGAGCCTGAGCGGATAACCGCACACCGAATCATTTTGTCCAAACGTCTGTGAGGAAACTCTATGGAGTCTGCCGTCACCCACATTCTGCCACTCACTCTCATCCGCCGCAAGCGGGTGCTGCCGGTGCCGGGGCGCGTGCTGGTCAGCAATGGCGAAAAAGTGATCGCCACCGATATTGTTGCCCAGGCAGGCCAACCCGGCCGGCATGTTCTGGTCGATGTGCGCCGCCTGCTGGGATTTTCGCGCAGCGACCAGGCCGAAAAAGTAATCCAATGCAGCCAGGGCATCCGCGTGAGCCAGGGCGATGTGATTGCGCAAACCGAGGGCCTGTTTTCGCATACGGTGCGCGCGCCCATCAGCGGCATGGTGATCACTATTTCGGCGGGCCGGGTGCTGATTGAAGAAGACAGCCCACCGCTGCAAGTGCGCGCCGGGTTATCTGGCATTGTGCGCGAGGTAATCGCCGAGCGCGGTGTGGTGATCGAGAACCACGGGGCGCTCATTCAGGGCCGGCTGGGCAACAACCTGGCTGACCAGGGCATGTTATTAATCATCGCGCGCTCCGCGGACGATGAACTGGTTTCCGCCCGGCTGGATGTGAGTATGCGCGGGGCCGTGCTGGTCGGCGGACATTGCGGTCAGGCCGAAGCCCTCAAAGCCGCCGGCGAACTGGCGTTGCGTGGGTTGATTTTGAGCAGCATTACTGCCGATCTGCTGCCGCTGTTGCAGCAGGCCAGTTATCCGATTATGGTACTGGAAGGTATCGGCAAGCTGCCCTTCTGCCAGGCGGCTTTTCAACTGCTGACTACCAATGAGAAGCGCGATGTATGCATTAACGCTGCCGCCTACGATCCATACAGCGGTACGCGCCCCGAATTGGTGGTGCCTCTGCCCGGAATCGGCGAACTGCCGCCCGAAGCGGTGGATTTTGCACCGGGTAAAACCGTGCGCATGCTGGCAGCACCCTTCGCCAGCCAGAGCGGCAGCCTGATTCAGGTGCGCGCAGGCAAAACTCGTCTGGCCAGCGGCATTCATGCCCCCGCGGCAGATATCCGCCTGGCCAATAATGAAACCATAACCGTTGCACTTGCGAATTTAGATGTGCTAGAATAAGGTTCAAACCAGAGAGGCGCTATTATGTCAGACCTACCAGATCAAGATAACCAGTTAGACGAGTTTGAAGAGAGCCCAAACAGCCGGCCGCAAGCCAGCCGGAGCACACCCAACCGGCCGTTCATGATCTCAATCGGGGTGATCGCGCTCATTTTTGTAGCCGGGCTGATCTACCTGCTCTACCTGCTGTTTGCGCGCGGCCCACAGCAGACCAACCAGACGCGCGACCAGGCTGCCACGATCAGCGCGCAAAATGCCCTGATCGCCGCTAAAGCCACCTCGGACCAAAAGCAGGCGGTTGAGCAGCAGCTAACCCAGGAAGCCATCGCTAAATTCACCGCTACACCGGTTAACACAGCCACGCCTGCCCCGGTGCTGGCCACGCCCACCTCGGTGCTGGCCATTCCCACCGCCACCGGCACACCCACGGCCACGGTTTCGGCCCAAATGGCCACCCAGACGGCCGCAGCCGCTGCCACCAAGGCCGGCGGGAATGCGGGGTATCCAGGCCCCGGCACTCCCGGCACACCCGGTACACCGGGCGCGGGTGTCACCCCTGGCGCCGGCACGCCCCAGCCCACGCCCACCGGCCTGCCCAAAACCGGCTTTGCAGACGAAGTGGGGCTGCCCGGGCTGTTTGGCGTAGCCGCTTTGCTGGTGGTGATCATCTTTGTGGCCCGCCGGGCCCGCCAGACGCAGTAAACGCACCCACCTGCGCCTCATTCGTCACCCCAAACCATCCGAGGATTTCGCAGAATAGCGCGAAATCCTTCTTTTTTCTCCTGCGCTACCCAAACCGATTGTGATACACTATTCAGGGGGGGTGCCCGCCCCAATTACTCTCAGAGGAAATATTCATGTCTCAACCACTAGCCACTTATCCAGTCGACATCGCCGGTGTCCACCGCGAACTGACCTTATTCGAAATCAAACCCGGTCTACGCATCGCCATTTTGAACATTCTGGGCGATACCGAGCTGGTGACGGCCTGCGCCCGGGCCCTGGCAGCGAAACTGTCTGGCCTCACTTATGATGTGGTGGTCACCGCGGAAACCAAAAGCATCCCTCTGGCGCACGCCCTCTCTGTGGAGAACCACAAACCCTATGTGATTTTACGCAAATCGTATAAACCCTACATGGGCAACGCGCTCAGCGCCGAGACCCTCTCCATTACCACCGGCCAACCGCAAACCCTGTACCTGGATCAGAAGGACCGCAGCATGATGGAGGGCAAACGCGTGATCATTCTGGACGATGTGATCAGCACCGGCTCGACCCTGCAGGGTATGCGTTTGCTGATGCAGCATGCCAACGCCAATGTGGTGGCCGAAGCGGCTATTTTCACCGAAGGCGAGCGCGCCAAGTGGAGCGATGTAGTTTCATTGGGGCATTTACCGGTCTTCACCGACTGAAAACCAGGCAGAAACGATGATCAGTGAGTGGGAGATTCTGCTAAGAATTATCATTGCGGCCGGTTTGGGAGCCGTGATTGGCATGGAACGCGAGCGCTCCAACCAGCCCGCCGGGCTGCGCACCCACATCATTCTGGTGGTCGGTTCGGCATTGGCCATGACCCTCTCGATCAATATTGCCATCCAATTCAAGTCGCAGGTGCTCAACGGCGACCCGGGACGGATCGCGGCGCAGGTGGTTTCGGGCATCGGCTTTTTGGGCGCCGGGGCCATTCTGCGCTACGGCACCAACATTAGAGGCCTCACCACCGCCACCTCGCTGTGGACCTTAGCCATGGTAGGCATGGTAGTGGGCGCGGGCTATTACATTGCCGCCGTGGGCACCACCCTGCTGCTGCTGGGCGTGCTGACCGCCATGAATATTCTGGAACGCCGCCTGATCAATCCGTACCTGCACTTTGGCTTGACCATCACCGCGGAAGACCGTTCGGCCTTTATTCCAGACTTGAAGAAGATGCTGAAGAAGCATTCCATCAAATATTCTCGTTTTACTATCGTCAAGAATTTAAAACGCAAGATCTTGAAAATCGAAACCCAGGTTCAGGTTCATAATGAAGAAGGCATCGAACCGCTAATGGCCGATCTGAACACGTTGAACGGTGTGCGTGGTTTTAAAATTCTGTAATTGTGCCCGGCAGTGGTAAAATTGGGGCAGGAGAATGCCCCATATGAAACGCACCTTTCTATTTGTTTTACTGGCTGCCGCCCTGCTGCTCAGCGCCTGCGGTGGCGCCACATCTGCCAATCACCTCGAAGCCATTAAAAAAGCCGGGGTGATCAAAGTTGGCACCTCGGCCGATTACCCGCCCTTTGAGTATGTCGACAAAAGTGGGAACAAGGTGGGCCTGGATATCGACCTGATGACCGAAATCGCCAAAAACATGGGGGTCAAGCTGGAATGGGTTGATATGCCCTTTGACAGCCTGATCGCCGGCGTGCAGGAAAAGAAAATTGACGCCGCGATTTCTTCGATCAACTACACCGAAGAACGCGCCAAACAGGTGACCTTTACCGACCCCTACTACACCCTGGAAGATAGCTTCCTGGTAGCGGATGGTTTCAAAGGCACCCTCAAAGCCCCCGAAGACTGCGCCAATTACAAAGTAGGCGTCCAGACCGGCACCACGCAGGATACCTGGCTGACCGATCTGGTGAAATCTGGCAAGCTCAAAGAAGCCAACCTGTTCCGCTACGACCGCGCCGACCAGGCCGCACTGGACCTCAAATCCGGGCGGATCGAGGTGCTGATGGCCGATTCGGATCCCGCTGCCATGCTGGCCAAGCAGGTGGGCGGCATTAAAGAGGCGCTCAAGGCGCTGGTGACCAGCGGACCCGTGAACATTGCCCTGCCCGCGAACGATGCCGAGACTGCCAAAGCCATCAACGATATCCTCAAGACTCTCAAAAGCAACGGCTTTATCGACGGTCTGGTTAAGAAACACCTGGTCTTGCAGTAAAGGACGCCCCCTATGCCCCGGCCCCATTCTCCCTGAATTGGGAGAATGGGGAGCCATTTTTATGCCCCTATGGGGCGGCATGCCGCCCCATAGGGGCATATATTTTTCCGTCAGCCTTTACACTGCTCTTTGCCTGCTTAGTGTAAAATAAATAGATCCTCAATCTGCGAGGCGCGGCCTGCGGCGCCTCAAGCAAAGGCGGAACATGCTGCTGGAGTTCTTTCAATATATTGCGGAAGGCGCTGCCATCACCGTGGCGGTAACCCTTGTGGCCCTGCCCCTGGGGCTGGTGATCGGCCTGCTGCTGGCGCTGGTGCACGTCTACGGCGGAAAATGGCTCAGCGGGCTGATGACCGCGTACAGCGTAGTACTGCGCGGCATTCCGCCAATGGTGCTGCTGTTCATCCTATACTTCGTTTTTTCCGGCTCGATCGACCTTTCTCCATTCCTGGCAGGGTCGCTGGCACTGGGGGTTATCAGCAGCGCCTACCAGCTCGAAATTTTGCGGGGGGCCATCCTTTCGGTCAGTGGCGGGCAAATGCTGGCGGCGCGCGCCATTGGGTTGACCCGCCTGCAGGCCATTCGCCATGTAGTGCTGCCTCAGGCGCTGCGGCTGGCCATTCCACCCTGGGCAAACGAAGCCTCGATCGTCCTCAAAGACTCCTCGCTGGTGTATGCCATTGGCGTTGCCGAAATACTGCGGCGGGCCCAACAGCTCAGCGCCGCCAGCCAACAGCCCTTTCTGGCGTTTGGCTCGGCTGCCCTGATCTATTTTGTGCTGGTCTTTTCCACCAATCGTCTGCTGGATCTGCTCGAACGGCGGACGCGCATCCCCGCTAACCCATACGCCTGACCCCGGAGAATGAGCATGAGCCAACCCGTCCTTGTTGCCAAGAACCTGACCAAAAGATATGGCAAGAACACCATATTTCAAAATATTTCGCTCACGGTGCAGGAGCGCGAAACCATCGTGATTGTGGGCCCCAGCGGTACCGGCAAGAGCACCCTGCTGCGCTGCCTGAACCTGCTGACGCATGCCGAAGAAGGGCAGATCTGGCTGGACGGGGTGGAAATAACCGCCAAAGGCTACAATGAAGACCGTGCCCGCCAGCAAATTGGCATGGTGTTTCAAAATTTTCTGCTCTTCAACCACCTCACCGCACTTGAAAACGTGATATTGGGCTTAAGACGGGTCAAGAAGCTTTCGCATGAAGAGGCACGGCTGCGCGCCACCCGCGAATTAGAACGGGTGGGCCTGGCCGACCGTTCCGGGCACTATCCGGGGCAGCTTTCAGGCGGGCAGCAGCAGCGGGTGGGCATTGCGCGCGCCCTGGCGCTGGAGCCGCGCGTCATGCTGTTTGATGAGCCTACCTCTGCCCTGGACCCTGAACTGATTGGCGAGGTGCTGGAAGTAATGAAACAATTGGCGCTGGATGGAACCACCATGCTGATGGTGACCCATGAAATGGGGTTTGCGCGCGAGGTGGCCAACCGCATGATCTTTCTGGAAAAAGGTGGAATTCTGGAAGAGGGCACGCCCGAAGATCTGTTTGAGCGTCCGCAAAATGAACGTACCCACCAGTTCCTCTCTAAAATCGGTGACCTGCACGGCAAGAAGGCCAGCAAAGCATGAGCGCCTGGCTCACCCTTTTTAGCAATGCCCTGCCCGCATTGCTGGATGGCGCCCTGATTACGCTGCAACTGACCGGGGTAGGCCTGGTGATGGGGCTGGCGCTGGGCCTGCTGGCCGGGCTGGGCCGGGTGTACGGCAACCGCCCGCTGCGCTGGCTCTCGGTGGCTTATATCGAGCTGTTCCGCGGCACCCCACTGTTGGTGCAGCTCTTTCTGATCTATTACGGTCTGCCGGGCATCGGCATCACCTTCTCGCGTATGGATGCCGCCTTTCTGGCGCTTGGGGTTAACAGCGGTGCCTACCAGGCCGAATATCTGCGCGGCGCACTGCAGTCGGTGGGCCAGGGCCAGATGCTGGCCGGCCGGGCGATTGGCCTGAGCCGCTGGCAGACCATCTTTTACGTCATCCTGCCTCAGGCGCTGCGCCTGGTGATTCCCAGTTGGGCCAACGAACCGGTGGCGCTGTTGAAATCATCGGCGGTGGCTTTTCTGGTGGCGGTGCCCGAACTGATGGCGCGCGCCAAATCGGTAGCAGCTCAAACCTACAACCCGATTGGCGCCTACCTGGCGGCAGCGGTTGTATACCTTGTGGTAGTGTTCTTACTCGACCAATTTATGAAGTATCTCGAGCGCCGTACGCGCATTCCGGGGCTGGATGCAGAGGGCACGCGCGCCTGAATTAACTGTGGGAGCCGGCGAATGAAAATTTTGATCGCGGAAGACGATAATTTACAACGCAGTGTGCTGCGAGTTCTTCTTCAGAAAGCCGGGCACGCTGTGTGTGAAACGGCCACCGGGCAGGATGCCTGGGACGTGATTCAACGCGAACCTTACCGGTTGCTGATTACCGACTGGATGATGCCCGGCATGAACGGGCCCGAATTGATCCAAAAGATTCGGACTGCCAACCAGCCGGGGTATACCTATATCCTGCTGCTCACCGCCAAAGATACCAAAGTCAGTACCATCGAGGGCTTAAAAGCCGGCGCGGACGACTACCTGACCAAGCCCTTTGATAAGGATGAGCTGATGGCGCGTCTGGCCATTGGTGAGCGCATCCTGAACCTGGAGACTCGCCTGGCCTATATGGCAAACCACGATGGCCTGACCGGTCTACTCAATAGACGCGCCTTTTATGCCCGCATTCAGACAGAGCTGGAACGCTCAGCCGCCGAAAAAGCAGAAACCAGCCTGATGATGATCGATCTGGATCATTTTAAAAGCATCAACGATCGCTATGGGCACCAGACCGGCGATGAGGCCTTGCGCCAGACCGCCAGAGTGCTGGAGCAAAGCGCGCCCTTGCCAGACTATGCCGGGCGGTGGGGCGGTGAAGAATTTATTGTACTGCTGCCTGGAAAGAACCAGACCGAAGCCGCCTACCTCGCCGAGGAAATCCGCGCCCGTATCGCAGCGATCCGCCTCGTCCTACCAGATCAGCGCGTGGTGCAGTTCACTGCCAGCCTGGGGGTCAGTGCCAATGCACTCTGTGGCAATGGCACTGACCTGAATGAACTGGTCATGCTTGCAGATCGGGCTTTGTACCAGGCAAAATCCGCCGGGCGCAACCGGGTAATCCGCGCTGCTAAAGGGGAGTTCGGCGCCGCGCCCGTCTAGACAAACCGGGCCAGTTCTTCGCGTACCTGCTGGTATTCATTTTTCGCCTGGTCCAAAAGCGGTTCCGCCCCACTCAGGTCGCCGCCCTTGGCGAGCAGTTCCAGCTCACGGCATAATTGTGAGAGCGCCATTGCGCCCAGCATGGCGCAGCTCGATTTAAGGGTATGCGCCATGCGCTCAAAGACCTCGAGCTCAGAGGCTTCGAAGGCCCGCTGTAGCTCGGCCAGTTGTTTCTGACTGTCTTCCAGAAATGTACCCACCAGCACCGGCATCATCTCTTCGCCCATCATCTCAACAAACGTTGTCAAGACGGTGTGATCCAGCACTGGAACCGCTGTGGGTGCGGCAGCGCCTAGTCGCCCCCGCAGAGGGTCAGCAGATCCATCCGCCGCCAGCGCGGCCGCCGGCGCGCTGGTTTCTGCCCGCCTGCTGCTCACTGGAGCGGATTCTTCCAAAGCCCGCACCATCTCACGGAAATTAATCGGTTTGGAGACGTAATCCACCATCCCCGCGGCGAAACACAGGTCGCGATCCTCCTGCATTGCATTCGCCGTCATGGCAATCAGCCGCGGCCGGCGGTCTTCCGACCATTCCTGGCAAATGTGCTGTGCTGCTTCCAGCCCATCCATTTCCGGCATATTCACATCCATGAAGACCACATCATACGACTGCCGCCGCATCGCGGACAGCACCTCCAATCCATTGGCGGCGATATCGGTGCGGTAGCCCATGCGCTGTAAGAAACGAATCGCCACCTGCTGGTTGATCACATTATCTTCAGCCAGCAGAATGCGCAGCGGATGCCGGTTCGCCATCTCAGGGTCAAACTTGAGGTCAGATGCCCGCGACTCAGGGCCGGACGTCTTTTTCCCGGTAAACACCCCAACCACTGCATCAAACAACTGCGATGGTTTCAATGGTTTATGCAGGTAGTTCTGAAACAGTCCGGCGGTATCATCCGTCTTGCCGTAACCCAGGGAGGTGATTAACACCAGCGGTAACGCATGGGTGGCCTCGCGGCTGCGGATTATTTTCGCCAACATCACCCCATCCATCTCTGGCATTTGCATATCCAGCAGCGCCAGGTCAATCGGTTCGCCTATACCCGCCCTTTGCGCCAGCAGGTTGAGCGCCAGATGCCCCGACTCGACCGCTATGGCGTCCACCTGCCAGTTCTGCAAATAATGCAGCATGATCACCCGATTGGTTTCGTTATCATCTACAATTAGCACCCGCCTGCCTTTTAAATCGGGCTGCTCGATTTGATCAATCGGCCCCCGCCGGTCTTCCCGTGACTCCACCACCACAGTGAAGTGGAAGGTAGAACCTTTACCCACGATCCCCAGGCTTTCCACCCACATTTTTCCGCCCATCATTTCGCACAGCCGCTTGCTGATGGCCAGCCCCAGGCCCGTACCGCCGTATTTGCGGGTGGTCGATGCATCTACCTGATTGAACGAGTGAAATAACCGGCCAACTTTATCCGTAGGAATGCCAATGCCCGTATCACGAACCTTGAAGTGCAACTGGAACACTTGAGCTTCCGGATTAAAGCCGCGCTGTTTGAACAGTTCCTGTCCTATTTCAGTGCCAGGGTCCACTTTTTCAGCAGCAACGGTGATCACCACCTCGCCGGTCTCGGTAAATTTAACCGAATTGTTGAGCAGGTTGACCAGAATTTGGCGCAGGCGGGTAACATCTCCCACAATAAAGGATGGCGTAGCGGGTTCAATTTGGTAAGCCAGTTCCAGACGTTTCTGCGATGCGCGCACCGAAATAAGATCCAGCGTCTCTTCAATGCAGGTGCGCAGATCAAACGACACCGACTCCATCTCCAATTTTCCGGCTTCGATCTTCGAAAAATCGAGGATATCGTTAATCAGGGTTAACAGGGTTTCGCTGCTGTTGCGCACCACCTCAGAAAAATTATGCTGCTCGGGCGTGAGCGTTGTATCCAGCAGCAGGCTGGTCATCCCGATAATGGCATTCATCGGGGTGCGGATTTCATGGCTCATGTTTGCCAGGAAGTCACTCTTCGAGCGCGTGGCTGCTTCAGCAGCTTCTTTCGCCTTGCGCAGTTCTTCTTCCGTACGTTTGCGCTCGGTAATATCGACCACCTGTCCGATAAATTGCAGCGGTTTCCCTTCCAGATCACGCTCCACAATCAGCTTTAAAAGTGTCGCTATCGTCTGCCCGTTTTTCGCGACAAAGCGTTTTTCCATTTCCATGGTATCGGCCTCACCGCGCATTATCCGCGCGCGCAGTTCCATGTTCAATGTACGCTCGGCTTCGTCCGGGTAAGAAATCTCCAAAAAGGTTTTTTGCAGCAATTCATCAATAGGGTAACCCAACAAGCTGCACATCGCCTGGTTGGCGCGCATGTATTGTCCATTCTGGTTGGTCACTGACATGCCAATAGGAGAGATTTCAAATAAGCCGCGAAAGGTTTTTTCGTTCTTCTCCAACTGCTGGGTGCGTTCCTTCACGATATCTTCCAGGTGTTCCTGATAGTTTTGCAATCGGTTCATAAACACGTTAAAATAGCGCCCAAGCTGGCCAATTTCATCCGTCGATTGGATATCCACCCGCACCGAGAGATCGCCCTTTTCACCCCGATCAAAACCGTGCATCAGTGCCTGCATCGGCCGGGTGATAAATGGGCTGATCAGAAAACTCAGCGCCAGAACCAGCGCCACACTCATCAAAAAAGTAATCCCGATCGTCAGCAAAATCGTATTCAGTGGGCGATAAAACTCTTCTACATAGCCGGTTGAAGACACAATCCAATCCAGTTCGGGAACATAACCAAAATAGACCAGTTTGTCGCGCGGTGCGGTCTCACCCGGGTTCTGCCAGGGATAAACCATATCGCCATTCTTCTGCGCGATCATCTCCTGGATAAACAGGCGTCCGCTGGCGTCTTTTGAATCATAAATATTGGCGCCTTCCTGTTTGGGATGGACGAGTAAGAGCCCCGTACTATCCATGATGAAGGGATAACCGGTTTCGCCAAATCTGGTTTCAAGCACGTGCTCGCGAAAATCCTGAACACTGACCAGGCTGGCAAATTCCTCGCGGTAGGATGATGCCGAAACGATCCAGTCCCAGGGGGCAAAATAAACCATATACAGCGCCTTGGGTCGGGCAGTGGTCTCGCCGGGGTTTTTCCAGTCATATTCCAGATAACCTTCTTTGCGTTTGATTTGCTCCTGTACAAAATCGTACTGCGAGATATTGGTCCCCCGCAAAGTTTCTTTCGGATGCACTTCCAGCACTCCCTGGCTGTTAAGGCAGTAAATATATCCCGTTTTACCTATGACCTGGCGCAATAGCAGCGCACCCGCCTGTCTTTTCGCTTCCGGCTCGGTCAACCGGCCGCTCTGAAATTCCTGATAGAAATACGTCAAAACATCACGGTTTTTCTCGGCAACGGCCCGCAGATAATTCCGGATGGACGTATCCGCGGAAATTTTAATCATGTGGATTAACAGATCATTGGATTTTTGTAGATCATTCTGAATATTTACCTCGAACGCCTGACGCACCTGCGTATACATGACCCATACACTGGCCGCGAAGATGGTCACAATGATCAGGTAGCTCCCCAGCAGTTTAAACCAAATAGGATAATTCTGAATTCTCTGTATCAGCCGGCGAATCATGGAAAAAAGGCCCTCCCATTTTCGAATCATTCAATGCCCCTTGCCTCATGCGCAGCAATATAGAGTAAGTGTAGTGGAAATTGGGTGCCCGTGCAAGCACTTTCGTCTGCGCGGCGCGCCAACAGGCGACGCCTATTGGACCGCCGCGGAAAGCATCTATCACCGCAGCCCGGCGCCGGATGGCAAAACCGAAGAGATCGGGCGGGTACCCGCGGGGTTGTTTGGCGAGCGGCAAATTCGCCAGATCGTCACCCTTCTGACGCTTTCTGCAGATGGAGGCACATTTAACCTGGATGTGAAGACCGGCGACCGCTGGTACCTGGGTGTGAGGGAAAAAGCCAGGTGTTGGGCCGGCTAGACTTTGCGCTGGTGCGCGTGGCCGATTTGCTGTAAGGGAGTCAATGAAAAAAAGCGCTTGCATGGGGTGCAAAGCACCGCACACAAGCGCTTTTTTGTTTCCACGCCTGCGGCTAGGGTATCAGCAGTACCTTACCGCGGGTGTTGCGCCCTTCCATGTATACCTGGGCCGCGGCGGCCTCGGCCAGGGCAAAACTGCGGTCGATGCGCACTTTCAGCTCGCCGGCGGCCAGCCAGCGGAACAAATCACCGGTGCGCTGTAATAGTTCGGCGCGCGTCAGCAAATAATGTCCCAGGCTGGGGCGCGTCAGGAAAATGGAGCCCTTTTGATTGAGCAACTGCGGGTCGATGGGCTCCACCGGACCGCTGGCCTGGCCGTATAGCACCATATAGCCGCGCGGCTTGAGGCAGTTAAGACTGTGGGCGAACGTGGTCTTGCCGACCCCATCGTAGACCACTTCCACACCGCGCCCACCGGTCAAACGCTTCACTTCGGCCTCAAAATCGGTCGTATCATAGCGAATCACCTCATCGGCACCGGCGGCAGCCGCCAGCCCGGCTTTTTCGGCGCTCGAAACCGTGGCCAGCACCTGCGCGCCGCACTTTTTGGCGATCTGAACGAGCAGTTGGCCCACCCCACCGGCAGCAGCATGCACCAGGGCGGTGTCGCCGGGTTTCAACGCGTAGGTGGAAAAGCCCAGGTAATGCGCGGTCAGGCCCTGCAGCAGGAGCGCGCCGGCCTGTTCCAACGAAACCTGCTCCGGCACAGACACCAGGCGGGCGGCAGGAGCGATGGCATAATCGGCGTAGGCGCCTGTGCCGTTGGCCGTGGCAACCCGCTCGCCCACTTTAAACTCGGTCACACCGGCCCCCAGCGCATCCACCACCCCGGCGAACTCGGCGCCCGGGCTGAAGGGCAGGCGGTTGGAATAAAGCCCTTTGCGCTGATAGATTTCGACAAAATTGAGGCCGACCGCGCTCACTTTTACCCGCACCTCACCCGTCTTGGGTTCGGGCGTGGGCACTTCTTCATATTTTAACTGGCTGGCATCGCCAAACTCATGCACCTGTATTGCTCGCATATTCTGCTCCTGTCAAAATTTTGATCCTATTCTTTCCCCTGATTCTACTATCATTGGATTTGAACGGGATTAAAAAATCCACGACGCAAATGAAGCAACCGATGGATGCGCCGCACCTAGAATCGAACGATCCGGCAAGCCTGGCAGCCCCGCCGTAATTTTTTAGTGTTTTTATAGATTATGTTTGGACATCCATAGCTCTATTTGGATAGAATGATATTGTCGGGAAAAGCTTTCCACAATAGATGGCTGGAATGCAACCGCAACGCCGTATCCGTCATCAGGCTGCGGATTGAGCGCGATAAATTAAGGCGAATCTGAAGCAGAATTTATATAAAGGGGCACAACCGAGAAGGTAGAGAGAATAGCTATGGAATTACTGATCGATTCAGAGCTTCGTTACCGGCGCTTGTTTGAAGCGGCCCAGGATGGGATCTTAATCCTCGATGCCAAAACGGGAATGATCCAGGACGTCAATCCCTTTTTAATAAAACTGTTGGGCTATTCGCGTGAAATGTTTATTAAGAAGAAGCTCTGGGAAGTCGGCGCGTTCAGGGATATTGAAGCCAGCCAGGATGCCTTCGAAGCATTACAGGAAATTGAATATATTCGCTACGATGACTTACCGCTCAAGACGAAGGATGGCAGGCTGATTCAAGTTGAATTCGTCAGCAACGTTTATTGGGTGGGCAGGGAGAAGGTTATCCAATGCAATATCCGTGACATCACTGCGCGCAAAAACGCGGATGAGGCACTACGCGAGAGCGAAGAACGTTACCGCCTGCTGGTGGAAGCGTTGCCCAACGGCTTAATTGTCCACCGCCAGGGGCTGATCGTCTTTGCAAACCCAGCCAGCGCCACAATTCTGGGTGCGGCCAGCCCCACAGATCTAATCGGGAGACCGGTTATTGATTTTGTGCATCCTGATTTCCAGGAAATGGCTTTGAAACGCATCCGGCTGTCGCTTAGCGAAGGTGTTCCCATCCCCTTAGCGGAAGAAATATTTGTAGGTCTGGAAGGAACCTTGGTTGATGTGGAAGTGTCAGCGATTCCCATTGCTTACGATGACAAACCGGCTTTACTCACCGCCTTCTATGACATCACCAAACGCTAGCAGGCAGACGAGGCGCTGCAGGCATCCAGGCTGATCACCGAAGGGATTATCAACGCGATACCTGAGAGAGTGTTCTGGAAGGATAAGGAGCATGTTTACCAGGGATGTAACATGGTGTTTGCGCGTGATGCGGGATTTTCTGATCCAAAGGACATCATTGGGAAAGATGATTACCAAATGGGTGGCGCGATCAGGCGGAACTGTATCGGGATGCGGACCGCCAGGTCATCGAAAGCGGTTCATCCAGGCTTCATATCGAAGAACCCCGGACGACGCCTGATGGAAACACCATCACACTGCTAACGAGCAAGGTGCCGCTGCGAAGTTCTTCTGGGGAGATTAACGGCGTGCTTGGAACCTATATGGACATTACCAAGCGCAAACAAAAGGAAATAGAGCTCGGATACCGCACCGGCGAACTCAGCACGCTTTATCAACTTTCACGCGCCCTGGCAGATGCCAACGGTATCGAGCAGGTGCTTGAGATCATCAATCGCCATGCAGTGGAGAGTGTTCACATCACCCTGGCCTGTATCGCACTGGTAGACGATGACGAACTGGTGACGCGGGCGATCTATCCGGTCCGGAAACTGGAGCATGGCGCTATTCTTGCCAGCCGCCAACCGATCAGCGCTCTGCCCTATTGTCAAATGGTTATGGACCAGAACGAACCGATCATCATCCGGGCCGGTAATCCGGAAGTCGGCAGTTCCGAAAGCGCAATCCTGCTGCTTAATTTGGTTCAAACGATTTGCCTCGTACCCCTGTGGATTGGTGATGCCTCGCAGAACTCAAATCAGGCGATGGGGGTATTAATGTTGGGTGAAGCGCGCAATGATGGTCGCGAACCTTTCACACCCGAGAAGATTACACTGGCCCGCAGCATCGGCGACCAGGCAGCCGCCGCCATCCGCCGCCTGCTGCTGCGTGAGCAAGCCGACCGGCGCTTGCAGCGTCTCGCCTCCCTGGGCGAGATTGACCGCACCATCTCTTCCAATTTCGATCTGCGTCTCAGCCTGAATATGGTGCTCCAACATGTCATCGAGCAGTTGGAAGTGGACGCCGCGGATGTGCTGGTGTTCAACGCCAGCCTGCAGAACCTGGAATTTGCCGCCGGACGCGGCTTTCGCTCCAAAGTAATTGAACGCAAGCGGCTGCGGTTGGGCGAGGGCCAGGCCGGCCTGGCGGCATTCGAGCGCCGCACCGTGCATATCCCGAATTGCGCCGCCAGCGGCGTCACCTTCGTCCGGTCCGAACTGCTGGAGGCAGAAAACGTAGCTGCCTACTTTGCGGTGCCGTTGATCACCAAAGGGCTGGTCAAGGGGGTGCTGGAAATCTACCACCATACCCCGCTCGACCCCAATGCAGAATGGCTGGATTTTCTTAACTCCCTGGCAGGGCAGGCAGCCATTGCGATTGATGTTGTGCAATTATTCGACAGCCTGCAGCGCTCCAACACCGAGCTCTCCATGGCATACGACGCCACCATCGAAGGCTGGTCGCATGCCCTCGATTTGCGCGACAAAGAGACCGAAGGACACACACTCAGGGTAACAGAGACCACGGTACAGCTTGGACGCGCATTCGGCATGAGCGAAATGGAACTGGTGCATATTTGCTGGGGAGCGCTCTTGCACGATATTGGCAAGATGGGCGTTCCCGACGGGATCCTGCTCAAACCCGGTTCCCTGACGGACGAAGAATGGCGGGTGATGAAAAAACACCCGGATTTTGCCTACGAGATGCTCTCTCCCATTCGCTACCTGCGGCTGGCGTTGGATATCCCGTACTGCCATCACGAGAAGTGGGATGGAACGGGGTACCCGCGCGGCTTAAAAGGCGCGCAGATTCCGCTCACAGCGCGCATTTTTGCCGCGGTGGATGTATGGGATGCATTAAGCTCAGACCGCTCTTACCGTGCCGCCTGGCCGGAAGAAAAGGTGCTTGAGCACATCCGTTCGCTTTCAGGAACCCATTTTGATCCCAGGGTTGTCAAGATTTGCCTTGAGTCGGGGCTACTGGGGGGCCACAGAAATCTGTGAAAGTTGGGGACCCACAGAGAGCCTGCGACCATTAATTTTCCCACCCGTCGTTTTCAGCGCCTGTGATAATGCGCTGGAAAGTGCTGCTTTTAAACTTATCCGGCTTGACACTCCGCCAAATCGTGAGAGAATTATTTTATTCGTCCTTTCGGGCAAAGGTGAAATGGGGATAGGTTGACTGAGTGCTGCCCCCACCCATTTTAAACCTGTATGGTTTGACTCAACCCATAATCCATCAAACAAGGAGCTTTTCATGTCTGTTTCATTGTCAAAAGGCGGAAATATTTCCCTCAGCAAGGCTGAACCTGGCTTAAGAGAAATCATGGTTGGATTGGGATGGGACCCGCGCTCTTCGGAAGGCGCGGAATTTGACCTGGACGCGAGTGTGTTCCTGGTCAAAGCCGATGGCAAGGTGCGCAGCGACGCCGATTTTATCTTTTACAACAACCTGGTTTCAACCTGCGGATCCGTGCGCCATACCGGCGACAACCGCACCGGCGCCGGTGAGGGCGACGATGAAGCCATCGAGATCAATCTGGCCACCATTCCCGCCGATGTGGCCAAACTGGTCTTCTCTGTCACTATTGACAGCGCCGATACCCGCCACCAGAACTTTGGCCAGGTCGGCTCGGCCTTCATCCGCATTATCAACGATGAGCGCGGCTCAGAAATTACCCGCTACGACCTGGTGGAAGAAGCCAGCATGGAAACTTCCATGATCTTCGGGGAAGTTTACCGCTATAACACGGAATGGAAGTTTCGCGCCGTGGGGCAGGGCTATCGCGGCGGGCTGGCTGATATGGCGCGCATGTTTGGCGTCAACGTCTAACTTCCGCGCTTCGCCGAAGGGGAGTTGGTGCCTGTGGTATGATTTAAGCAGACGTATCCTGTACGATTCGGATCAAAAAGGAAGGTACGATGTCTCACCAATACGATGAATTGAAGAAAAGCCTGCTGGCCGATGGCGTGATCGACGCGGCCGAAGTGGCCAGCCTGCGCGCCAAACTGTTTGCCGATGGCGTGATCGACCAGGAAGAAGCCGACCTGGTCTTTGAATTAAACGATGCCACCTCCGGCGCCAAAAACGATCCAAGCTGGCAGACCCTGTTTGTCGATGCCATCAGCGCCTATTTACTGGCCGATGGCGTGGTGGATGACAAGGAAGCCAAATGGCTGCTGGCTCACATCGAAAAAGACGGCGAATACGACCAGAACGAAAAGGCTCTGATCATGAACCTCAAAGCCAAAGCCAAATCCCTGTCGCCCAAACTCAAGGGCAAACTTTAGCCGGATTACCCACACACACAACCGCACCAGAAGGCTGGTGCGGTTGTGTGATTTAACGAGCAGCGAGCGCCAGTCTTTTTCCGTTATACCCTTCACGGTCACAAACACCACTTTTTTGCTTAAGCAGGAAACCATAATTTGAACCCGTGGGTATTATATAATCAAGCAGCAAGCGATCACACGATGACAAATGATGAATCGTCCCGTGAAGGTTACGGACGTTCCCGAACCAACGCGAGCTTTTCCATAGGAGGACAGCATGCAAGAAAAAATCACATTTGGCTGGCGGGTGCCCGATTTTCCAGAATACGGCGCAGACAGCGCCGCCTTTCGCGGCCACATCTTCACCTTTATGGACGCGCTGCACAGCGGCGGGCTGGATTCGGCCTGGGTGGGCGATCACTTCTTCCCCTGGGCGGCGGCGATCGATCAGACCCTGGATACCATTGAAGCCTGGACCACCATCACGTACCTGATGGCGCGCTACCCGCGCATGCGCTTTGGCACCATCGTGCTCAGCCAGGCCTACCGGCCCCCGGCGGCACTGGCCAAAATGGCGGCGGTTGCGCAGTGGCTTTCGGGCGGGCGCTTCATTTTGGGCATCGGCGCCGGTTGGAAAGAGAACGAGTACCAGGCTTACGGCTACGACTATCCGAATAAGAAGCAGCGCCTCGACCAGTTGGAAGAAGCGGTTCAAATCATTCGCAAGATGTGGACCGAAGACCGGCCCACCTTCCACGGCAAGTACTACCACATCGAAAACGCCTACTGCAACCCGCGCCCCAACCCGCTGCCGCCGCTGCTGATTGGCGGGGCCGGGCCGCTGCGCACGCTGCGCATTGTGGCCCAATACGGCGATTGGTGCAACCTGAACAATGCCAGCCCGGCCGAATGCGCTGCCAGCCTGGAGATTTTGCGCGGGCACTGCGCGGCAGTGGGCCGCGATTACGCCGAGATCGTCAAAACCTTCAGCAGCGACTGTATCGCCGTGGCGCCCACCCAGGCCGAAGCCGAGCGCATTCAACAGGCCAGCTTCTTTGCCAATTTTGCCCCCATGGTGGGCACGCCCGAGGTGGTGGCAGCGCGCCTGCAAGCCTACGTGGATCTGGGCATCCGCCATTTCATTCTGCGCTTTGCCGATTTTCCGCAAACTGCCGGGGCGAAATTATTTATGAAGGAAGTCATGCCGCGTTTTGAATAAACCGCCAAAATAGCTCAAAATCATCGGCGGCTACTCTATACAATCCGGGCTTAATTCTCTACAATAGGGGCCATGATCTCCTCCAACTCACCCCGCGCCAACCTGGCGCGGGGTTACCCCATGGCACTGCTCAGCGCGCTATTTTTATCGACCACAGCCATTTTTATCCGCCACCTCACCCTGATCTATCACATCCCGGCCCTGGTATTGGCCCTATGGCGCGATATTTTCGTGGTACTAACCCTGGCGCCCGTACTGGGCCTGCTGCGCCCGCGCCTGCTGCGGGTCGAAAAGCGTCATCTGGGCTACCTGGCGCTGTACGGCCTGGTGCTGGCCGCCTTCAACTCGCTGTGGACGCTTTCGGTCGCGTTGAACGGCGCGGCGGTGGCCACGGTGCTGGTGTACTGTTCGGCCGGGTTCACCGCCCTGCTGGGCTGGTGGTTTCTTAAAGAACACCTCGATTGGGTCAAACTGCTGGTCGTGGCGCTGGGCCTGGGGGGCTGTGTGCTGGTTTCGGGCGCATACGACCCCGCTACCTGGAACGCCAACCTGGCGGGTATTCTCACTGGGGTATTTTCCGGCCTGGCTTACGCCGGCTACAGCCTGATGGGCCGTTCGGCAGCGCAGCGCGGACTGAACCCGTGGTCCACCCTGCTTTACACCTTTGCCTTTGCCGCGGTCTTCCTGCTGGTCGTCAATTTGCTGCCGGGCGGGCCGCTGCCCGGCGCTGCCGCGCAGCCGGCCGACTTGCTGTGGCTGGGCAGTTCAATGGCGGGCTGGGGCATTCTGGCGCTGCTGGCCGCCGGCCCTACCGTGATGGGGTTTGGCCTGTATAATGTCAGCCTGGTGTATCTGCCCTCCAGCGTGGTCAACCTGATCGCTACCCTCGAGCCGGCTTTTACCGCCGTGAGCGCCTTCCTGGTGTTTGGCGAGCTGCTGACGCCGGTGCAGTTGGGCGGCAGCCTGATGATTCTGACGGGGGTGGTCTTTCTGCGCATTTACGAAGGCTGGCGCGTGGGGCGGCTGCAAACGGCCCACGACGGAGTTTGAGCCTGCCCATTTTCAATCTATCTTTTGAGTACAATACCCATTAAAATCAGAGCATGTCTGTTGCCATCGTTCCCTGCCAGTCAATTGACGAGGTGATCACGCAGCTCGACTGCATCATCGCGCACTGCGCGCAGCACCACAACCGCCTGGGATATTTTGCCACGCTCTACCGCGATGTGACCCGGCGGGTGCAGTTCGGAATTCAACGGAGCCGGTTTGAAGACGGCCCGCGCATGGAACGGCTGGATGTGATCTTTGCCAACCGCTATTTTGAAGCGCTGGACTGTTATTGGCGGCATGCACCGTCACCGCAATGTTGGACGGTGGCCTTTCAGGCTGCCCAACGGGGCCACCCCACCATCTTACAGCACCTGTTGCTGGGTATGAACGCACACATCAACCTGGACCTGGCCATCGCGGCCATTCAAACCACGCCGGGCAGTGACCTGCCGGGGTTGAAACGTGACTTTTATGAAATTACGCTGCTGTTAGGCGAATTGATCGACGAAGTGCAGGGGCGCATCGACCGGGTTTCGCCCTGGCTCCACGTGATTGATACGATAGGCGGGCGCACAGACGAAGAGATCTGCCGTTTTGCCATCACAACGGTACGCGACCTGGCCTGGCACACCGCTGAACGCCTGGCCCAACTGCCCCCACAGCAGTTAAGCGCCGAGATTGCCAAACAAGATGCCCAGGTGGCGGCAATGGGGCAGGTGATTGGCTGGCCCGGCTGGCCTTTGAATATCGCAATCCGTGCCCGCGAACGCAACCAGTGGCAGCGGTGATCGCGGTGTTGAAGATGGAGTGACGCCCACGACGCACTGAAAACCCGAGTATAATTTCTTCGCCGAACCGCGCGGCGGTTTTTAAACAGACCTGGGATTGAGTTCGCCCTATTCGTGTTTCAAAATTGGAGGTAAGACTATGGCTGCAGACGACAACAACGCAAAAAACGCCCAGAAGATCGTGATTCAATTCGACGGTTCCTATTTGGTGGAAGGCGGCATTCCCCTGGTGCGCAAGGTGCAGGTGGTTTCGGAGCACGGCGAACCGCTGAGCTGGAGAAAGGAAGAGGTCATTCCCACCGAAAATTCCTATATCCTGTGCCGCTGCGGGCAGTCCAGCGAAATGCCGTTTTGTTCCGGAACGCACAATGATATTTTTTTTGACGGCACGGAAACCGCCGATACCGGCACAACGGCCGCGCGCCAGGAAATTATTCCAGGCGGGCAGCACATCGTGGTCAAGCGCGATCGATCGTTGTGCATGGAATCGGGATTCTGCGCCAACCGCTTCAAGAACCTGGATGCGATGCTGCCCGAAACCGGCGAATCGCAGGTGCGCGCCCAGGTGATGGCAATGATCGAACGCTGCCCTTCCGGCTCTTACACCTACTCTGTCACCGCAGACGGGCCCGAAATCGAGCCCGACCTGCCGCGCCAGATCGCCATCACCACCGAAATCACCGCAGACGGTCCCATCCAGGGCCCGCTGTGGGTCACCGGCGGCATTCCGATCGAGCGTTCGGATGGCAAGCCCTTTGAGACACGCAACCGTGTGACGCTGTGCAGTTGCGGCAAATCCAAAATAAAGCCGCTGTGCGATGGTACGCACCGCTGCAAAGACGAATAATTTTTCCCCTCCCTGCTGGCGGGGAGGGCCGGGGAGGGTTGATTTGTGCAACACTCCCAGTATCGGTTGTCCTACTTTGTAGTGAATAGTTTTTTCAAAGGAAATTTATCCATGTCCAACGAACTAGCCACCATAAAAAGCATTTTACAAACCACGCCCACACGCTGGACGGCGCTGACCGCGGCGCTGTCGGCCGAACTGCTGACGGCCCGCCCGGCCGCCGCGGAATGGTCCGCGCTGGAATGTCTGGTGCATCTGATCGATACCGAGGCCATTTTTCAAACCCGCCTGCAGGCGTTTCTGAGCGGGCACGATTTCGCGGCATTTAACCCGGATGAACAGGGCTCCAAGGTCGGCCCCCAAACCCGTCTCACCGACCTGGCCGCGCGCTATGATCACCTGCGCCAGGCCAGCCTGGCGGCGCTGGCGGCGGTCACCCCTGCTGACCTGCAGCGCACAGCCCGGCATGCCGAATTGGGGCAGGTAACACTGGCACAGATGGTCAACGAGTGGGCTGCACACGACCTGAACCACACCCTGCAGGCCGAAAAAGCGCTGATGCAGCCCTTTATCGCACAGTGCGGCCCGTGGCAAATCTACTTTCAAGATCAGGTGATCGCCAAATGAAAGTATTCATCAGCGCCGATATTGAGGGCATTACCGGCACCACCGCCTGGGACGAAACCGAAAAGAAGCACGCCGATTATGCCGAGTTTCGCGAACAGATGACCGCCGAGGTCAATGCGGCCTGTATGGGCGCGTTGGATGCCGGCGCGCAGGAGATCTGGGTGAAAGATGCCCACGATAGCGCCCGCAACCTGATTGCCACGCGCCTGCCGCGCGAGGTGAAGCTGCTGCGCGGTTGGAGCGGGCACCCCTACCTGATGGTTTCCGGCCTGGACGCGAGCTTTGACGCGCTGCTGATGGTGGGTTACCACGCGCGCGCCGGCTCCAACCGCAATCCGCTGGCGCATAGCATGACCACCAGCGCCAGCTTTATCAAAATCAATGAGCAGTACGCCTCGGAATTTATGCTGAACGCGTACACCGCCGCGCTGGAAAACGTGCCGGTGGTGTTTGTCTCCGGTGATGCCGGGCTGTGCGAGGAGGCCGCCACGCTGGTGCCGGGGCTGACCGGTGTGACCGTTAAAGAAGGCAGCGGCGGTTCCACGCTCAACCTCCACCCGGAACTGGCGGTCGAAAAGATCCGCGCCGGGGTGCACAAGGCGCTCAGCGGGGGTTACGCCGCTTGCCGGGTGGCGCTGCCGGCGCATTTCGTGGTGGAAATCGGTTTCAAGCAGCACATCCACGCTTATGCCGCTTCATTTTATCCCGGCGCCAGCCAGAAAGACGAACACACCCTGCGCTTCGAAACGGACTCTTATTTTGAAGTGCTGCGCATGGTTGCTTTCGTGCTTAACTGGTAAGGCGCGCAGACACAATATTAACTCACCACAGAGGCGCTGTGCAACGGTACACACCACTGCAAAAACGAGGGAGTGCCCAGCCCCCCTTCCCGAGGCGGGAAGGGGGAGAATAGAGGTGTTTTGAAAAACACAATCCACACTCGCCTTTAAGACATTTCGAATTCTTTGATCAGCTTCTTTTCCTGACCGTCGTTCAGGTAGGCGCTGACCACCACGTATTTCTCGATGCCGGACCCGTGCAGCTTTTGCTTTAAGAGCTCATCCACCTGAAAGATGCCGGCCAGATTATTCATCCAGACGTTGATCTGCACCGGCTTGAGCGTGCCTTCGGTGATTTCCACGCGGTCGATGGAGGCAGCGGAGACCGAATGAATGTCGATTTTCCCGGCCTGGTAGGGGATGCGCGAGCGCCCTTCGCTCATATCCAGGGCATCCGCCACGCGCACGATGCCCGCCTCGATGGTATACGGCTTGCCGCCACTGCGGTGCGCGATGATGGCATGCAGCGTGTCTGAAATCACGATGGTGCGCTCTTCGATGGGCAGGAAATCCAGAATGCGGTGGAGAATCGAATTCGCCAGAAACAGGCTGAAGCCTTCGTGGCCCTCGCGGCTGATCGACATGCCCAGGTCGTGGAAGATGCTGGCGAGCAGAATGACCAGCTCAGCGTGATCATTGCTGAGCTCATAATTCTTGACAATCGACATCTCGACCTGATGTTTGACCAGGATGCGCGCCAGGCGGGTGGCGATGTTGGCCACGATCTGGTAATGCACCACGCCATGATCGGTCATCTCCAGGCGGTCAATCGCATTGACGTTGGAAATTCTCCAGAGCGTCTTAATTTCCACATCTTCATTAATCACCGCCAATGCTTTTTCCAGTAAGGAATGGGCATGGGCCGGCACGCGAATATCGATTTGCGAGTACTTTTTGGGCTCCATAGGCTGACTTGACTCCTTAAACCATCCAACGGGGTATGACTGTGCTGCTATCTATTATCGCACTGATTTTTGGAATTCAGATTTTCCTCTGGGAAAAGGTGAGCGGGCATGAACCATACCCCTGTATCCGCTGCCAGCCCGCAGCCCAGTCCCCCCGGCCGCTACCTCAACAGGCGGCGGCGCAACAGGCCGAGCGCCCAGCCCACCTCATCCACCCGCTGCAGCACCAGCAGCAGGGCATAGACTGCCCCGCCCAGGGCCACGCCCCCCAGCGCCTGCAGCCAGGCCGCCTGGGCGGCAGTCAGCCACAACCAGCCGCCCAGGGCCAGGCCCATGCCGGCGGCAGCCAGGCCGCCCTGCCCCAGCGCGGCCCACACCCGCGGCCCGCCCAACCCGCCGGTTTTGCGGCGCAGCAGGGCCAGCAGGGTGATTACCTCCAGGAAGGTGGCCAGCGAGTTGGCCAGGGCCAGCCCGCCGTGCGGCATCCAGCCGATGGCGCTGAACCAGGCCGAAAAGAGCAGGCTGAAGACCAGATTGAGCCCCATGGCGGCAGTGGTGATGATGGTAGGGGTTTTGGTGTCTTTGAGCGCAAAGAAAGCGCGCGTCACCACCTCCAGCACAGAATGGCCAACCAGCCCGGCGGCGAACCACAGCAGGGCCCAGGCCACCAGCTCGGTGGAGCGGGCGTTGAATTCGCCGTGTTCGTAAATCAACTGCACCAGCGGCACGCGCAGCAGGATCAACCCCAGCGAGGCCGGGATCGAGAGCAGCAAAATACCGCGAAGGGTGGCCGCCAGCGAAGCACGCAAATCGTCCAGGCGCCCTTGCGCAGCCTGCGCCGAAAAGGTGGGCAGGGCGGCAATGCCGATGGATTGAGCAATCGCGGCCTGCGGCATGATCATCAGTGGAAAAGCCAGCGAAAGGCCGGTAACACCGCCATCGGGCATGAGAATGGAGGCCAGATTGGTGTTCACCAGGAAATTTAGCTGGGTCACGGCCACACTGATCAGGCGCGGGCCCATCAGTTTAATCACCTCGCGCAGCGGGGGATAATCCAAACCCAGCGTGGGCAGGTAGCGCCGCCCGGGCAGGCGGTATAAAGCCGGAAGTTGAAAGCTTAAATGCAGCGCAGCGCCCAGCACCACGCCCCAGGCCAAACCATCCACCCCGATGCGGGGCGCCAGCACTTCCAGGCCAAAAATCCAGCCGATCTTGTACATGGCGGGCGCCAGAGCCGAGAAGAGAAAGGCATGATTGGCATTCAATATGCCCATCACCAGCCCGCTGAGGCCAAACAGGACCGCCGAAGGCAACTGAATGCGCAGCAGTTCAACCACCAGGGCTTCTTTTTCCGGGCTGGTGCCGCCGCTCCAACCCGGCGCCAGCAGGTATTGCACCACCTGCGGGGCAAAAATGGCCGCCAGCACTGCCAGGGCTACCAGAACCAGGGTGATCACATTCGCGACAGCCGAGGCCAGCCGCCAGGCCCCGGCCCGGTCATCACGCGTTAATAGACCGGAGAAAGTGGGCACGAAGGCCGAAGCCAGGGCTCCGCCCGCCACCAGGTTGAAAAGTACCTCGGAGAAGCGGTTGGCAGCAAAGAATGCGTCACTTTCGAGGGAAGTGCCAAAGGACCTGGCCGTGAAAATGTTGGCGACCAGGCCAAACACCTGGCTGAGCACCATGGCCGCCATCACGGTTCCGGCAGCGCGGGCAATCTGGCGGGTGGCGGTGTGAGATGTGGAAGACATGCGCCGATTATACCTGTTCTGGCTGAATTAGCCGATGCACACGCT
>Ga0105047_10000658_pt1 | contig 59486 bp, 41 predicted proteins | sample MAT04_FD_78384 | JGI IMG/M metagenome (GOLD analysis project Ga0105047, IMG submission 78384) | Freshwater microbial communities from Lake Fryxell liftoff mats and glacier meltwater in Antarctica - MAT-04 (megahit assembly) | ecosystem: Environmental > Aquatic > Freshwater > Ice > Liftoff... | reverse complement strand
CTCACGGCTTCCAGCATCAACCTGCGTTACCAAAAAGCCGGCGACATCAAGCCGCCTTACGCTCCCGAGCCCGTCCCGGACCCCTCCGAGCGTGACTTCTCGGATCTCGTCTTCGTCGACGGTCAGTACCAGCTCTTCCAGCGGGACGTCGAGATGTCCGAAGACGGCTACCCACCTGGCGAGACCTTCATGTGGACCCACTCGCCGATGCGGATCACCGGCAAGACGGTCTGCTGGGACCGCCTGAACAAGTACATCACCAAGAACAAGCTGGTGGTGGAAGACGGCTGGTAATCGTCCCTTGTGGTGCAGGCGTCCCGCCGTCCCTTGTGGTGCAGGCGTCCCGCCTGCCTGCCCCGCCGCCCCTTGTGGTGCAGGCGTCCCGCCTGCCTGCCCCGCCGATCACTCCCGCCTTGGGGGCATCTCAAATCTCAAATCTCAAATCTCAAATCTCAAATTTGAAATTTGGTAACTGTTTAACCACAGCAGTAAGCCTCGCTTCACTCGGCCATATCCTACATCTCGCACGCGGCAAAAGCCTGGCCATGAAACGACGATGCCCTTCTCCTCGCGATGGAAGAGAAGGGCATCCGGTTTCATTTCGCTGCCGTGGACGTTACTTGCGGATGGGCGTCGTCGGCTTATTGCTCTTGGCGCTCGCTTCGACCCGACGAACCGGCGGCAAGCGGCCTGCGCCCGGCTCGAGCGCGTACCACAGATCGATGACCCCCGGAGACGACGGTTTCTTCTTAGCGGCGCCAGGGAAGGAAGGACCTGAGCCTTCGCCCTCTTTCGGCGCTGGCTCTTTGTCGGCCGGCTTATCCTTCGGCTTCTCGTCCTTCGGTTCTTCAGACTTCGGCTCGGCCGGAGTCGGCTCACCTTCCTTGGGCTCGGCCGGAGTCGGCTCTCCCTCGGACTTCGGCTCCTTGGCCGGCTTTTCCTCGTCCTTCTTGTCGCTCTCCTTCTCCTCGCCGTCTTTCTTTTCGTCGGCGGGCTTGTCGTCATCCTTCTTGGCGTCGGCCGGCTTTTCCTTCGCCTCGGCCGGCTTCTCTTCGCCAGCGGGCTCTTCTTCCTTCGACTTTTCCTTCACCGGCTTCTTGCCTTCGGCGGGCTTCTCTTCGTCAGCGGGCTCGTCGTCGCTCTTCTTTTCCTCGTCCGACTTCTTGGCATCCGCCGGTTTCTTCTCGGCGTCATCCTTCTTCTCTTCGTCGGACTTCTTCTCGCCCTCCTTCTCCGCGACGGGCTTCTTTTTCGCCGGCTTCTCTTCGTCCACCGGCGTCGGCTCTTCGGTCGGCTCCACCGGCTTGGCCTTGGGCTTGGCCGGGGTCACATCCAGTTCGTCTTCAAACACAGGCTTCGGCTCGACCGGCTGGGCCTCGACCTTTTTGGGATCGGCAGGCCGCACGATTCGCTTGGGATTGGTTGCCGTACGCGGGGTCGGCTCCGGCGCTGGCGCTTCGGCCGCTTCGTCGTCCGGCTTCTTGTTCGCTTTGACCGAGGGAATCTCGCGCGTCGGCTTGGCTGGCTCATCCGGCGTGGCAGGCGATTCCATGTTCGCGAGCCGCTTGTCGTAGATCGCCAGCGCGTGCAGCGCGTGACCCATCGGGCCGATCTCCCACTGACGGTCCCGGCCATCGGCCATGATCGTTGAGAGGTAGTCGACTGCCTTCACGATGCGCGGATCGCTGAGCTTGTCGTCGGGGAGCGTAAAGACCAGCCACTCCAGAATGTGGCCCGTCGTCTGCAACCGGCGGTCGAGGCTGGGCGCGTTCGCCCGGCCGCGGAACCACTCGGTGCTGAAGTTCCCCTCGGGGTTCTGCAGCCCCAGCGTGTACTTGATGTAGTCGTCGATGTAGCGCTCGGCCCGTTCGAATTCGCCCGTAAGCGGCTTGCCGCTCCGTTCGCGCTGGCGGATGGCCATGCTGAAGCCCATCAACCGGTGCGTTCCTCCGCAGGCCGCGTTGCGCAGAATCGGCTGCGCCAGTTCTTCTTTGATCAGGCGTTCGACGTTCCAAGTGCCCCGGTCGCGGGCGGTCCAGGTCTCGTCCAGATCGTCCAGATAGTAAGCCAGCGCAATGAGCTTGAAGGTCAGCTCCATGCCCGAGCGGCAGCCCAGCTTCTCCTGCTCGATCAGGTCCGAGATCTTGAAGAGCTTGTTGTCGACCTGCATGGGATAGTCCTTGCTGACGCCGGCCATGGCCAGCATCTTGAGGAACTGCCCTTCGTGACCCTGCACGCGAGGTCCCTGACGCGCGGCCGGCAGATTGCCCATGCGATACAGCATGGTCTCGCCGCGGCAGGGCTGGTTCCAGCACTCGTAGCTGATCGCATTGACCGCTTCGCCGTGCGGGCCGTTCTTCAGGATCTCGGTCTTCACGCCGAAGGCCACAATCTGGTGCATGATCTCCCAGTGATTGTGATCGCGCGTGTTGAGCTTGCGAGTGTAATAGTGGGCCAGCACGTCTTTGATCCGCTGGCGGATCTCGGGGCTGATGGCCGAATCGCTGTCGGCGTCCGATTCTGTCTCGGCAGGCGCTTCGCCGGGAACGAACGGCTTCAGCACGATCTTGCCAGACTTGGGCGTGCTGTTGGCGTCGGTCGAATCCGGAACGCGGCGCGTCGACTTGGGCGCATTGGCCGGAACGGGAATCGCCTCGCCGTCGGGCTGCAGCGGTCTGGGTTCCACGGTCCGCGGCGCGCTCTTGAAGGTCTTGATTCCCTTCTGCGACATCAGCTCGATGGCCGGCATGCGGCCGCCGGTCGGCTCCAGGTTGACATCAAAGTTGCCGCGCGGCGAGATACCCGGGCTGTTGATCGGGTCCGGGGGACCATCGGTAATGGCTGCCACGCCGGGCTTCGCGGCAGGCGATTCCGCGGCCTTCTTCGCCTCGGCGATCTTGTCGACGGGAGTCTGAGTCGCGCTCTTCGACTTCGGCTCTTGGACCGTGGTCTTCGCGGGCTCGGCGCCGCGGGTGCTCGTTGAGAATGCCAATGCTAGCGCCGCTACCGACAAAAACCTGACTCGCATTAATAACCCTCCTGACAAGACGCCCCGTCCGACCATTCCGGTTGGGTAAACAGCAAGACTTCTATCGGTTAATCCGGAGAAGGAATCCAGATCAATCGATCGCGTGCCAGCGTGTCAGGCTTGAAGCGAGAGAGGCTTCGTAAGATAGGAAAGTGAGAGGCCGCGCCAGATCGCAGCGAAGTGCTGGCAGTGCCAGTGGAGGGCGAGGATCGAGGGGCGAGGCGAGGATCGAGGATCGAGGATCAACGTCACGCACTCTCTTCCTGCTCCCTCCCACTTGTGGGGAGGGCTGGGGAGGGGGGGCGGCCCTTCGTTTGATGTCTGCCTCTGCTTCTTTTTTCTGAACAGAAGGAAACAGAGGTAACAGAGAACCCCCCTCCGTTACGAAGCCTTGGCCGGTTCTTTCTTGGCTTCGTCTTTCGGTGCATCCTTGGCGGGCTCCGCCGGAGCCGGGAACTCCAGCAGATGGATCTTGGCCGAGCCGCCGTTGTAGACCTCGCCCTTGGGCTTACCGTTGGCGTTCTGCGCAACCGACACGGCCATCGCCATCCGCTTGCCTTCGGTGTGCAGGCTCAGGCTCCGGCCGTTCGGCAAGCCTTTGCTGATGAAGAACGCCTTGGCCGCGCCGGGCTGCCAGAACCAGACGTTGCCCGTGTTAGGCATGGCGCACGACACGGCCATCACAAAGCCAGCCGGATGAAAGAGCGTGTCGTAGACAAAGCCCTGCTGGTTGTCGCCGACCTGCATCTCTTGCTTCAGCTTGCCCGACTCCCAGTCGAAGAGGAGCACGGCCGGCAGTCCAACAGCGAAGCCGCCACCGGGGGTCTTCTGTCCGGCGGCCAGCAGCGTCGCACCGTCGGCGCTAAAGGCCAGCTTCCGCACACCGCCACAGTCCTGCAGCCGATCGAGCTGGTACAGAACTTTGGCTTCCAGTTTGCGGACTTCCTTGCCCGACTCGACCGAGAACTGACGGATGATGCCCCGCAGATCGCCTGTCACCAGCGACTTGCCATCCGGATGCCAGGCGACGCTGAAGACGTCATCAGGATGCCCGTCGAGCGACTGGGCCAGCTTGCCATCGGTCGTGTTGTAGATTTTGACCGCCGCGTCGTTCCCTGCCACCGCCACACGCGTGCCATCGGGACTGACGGCCACATCGCGAATCCAGCCGCCGAGGGCTTGCGGCACATTCCAAAGCGGCTTGGGCGATTCCTCGCCCGCCTGCCAGGCGCTCAACTGGCCCCACGAGTCGCTGGAGAACAGGCGGTCCTCTTTGGGATGAAAGGCCAGCGCCTGCACCCAGGCGTGATGCCCGGCCAACGGCGTCAGCAGCTTCGGCTCGGCCGCCGAGACATCCCAGCGATGTACCAAGCCATCGTAGCCGCCAGCGACCAGCAGCTTCCCACTGGGGCTGTAGCGGGCGCACCAGACCTGGCGATTGTGCTCCAGGGTCTTGGTCGGCTTCGGCTCGTAGGCTTTGAGAAGTTCTTCGTCGGTCATGGGGGAGGATCGAGGATTGAGGATCTAGGATTGAGGGTAGACGAAGGGATGCAAGTACGAGGCGTTTTTCCCTCGATCCTCGATCCTAAATCCTACCCCCTTCTTCTACGCCAGCAGTTCCTTCACCGGGCCGCACTCGTCGTGCGCCACCGGCAGCGGTTGTCCTTGATTGTCGTATTCCATCCGCTCCGGCGGCACGCCCAGGGCTTGGAACCACGTGTGAAACAGGTGCCCAATATCGTGGGCGTCGCCCGAGACTTCGGTCCCGGCGTCGTTCGTCTTGCCGACCGTCAGTCCGCGTTTGATTCCGCAACCGGCCATGGCCACCGACCAGGCCTCGGGCCAGTGGTCGCGCCCCACGTGCGAGTTGATCCGCGGCGTGCGGCCGAACTCGCTCATGGCCACGACTAGCACATTGTCCAGCATCTTCCGCTCGGCCAGATCCTCAATCAGCGCGGCGAAGGGCTGATCGAACTTGCCGACCAGCGAACGGCTGGCATTGAAGTTGTCGCCATGCGAGTCCCAGCCGTACGAGTTGATCTTCACAAAGCGCACGCCGGCTTCCAGCATTCGCCGGCCCAGCAGCATGTGCCGGCCCAACTCGTGCTTGCCGTAACGCTCCACATCCCGCGGCACAAGCTTGCTCTCGTCGAACAGGTCGTGCCGCTTCATCAGCGTCTGAGCGACCTCGAACACATAGCTGTTGGCCTCGACCCACTCCGGCCGATGCTTGTCGGCAAACCGCCGATCGAGCTTCTGCCGCAGTTCGTTGCGGGCCATGTCGTCGTCGGCACTGATGGCCGGATTGCGGAGCAGGTTCTCAGGCGGCTTGCCATCGCCCAAGGCCAGCGCGCCGTACTTCGCCCCCAGAAAGCCGGCATCGCCGGGGATGAAGCCACCATTGCCTGGCTTGATCCACACGTACGGCGGCAGCCCGCTCGAGCCCGGCCCCAACAGCTTGGCCACCGCCGAGCCGAAGAACGGATAGACCACCCCGCGGTTCTTGGCATCCCCTTGCTGAATGCGGGCCACGCCGGACGAATGGGCGTTGTCCTTGGTGCAGACACTCCGCAGGATCGCCAAGTGGTGCATCTGCTTGGCGGAGTGTTTGCACAGCTCGCTGACGTGGATGCCGGGGACCGAAGTCGGAATGGCGCGGAACGGCCCCCCATGCTCGGTGTGGGGTTTGGGGTCCCAGCTTTCCAGTTGGCTCATGCCCCCGTCGAGCCAGATGAAGATCACCTGCTTGTCTTGCTTCTTGATCTCTTCGGCCAGGGCAGGCTGAAAGATCCCCCCTAAGCCGCCGGTCATACCAACGGCCGCAGCACCCGCGGCGGAGCCGAGCCACTGGCGACGGGAGAAGCGATGTTCCCAAGGTTTGCAGAGGTTGGTCATGGGCTGAGAGGATTGCTAGGAAGGGGAGGAACTGTCCACAGATGTCACAGAAAGACACAGATGAAATGCAAGGAAGGGAGAATAGATGTTGCCTGACTACTTCTGGTTACCTTCTTCCTCTTTTACTTCTTATCTGTGTTTATCTGCGACATCTGTGGACAACTGATTCTTCATTCCGCAGATCAGTGATTCACGCAGAACTCCATGCAGGACATCAGCGCCCAGGCGAGTTGCCCCAGGGCGACGGGGCGGCGGTCGGCTCGCTTGGCCAGGAACTGGACCGCCTCGGCGCGCTCTTCGTCGGACGGATTGCGGGTAAGAACGCTCAGATAGATCTCGTCCACCGCCGCGGTGTCGTCGAACTTGCTCGCCCGATCGATCAGATTGCCGGAGCGCGGCTCGAACAGCCGGCGGATCTGCTCGTCGTTCAGCAGGAACAGAGCACCCTGGACCGAGGCGTTGAAGTCGTTCTCGGGCTCCTTGGCCGGATTGGCGAAGGCCTTGACGAACCGCTTCTTCAATTCGGCCAGCGAAATCAGCCCCTTGGGATCGGCCGGCTTGGCGTCGGCTGGCTTGGCTTCGGCAGAAGGTTTGTCGGTTCCTTGCGGCATCCCGCCCGGGTTCACCAGGCGATCGCGCTCGCCGGCCGCTTCCAGCACGCTCCACAGCAACTGCTCGGCCGAGAGCCGTTTCTCGTTGGCGACCCGGTAGCTCTCCTTGGGCGGGGCCTCGCCGGCCAACACCGTGGTCCGCTGATAGGCGTCGGTCAGGGCCAACTCGCGGATCAGCGCCTTCATATCGAACTTGCTGGCCGTGAACTCGCGGGCCAGCAGGTCGAGCACTTCAGGATGCGACGGCGGGTTCTGACCATGGTGCAGATCGAGCGGATGAACCAGCCCCCGGCCGAGCATCACGAACCACAGCCGGTTGACCATGTTCCGCGTGAACAGGGCATTTTCGGGCGTAGGAAGTTTCTCGGCCAATGCGGCCAACGGGCTGAAGGCGGGCGGAGCGTTGGGGTCGGGCTTCTTCTTATCGGCCTTCTTGTCGGCGGGGACTTCGGGGGCTGGCGGCAGCTCGATCTCGGCACCGAACGGCACGCGGGGGCCGGTCTCGCGCTTGGTCGGATCGAAGACCGAGACGAACTCCAGCTTCTTGGTCAGCGCTTTCTCACCGATGGCCGGGAACTTGGTGTCCGTTCGGATGAACGTGTTGCCGAAGACCGTGTACAGGCCTTGGAAGTCGACCTGCTTGTACTCGTCGATGAACAGATGGTTGTGGCACTGGGCGCACTGCAGGTCGATGCCCAGCAAAAGCCGCCCAATGTCGCGCGTCAGGCCGGGATGATCGGTCTCCTGCTGGCCGACCTTCTCGAGCCGGCGGGTCTGGAACCAGGCAGCCGCGCGGACTGCTTCGTTGGCAGCATCCGGCTTGATCAGTTCGCGGGCCAGTTGGTCCCACGGCTTGTTCGCGGCGAACGAAGTCTTGAGGAAGGCATCCCACTCGGGGTTCTCTCCCCGGCGTTCCATCAGGATGACGTTGAACAGTTCCTGCATGCGGCGCGGATACTCGGGACTGGCCAGCAGCGTGTCGACCAGCCGCACCCGCTTGTCGGCGGACTTGTCGGCCAGGAACTCGCGAGCCTCGGCGATCGAGGGGATCCGGCCGGCCAGATCCAGATAGATCCGGCGGACGAACTCGGCGTCGTCGGCTTGAGGTCGGAACGCTTTGCCGGCAGCCTTGGCGACGATCAACTGGTTGATCTGCTTGTGAAGGGGCTCGGCAGCGGGGGTCGAGCCGCCGAACGAGATCGACAGGGCGAAGGCCAGGCCGGTGCAGAGGCTCAACAATCGGCGGGACATTGTGGTTCGCCTTGGAAGGGAGGCCAGCAGGAGGGGGGGCGAATCGGTTATACTAAGGAATGCCGCGAGCGGGCCGCAGCGCACGCCGGCGGGAGAAAAAAGCTGGCAGCGAGACATGTAACGCATTCGTCTTTAATGAGTTGGGCTATTTTTGATTGACGGATCGGGGGACCCGTGGGAGACATCACCCAACCCAAGTTGCTGTATGCCAAGGGGCTGCTCTTTTTGATCACGGGGCTGATCGCCGGCGGGCTGCTGCTGCTCGAACACCCCAGTCTCAAAGTCGGGTTGTTGCTGGCCGTTTGCGTTTGGGCGTTCGCCCGGGCGTACTACTTTGCGTTTTACGTGATTGAGCATTACGTCGACCCGGGCTATCGCTTTGCGGGCTTAGGATCATTCGTGGGGTACTTGCTGTCCGGAGGTCACGCGGCAAAGCCCGAGGCAGGCGAGTCGAAATCGGGGCCGCGATGAAGAGAGCGGAGTTTCGATGGCGGGGGGTTGGCAAAGGCTGAAGCCGGGAGATCGCGTCCGCTTGTTGCGAGTGCCTGAGTCGGATCTCGAGCAGCGCAAGCGCGAGATCGAAAAAGGGTTGGAGGACGCGGGCTGGACGGCGGATACGTTGGAACGGATCTTGGAGTTCGATCCGGTCGTTACGATCGACCACATCGATGAATACGGCGCGCCGTGGTTCATCTACAAGTTCACGTCTCCGGAGGGAGAGTTGAATGAGCACTGGATCAACATCCAGGACGACGAGTCGTGGGAGATGGCGTGAGGGTAATCAACCTCGTTGGATTGCAACGTTGACGCAACGGGAAGTGAATGACGAAGGCGACACGAAAGCAGGGTTCAAAGCCTCCGCTCGGCTCGATAGAAGGGGGCCGCCCCTGCCACGCGTCTTGTTGCATCGGCCCCCAAGCCGCTGTCGCGGTCGTGGACGAGGGGCCGATGCGACAGCGACGGTGGAAGGGGCTCGCGGAGCCTTATCCGGGATTCAAAGACGACAATCGAGCATCGGTCTGCGGAATCGAAGGATTGATGTACCGACACGCCATCACAGTCGGTGTTTGAAAAAGTAGTGGCCCGGACTTTTACGGAGGCATCACGATTGAGTTCACCGGTCGAGCGCGTCGTCCTTTGCATTTCCCAAAGTAGTGGTTCTCGCGAGCCCCTTCCGCCGAGCCGAGCGGAGGTCCGCATTCGAGTAATCATCGCTGCGCGATAGCCTTCCGTCCCTCTCCCCTCGTTCCTCCTCCCTCGATCCCCGATCCACTTCCCGCTACCTTCGCGCATTCCCGCCCGCTATATTACGGTCCTGCCGAACTCCCCGCCTGCATCGACTTACAGCGACAGGCCTTACCAAATGCCATCCGATACGAGTTTTCTTAAATCCCTCCCACCGCTCCTGGCCCCTCACGAAAGGTCTCTCCGGTGATGAAGTCCCTCCTTGCTTCCTGTTCGCTTGCCCTGGTCGCCCTCATATCGTTCTCCAGCGTCGCTTCCGCGCAGGACCCTTGGGTCGTGTACGAGGGAAAAGAAGGCCCCGGCGTCGGCAAGCATATTGTCCTGGTCTCCGGCGATGAAGAATACCGCTCGGAAGAGGCCCTGCCGCAACTCGGCAAGATCCTGGCCACGCATCATGGCTTCAAGTGTACGGTGCTGTTCGCCATCGATCCCAAGGATGGCAGCATCAATCCGAATCAAAAAGACAATATTCCGGGACTCGAGGCCCTGAAGACTGCGGATCTGATGGTTGTCTTCCTGCGATTTCGCGACCTGAAGGACGACCAGATGCAGCATGTGGCCGACTACATCGACGCCGGCAAGCCGGTGATGGGCATGCGGACCGCCACCCATTCGTTCCAGATCAAGGGAGACAAGAAGTTCGCCAAGTACGGCGGCAATAAGGAATGGAACGGCGGATTCGGTCGCTTCATCCTGGGCGAGACCTGGATCAACCACCACGGCGGCCACGGCCGACAGAGCACGCGCGGCCTGATTGCCAAGGGGGAAGAGAAGCACCCCATTTTGCGCGGCATCAAGGATGGAGACATTTGGGGCCCCAGCGATGTCTATACCGTCACGCTGCCGTTGCCCGGCGACTCGAAGCCGCTGGTGATGGGCCAGGTCCTGACTGGCATGAAGTTCGACGATCCGCCGGTCGAAGGGAAGCTGAACGATCCGATGATGCCTGTCGCGTGGACCAAGAGCTACACGGCTACCGAGGGCAAGACCGGCCGCGTCTTCACCACGACCATGGGGGCTGCCACCGACATGGAGGCCGAAGGAACCCGTCGGATGCTGGTGAACGGCGCCTACTGGGCGATCGGACTCGAGGACAAGATCCCCGAGAAGTCCAAGGTCGACATTGTCGGCGAGTTCAAGCCGTTGCCGTTCAAGTTCGGCGGCTTCAAGCCGGGTGTGAAGCCGGCTGATCACGCCAAGTAAACGGGGGCGAAGATGCCGCTCGTACTCGACGAATCGCAGTTCACCCTGGCCGAGGTCGCCCGTCGCTATCGGGCGGGGACCTTGTCGCCGGTGGACGTGATCGAAGAGTGCCTGCGGCGCATCGATCGCTACGAACCGCAGGTGCGGGCCTGGGTAAGCGTGGATGCCGATGCGGCCCGCGCGCAAGCCCGTCGGGCGGCCGAAGAGTTTGCCGCTGGACGTGAGCCGGGCAAGCTGGCCGGCATTCCGATCGGGATCAAGGATCTGATCGATGTGGCCGGCTGGCCGACCCTGGCAGGCAGCATCACCCGGGCGGGGCACGTAGCTGAGGAGGACGCGCCGCTGGTCGCCCACCTGCGCCAGGCAGGGGCGATCCTCCTGGGGAAGACCGTCACCACCGAGTTCGCCTGCTTCGATCCGCCGATGACGCGCAATCCCTGGAACCTGGCGCACACGCCGGGGGGCTCCTCGAGCGGATCGTGCGCGGCGGTGGCGCTGGGCATGTGCCTGGGGGCGATCGGTACGCAGACCGGCGGCTCGATCAACCGCCCGGCCAGCTTCTGCGGCGTGGCGGGCTTCAAGCCGGCCTACGGTGCGGTGAGCATGCAGGGGGTGGTTCCGCTCAGTCGCTCGCTCGATCACGCGGGGCCGATCGCCCGCAAGGTTGAGGACCTGGCGATGCTGTTCGGGGCGATGGAGCCCAAGCTGTCGGACTCTCCCTGGCGCGATCCGATCGAGCAGCTCGCTTCCCCTCCAAGACTGTGGATCAACGAGGAGTTTATATCGCAGGCCGACGAAGCGATGCGGGCTGCGTTTGGCGCCGCCTGCGAGAAGCTGATCGCGGCCGGAGCGATCATTGAGCCACGCGAGCTGCCGAGCGGGTTCGATCGCGTGCATGAAATGCACCTGCGGATCTTTCGCGCCGAGGCCGCGCAGGAACATCGAAAGGTGTTTGCCGATCGTCCCGGCGATTTTGGTCCGGCGATCCGCGGCTTCATTGAAGCGGGGCTGGCGATGGCCGCGACCGATCTGGTCGAAGCCCAGTGTCATCAACTCGATTTCAAACACGACCTGATGGCCCAGAGTTTGGAACCGCTGGGTGGATACTGGTTCCTGCCGGCCGCGGTTGGACCTGCGCCGGGGCCGCAGACGACCGGCGACCCGCGGTTCAACTCTCCGTGGAGTTACGCCGGGTGTCCGGCCCTGAACCTGCCCTGCGGGCTTTCACGCGACGGGCTGCCGCTCGGGGTGCAAGTGGTGGATGGCTTGCCTTGGGACGAGAACGGCCTGACGGCCACGGCGCTGTGGTGCGAAGAAGTGCTGGGGTTCGAGCGGCATGCGGCGTTGTTGCACAAGGATGGGTAGGGTTGTGGCGCGCCGAGTACAGAATGCGTCACTTGCCTTGGTGTTTCATCAACACTAAGATGCAAATACCCAGGAGGTGACCTGCCTTGCCGGCCGTTCAATACAAATACGCTCGCCCCGCGCTTACCGTCGATTGCGTTGTGTTTGGTCTCGATGAGGGGGACTTGAAGGTCCTGCTGATTCGCCGGGGGATCGAGCCGTTCGCCGGCCGCTGGGCCCTGCCGGGGGGCTTCGTGCGGGTCGACGAGAGTCTTGAGCAGGCTGCTCGTCGCGAGCTGGCCGAAGAGACCGGCCTGCAATCGGTCTTTCTGGAACAGCTCTATACCTTTGGCGAAGTGGATCGCGATCCGCGTGAACGGGTGGTCACGGTGGCCTACTACGCGTTGGTGAAGCTCTCGGATCATCGCGTCCGCGCGGCGACCGATGCCCGCGATGCGGCGTGGTTTTCGGTTGCGGATGTTCCGGCGCTGGCCTTCGATCACCCACGCATTCTGGCAACTGCCCGCGAGCGGCTGCGGAACAAGGTGCGTTACCAGCCGATCGGCTTCGAACTGCTGGCCGATCGGTTTGCCTTGAGCGAACTTCAGACGTTGTACGAGACAGTGCTGGAGAAGCCGCTGGACAAGCGGAACTTCCGCAAGAAGATTCTGGGAACCGGCTTGCTGGTGGAACTGGACGAAGTGCAAAAAGACGTAGCTCATCGGGCTGCGCGGCTGTACAAGTTCGATAGGTTGAAATATCGGCAGTTGGAGAATCGCGGCTTTCTGTTCGAGTTGGGCTGACGCGGGCTGCTCCCCTGTCGGCAAGTGCGCTGAGATTCTCTTGGGCGAGGGTTCGGTTTCATGCAAGCCTTGATCGTTGTCGATCTGCAGAGCGATTTTCTCCCCGGTGGAGCGCTGGCCGTGCACGAAGGGGACCACGTTCTGCCGGTCGCCAACAAACTGTGCGAGGTCTTCGATCTGGTGGTGGCCACACAGGACTGGCACCCGCCGGGGCACGGCAGCTTCGCGGCCAATCATCCTGGGCGACACCTGGGCGAGGTTGTCGACCTGGCAGGACTGCGGCAAGTGCTGTGGCCCGTGCATTGCGTGGCCGGCACATCGGGGGCCGAACTGGCGGCAGCGCTTCGCACGGGACGCATCGCCAAGGTCTTCTTCAAGGGGACCGATCCGACCATCGACAGCTACAGCGGCTTCTTCGACAACGGCCGACGCAAGGCGACCGGCTTAGGGGACTGGCTGAAGGCCCGCAAGGTGACCGAGGTCTACATCCTGGGTCTGGCCACCGACTACTGCGTGAAGTACACGGCCCTCGACGCACTGTCGCTCGGATTCCGTACCAAGCTGGTGCTTGATGGCTGTCGCGGCGTGAATCTGAAACCGGGCGACGTCGAACGGGCGATCGCCGAAATGTCTCGAGCAGGAATCGAAATCGTGACCAGCGACGAAGTCGTCCGACAACGGAACACCGAAACCATGGCCGCCGCAGCGCAAGAGTCGCCCGTGCCGCTGTATGTGGGCAAGTACATCCAACTGGTTCGCCGAGGCCACTGGGAGTACGTGGAGCGGACCAAGGTGACGGGCGTCGTGGGCATCGTGGCCATCACCCCGCAGAACCGGTTGATCCTGGTCGAGCAGTATCGCGTGCCGCTGGGCAAGCGGGTGCTTGAGCTTCCCGCGGGACTGGCCGGCGATATCGCGGGCGAAGAGCAGGAGGAGATGGCCAGCGCCGCCAGGCGCGAACTGCTGGAGGAAACCGGCTATCAGGCGGGCAGCATGAAGCATCTGATCACGGGCCCCTCGTCGGCCGGCCTGACCAACGAGACAATGTCGCTGTTCATGGCTGAGAACCTGGTCCGCGTTGGCGCCGGCGGCGGTGATGCCAGCGAAGACATCGAGGTCCACGAAGTACCGCTCGACGAAGCGCCGCTTTGGCTGCGGAGCCGCGCGGCCGAAGGGATCATGATCGATACCAAGATCTACGCCGCGCTGTACTTTGCGGCCGCGAAATGAGTGGTGCGGAACCGATGCGGTCGCGGGTGGCCGGGATCTTAGGCCCGTTGGCAGTTCCTCTCGGCATGGGACTGCTGCGGCTAGGGACCGAAGGCAGGCCGACGGAAGCCGATGCGGAAGTGTTGATCCACCTGGCGCTGGACGCCGGCGTGCGGCTGCTCGATACGGCCGATGTCTATTCGCTGGGGGCGAGTGATCTGCATTACGGCGAGCAGCTCGCGCGGCAAGCAGTCGCCTCGTGGCATGGACCCGGCGACGAAGTGCGCATCCTGACCAAGGTCGGGCTGTCGCGCCCCAAAGGGAAGTGGATCCCCAACGGCCGGCCCGAGCATCTGAGGAAAGCGATCGATCACAGCCTGTCGGCGCTAGGTGTCGAAAGGCTGTTCGTCTGGCAACTGCACGCGCACGATCCACGCGTGCCGTTTGAAGAAACGCTAGGGGCGCTGGCTGAGATTCAGCGTGCGGGCAAGGTGGAGCACCTGGGGCTCTGCAACACGACCCCCGGCGAAGTGCGGCAAGCCCAGCGGCATTTTGAAGTGGCACTGGTGCAGAACGAACTGAGCCTGCTGAATCGCAAGAGCGCTGGCGATGGGATGCTGGAACTGACACGCGAACTGGGGATTCCGTTTCTGGCACACCGTCCTTTGGGAGGTTACGCCAAGGCAGCACGGCTGGCCAAGAACCGCGTGCTGAAGCCGATCGCCGAGCGCTACGGCGCAACGCCGTATCAGGTGGCGCTGGCCTCGCTGTGGGATGCAGGCCCGCAGGTGATACCGCTTGTTGGCGCGACGCGCCAGGTCAGCCTGCGATCGTCGCTGGCTGCGGTTGGATTGAGACTGGACGTGAGCGACCGAACGGCGCTGGAGATGCACTATTCGTTCGCGCCGCGGCCGGATGTGCTGGCGGGGATGTTGCCCGCGACCCCTGCGGCGGCTTCGACAGCGGCAGCGATTGTTTCACCGCTCCAGACTCCCCCGGCCGATGGACCGGAAGTCGTGCTGCTGATGGGCATCCAAGGGGCGGGCAAATCGCAGCGGGTTGGTGAGTACCTCGCCCGTGGTTACGCACGGCTGAATCGCGACGAACTCGGGGGAACACTGGACGAGTTGGTTCCGCGCCTGGTGCAACTGCTGCACGGCGGGCATCATCGCGTTGTGCTCGACAATACGTATCCCACACGGCTCTCGCGAGCGCCGGTGATTGCCGCAGCCAGTGCTTTCGGTGTGCCGACCCGCTGCTTCCATCTGCAAACTCCGGTGAACGAGGCGCATATCAACCTGGTGCTGCGGATGCTGGCCCGCTACGGCCGGCCGCTGGGTCCCGAAGAGATGAAGCACTGCGGCAAGACCGATCGCAATCTGCCTCCCCCCGCGGCGCTGGCCCGTTGGTTGGCCAGCTACGAACGCCCCGCGATGGACGAGGGCTTTGCTTCGGTCGAGACGCTTCCGTTCGTGCGGCGGGGATCGCTGGGGGGCGAGGAGAAGGGACTGTTGCTCGACGTTGACGGCACGCTTCGCAAGACGCGCTCGGGCGAGCCCTATCCGCGGCATCCCGACGATGTCGAGATTCTGCCGGGTCGCCGCGAGGTGCTGGCCCAGTGGATCGCAGCCGGTTACAAGCTGTTCTTCGTATCGAACCAGAGCGGGGTGTCCTCGGGCAAGGCCTCGCGCGCAGCGGTCGAGGCGGCCTTCTTTCGCACGGCCGAGCTGCTGGCCTTGCCGGTGACCGAGATCGCCTACTGCCCGCACCCGGCCTATCCGATCGGCTGCTACTGCCGCAAACCTTCGCCAGGGTTGGGTGTGTATTTAATCGAGCGGCACCGCTTGTCGCCCGCCCACACGGTCATGGTGGGAGACATGGAGAGCGATGCCGAGTTTGCGAAAGGACTCGGCGTGAGGTATGTCGATCACGCGGCGTTCTTTCGCGGAACGTGAAGAATCGTGTCCAACAAAAAAGCCACGCGCGATCTCTCGCGCGTGGCTTCAATGTTTTGCTCGGACGTCCGACGACTACTTCGAGCCCTTGGGGTCGGCCGGCTTGCCGGGGGCTTTGCCCTCTTCAGCCAGGAGCTGCGACTTGATCAGCTTGATCTGCTGCTTCGAGTCCTCGTCTTCGATCGTTTCGATGGCGGCATCGAAGGCCTTGGCGGCATCGGCCTTCTTGCCCGCCGCGGCCAACAGCCGGCCCTTGCTGAAGTGCAGTCGGGGGGTCAGGCCGCTCCCCTTGGGCTGGGCGGTCAGCAGCGTGTCGTAGATCTTGAGCGCCTCGTCCACCTTCTTCTGGCTGGCCAGAATGTCGGCCTTGGCCATCAGCAAGGGCAGGCTCTCTTCGGCGGTGATTCCCTTCTCGGCCAGGATCTCATCCAGAACGGCCAGCGCCTCAGCCTGCTTCTTCATAGTCCCCAGAATCTGGACCTTCAACATCTGCAGTTCGCGGCGGGTGGTTCCTTTGGGGGCGAACTTGGCTTCGGTCTCGATCAGCTTATTGAGAATGGCATCGCCGTTCTCGCCGGTGAACTCTTCCTGGATGCTGGCGATGACCTTGGCCAGCTCCATGGCCTTCAGCTTGTCTTCGTACTTCTCCTTCAGGCCGGCAGCGTTCTTGGCGTCCAACGCCACGACTTCCTTCACCTGATCGGCATAGACCGAAAAGGCCAGTTCATCGCCGACCGCGGTCAGCGCGGTATCGAGGAAGCGGGCCTTGTCGACCCCCTTCGCCTTGGCGGCGCTGGCCATGGCCTGGTCGCGGGCGACGCGGATCTTGCCCAGCTCGTTCAAGTGGTCCAGATACTTCTGAGCTCCGCCCGCCTGGTAGCCGGTCTTGGCATAGGGCACGCCTTTTTCGTCGGCCAGATAGATCGACGGGAAGCCTTGCACGCCAAACTTCTCGCCCCACATCTGATTTTGTTTCTTGGTTTCAGGCGCCAGCTTCGACTCATCCTGCGGGAAGTCGAGCTCGACCAGCACGAACTTCTTCGGGGCGTCCTTCTTGAAGGCGTCCTGGTCGAAGACCTCTTTGTTCAAGCGGATGCACCAACCGCACCAGTCTGAGCCGGTGAAGTCCATCAACAGGTCTTTTTTCTCGCTGGCGGCCTGCTTCATGGCGGCCGTCATGTCGTGCGTCCAGCCGGCACCGCCGGCCTCGGCCCACGAGGCCCAACCGGCCAGCAGGGCCAGCGAGAATAAAGGAGCCAATACAAGCCGCTGTGAAAGGGAAAGAGACATAGTTGGCTCGCTTTCTTCGAGAAATCGCTGGCAGGCGGACAGTGAGGGCAGTTGACGGATCAGCCGAGGATTATACGAGGGGGCCCCCGTCTGGCCAAGTCGCCCGATTTCAGACGGACCGGGATCTTCGTTATACTGGCAGGATGCAGACCAATCTCCCTGCCAGGATCCCTTCGATGCCCGCCACCCAACCCGGTTACGAAGTCGCTGATTTCTCGGCCATTGCCGGTGTCCCTTGTCCCTGTGGTTCGAGTCGTCGGGCGTTCGGCGAAGTCGAAGACTACCCGGGGACGATCCACCAGGTGGAAATCTCCGTCAACGCCCGCCTGCACTATCACAAGCGGCTGACGGAGACCTACTACATTCTGGAGTGCGGGCCCGACGCGCAGCTGCAACTCGACGACGAGCGGATCCCGCTCAAGCCGGGCATGTGCGTGATGATTCGCCCCGGCACCCGGCACCGTGCGCTCGGCCAAATGCGCGTGCTGAACATCGTGCTGCCCAAGTTCGATCCCGAGGACGAGTGGTTCGACTGATGCCGTCTGCCGGTAGCTACTGCCCGCCGCTGACGGGGGGTGCATCGCCGTTGGGGTCGGCTTTGGGTTCGGCCGATCTACTGGGAACGGGAGCGGGCAGCGTCTTCTCTTTCTCCGGAAATCGCCGCATCCGATAAGCCACCAGGCCATGCGTGGCGTGGTACAAAGCGCCGCACTCCACACGAGCGTCCTGCGTATTCTCCAGCAGATCGCAAAGCTGCTCGGCCGCCTTGGCCATCCACGGGGCTTTGATCTCGTCGTCGTTCAGGGCCAGAGCCAGGAACTCAAGCGTGTGCCCGGTGGTTCCCAGCCGCAGGATGATGTCGGCCGAGGTGCCCGGACGTTGGAAGTAGTTCGTCGAGAACGTGCCGTCCTGCTGCTGGTGCTCGCGGGCCCGCTGGATCGCCCAGCGGATCTTCTCGTAGCCCGCCTTCCACCCGCCGGTCAGTTGATCGGGTTTGATTTCGGGATGCTGCAGCATGTACTCCTTTACCGCCAGGGTCACGCCCGACAAGCTGTGGGTGCCGCCGCAGGCGATCGCGTTGACGTCGGCTTTCGATTCCATGGCCAGCAACCGCTCGATCGACCAGGTGGTGCCGTCCTCGGCCTGCCATTGAGCGTCGAGTGGGAGATAGGCGTGCAGGGCCATCAGCGTCCAGCCGGCTTCCATTCCCTCGCGACATTCCCATTGGGCCTGCGTGAGCAGATCGCCCAGCTTATAGGTCTTACTGCCAACCTGGATGGGGCTCTCGGAGCCGAGAATCGGTTTGCGGCCGGGGTAATACTCTCCCCCCATCGCCAGGTAGCCGATCCACTGATCCTTGTGGCCCATGCCGGTCTTCGAGCCCTGCTCCAACACGGCATGCAGCCCATGATCGCCGGGGCGAAGGTTCCAACCGCGCATCGCGCCGCCGCCAAGCAGATAGTCGATGACCGGAACGACCTTGCCATCGGGGTCGACCAGCATCGCGTCGGGGCCGAAGGCCAGCGCCTCGTGCAGGGCCTGCCAGGCGGCGTTTTCGGTGGCGCTAAGATGGCGGCGCTGGGCCTGAGCCAGGACGCGATCGATCTTGGCCTTCAGTTGGTCGTCGGCCGAGACATCGGCCGCGGTGAACTCGGGTGCCTTCTCGAGTGTGGCGACCGATTCGGTGCAGCCCGAGAAGCTTAGAGACAAGCCGCAAGCCAGCAGAAGATTGCAGCTGACAACGAAGCGAATGGTGCGCATGGCGAGCGAATCAGGCGGGGTGTGATCGAAGGTTCGCTCCGCGAACAAGCCTGGCAGCGCCCCTCCTGAATGCCGACATGAGTCCAGGCTTACTCGTTCGAAGATACCACGCGAATCGCGAGGTGACCATGAGAATAGGCAAGCTGGGGGGACATTCCGGCCTCCCACTCCATGTACTTACGGAATCTGCGGCGCTTCCGGAATCTTCGCGCCCACGGGCCCCGAACTTCCCGCCAGCAGGGCCTCAATATGATCGCGCAGCGTGCTGAGCAGCACCGCCACGCCCATCGAAACCGGCCGGTCGGGGGTGCCCTCGCGCAGCGAGCTGTCGAGGCAGGCCAACAGTTGCTGCACTTCGCGCTTCTGCCGTTCGACCGGGGTTAGTTCCTGCTCGGGCTCGTTGTTCGGTTCGTCGGCCATTTCCAGCGAGATCGGCTCGTCGTCTTTCGAGGGGTTCTGCTCCTTCAACCAGCTTTCTAGCGCGACAACAACTTCGTCCATGCTCGCGAAGCGATCGTCCGGCGACTTCTCCATCATCTTTTCGCACAGGTCCACCAGGGACTGAGGGACCTCGGGGCGGAGTTGGCCGATGCTCTCGGCTCGTTCGGTGCGATGCCGCAGCAGCCGCGTGGCGATCGAACCGGTCGCAAAAGGAGCGTGCCCGGTCAACATGAAGTAGAGCGTGCAGCCCAACGCGTAGATGTCGGCCCGAGCGTCGACATAGTGGCACGAAGTCGCCTGCTCGGGGGCCATGTAGTCGACAGTCCCCAGCAGCGTGTCGTTGTGCAGCAGCGTGATTGAGGGCTCGTCGGGGCGGTCGATCCAGGCCATGCCGAAGTCGATGACCTTTACCAAGCCGTCGGAATCGCAGAGCAGATTCGAAGGCTTCACATCGCGATGGACGATCCCCATGTTGTGCGCGGCCAAAAGCCCCTCGGCCGCCTGACGGGTGTAGTTGGCGGCCACCTCAGGATTCAACGGCCCGCTGGCAGTGACCAATTGTTGAAGACTCGTCCCCTGCACCAGTTCCATCACCAGGTAGAAGCAGCGTTCCGTCAGCCGTAATTCAAAACCGCGGACGACATGCTTGTGCCGCAGGGTGCGCATGACGTTCCACTCGCGCTCCATTCGTTCGCGCAGCGACGAGGCATAGCCCAACGCCATCGGCGCTTCTTTCAGCGCAAAATGCTCTTCGGTTACTCGATCCATGACGTGATACACCCGGCTCATGGCGCCACTGGCGAGCGGGGCGATGATCGCAAAGTCCGGAAAGAGCTGCTCCGTCTCCTGGCCCCACAACGGGGGTGCATCGTCGGGCCGCGTGAGAATGGTGCTTCCCGCACCATGGGGTCCCTGGGTCGGTTTCATCGCGTCGTATCCGTTAGACATTTCCGAATCTTGCCGGAGCGCAGGGGGCAGGCACGGAAAGGTAGAAAACTGAGAGTCCGGCGCGTCGGGACTGCGTGGGGGCATCTCCATGAATCACCGCATAGAAAGGTAGACGGGGGACCTGAATGGGTGTACGCGAAGGGGGCTCGGCCTATCTCGTTTGCAATCGCCGTGCCAAGCGAGTGCGAGCTAGCACTTTGGATCCCCCATTCGCTGGAAGTTTGGAACAGAGATTGATTGAACTCTTTATGACCCAAGTGTTGGTCGCTATGCGTCCAGCCTGATCGCCAGGCGATCGGCTCCGCAGCCCTTCTAGGTCCAAATCTCGGGTAATCTGGCATGTGAAGCCTTTTGGATCTCAGGCGCGCCATTTGCCATAAGAAGGGTCGTGGTCAACAAATTGCCACCGTTGGGTCTATACTTCCACGATGAACGACGCTGGACCATCGAGACGCCCAGCTCTAACTGGTACGCTGGATAGGTTTTCCCACAATCAGGAGGGGTCCCACTCGCCCCTTACTTAGAGAAGTCCCCCCGCACCCCACTCCCGCTGGATTGAGCGCTGCTCAACCAGCGAGTTCTCACGGCCTACAAAACGAGGTCTGCCGAAAATGCCCACACTCCTGGTAATCGATGACGATCGCAGCGTCCTGCACCTGATCCGGGCAGCTTTTCAGGGCCAGCCAGTGGAGGTGCTTACCATCGACTCCGAGGCCGAAGGGCTGGCCCTGGTCAAAGACCGCCATCCTGACGTGGTGCTGCTGGACATCATGCTGCCGGGCACCTCGGGGCTGGACACCTTCCAGAAGATCCACGACCTGGACGCCAAGCTCCCGGTGATCTTCATCACGGCGGGCGGCTCCAGCGATACGGCCATCGAGGCCATGCAACTGGGTGCCTACGACTACCTCCTGAAGCCGCTCGACGTGGTCAAGCTGCGGACGCTGGTCGAGCAGGCACTGGAAATGCGCCGTCTGATGTCGACCCCGGTCGACGTGCCCGACCTGGCCGACGTGCAAGGCCCCGAAGGGGAACTGATCGGCCGCAGCCCTGGCATGGTCGACGTCTACAAAGCGATCGGCCGCGTGGCCTCGCAGGATGTCACCGTCCTGATCCGCGGCGAAAGCGGCACCGGCAAGGAACTGATCGCCCGGGCGATCTACCATCACAGCCAGCGCAAGGGAAAGCCCTTCCTGGCGGTGAACTGCGCGGCCATCCCCGATGCCTTGCTGGAAAGCGAACTGTTCGGCCACGAGAAGGGCTCCTTCACCGGCGCCGACCAGCGCCGCATCGGCAAGTTCGAGCAGTGCACCGGCGGCACAATCTTCTTGGACGAAGTGGGCGACATGTCCCCGTTGGTTCAGAGCAAGTTCCTGCGATTGCTGCAGGAACAGCGCTTTGAGCGCGTCGGCGGCAACCAGACCATCGAGACCGATGTGCGGATCATCACCGCCACGAATCGCAATCTGGACGAGATGACCGAGGCCGGCACCTTCCGCCCCGACCTGTTCTATCGCTTGAATGGTTTCACGATTCATCTGCCGCCGCTCCGCGAGCGGGGCGAAGACATTCCGCTCTTGATCGATTCGCTGTTGTCGCGCTACGCCCGCGAGTTGGGCAAGGAAGTGACGCAGATCGCTCCCGACGCGATGAAGCTGCTGCTGGATCACACCTGGCCGGGCAACATCCGCGAGCTGCAAGGGGTTCTCCGCAAGGGGCTGCTGCACGCCCGTGGGACGATTCTGATGCCCGAGTTCCTGCCCGAAGAAGTAAAGGGTGGCCGGCCCAAGCCGAAGCGGCAAGTGGTCGAGGACGATTACTCGCCGCGCGATCTGGCCGGCTTCCTCGAGGAGCGGCTGCAGTCGGGCTCGACCGATCTATATGCCGAGTCGCTGGAGTTCATGGAGCGTTACGTGGTGACGCGCGTACTGCGGATGACCTCGGGCAATCAATCGAAAGCGGCCGAGTTGCTGGGGATCACGCGGGGCAGCCTGCGGAACAAGATCCACTCGCTGGGAATTGCGATCGATCAGGTCGTGCATCTGGCGAAGTAGACGTGACGCGGCTAGGGGAGGAGCTTGCGAACTTCGTTTCCGCGGGGCTGTTATTGCATTATAACAGCCCGCATGTCTCATCCGTCGACCATCGTTCGCATTTCGCCGGCCGCAACACTCCAGCTGACGCAGGCCCGAGCGGCTTATGCCCATCAGGCGGATCTCTTCAACGATGATTTCGAGGGGGCGCTGCGGATTCTCGAGGGCTGGTCGCGCAATCCGCCGAACCCCGCGCTTCGGAATTGCCCGCTGACCCTATCGTTTCTGCGATTGTCCTGCGTGCTGGGTTTTGTGATCGATGACGACGGGAGCCCGCAGGTTCAAAGCATTCGCTTCAGTGCTCCGCCGGCGCCGGGCATTTTTGATGGACCAGCCGCCGGCGTTCCTCGGCGGTTCGGCATGGGGGCGATGGTGGCCTTCACGCTGGCCTTCGCCGGCATGTTCGGCGCATTGAAGATGTTCAAGGCGCCGATCCCACTGATGGTGATCCTGGCGTTGTATTTTGGCGTGCTCGGCCTGGGGCAGTCGGTTCTGTTCGGGGCGAAGAACCCGCGCAGGGCCTCGATCCTGGTGGGAATTTTCTACTGTCCGGCAGCCTTTGTGACGTGGGCCGTCTGGCAGGGAGATGTGGGCCCCATCTATTTCGTCGTCGGTGTGATCGCCATGATCTTCGTCGTGGGACCGCTGACCGGCTATACGCTGGGGGGCCTCTTGGCCGGCCTGTTCTTGAAGTCCACCCGTGCAGGCTCTTCCGAACCGGTGAACTGAACCGGGGTGAGCGTCTCGATTCAGGGTGGAAGGACGTAGTAGCGCGTCCATTCCAAAAGGGTGGGTATCCCGAACGACCCCACGAGCTCGCCTCGTGGGTGAAGGAGGTTGAAAGGCTAGATCGGACGATTCCCGTACGTTCCTGCCCTTGGTGCGACCGCTGCGGCCTTTGGCCGCAGCGGTCGCACCAAGGGCAAAGCCGGGTGTGGGCGCAATGCCTTCTAGCCTTTCAACCTGATTCACCTGCCAGACGAGCTGGCAGGGGTCTTGCGCAGACTCGAGTTGCCCACCATTTTCGCGCAGACGCTCTACTGCGGATACGATTCCACCCAAATCGAGACGCCCACACACTGAACCGAGCATTCGCTCGGTCACCATCCCCGCGGCTCACTTCGTCTGTTATCCTGCCTTCCATGTGTGGCATTGCCGGAGCCCTGTGGACCACCGCCGAAGCGGCCCTGCCGCCCGAGGCGCTGGCACGGATGGTGCACGCCCTGGAGCACCGCGGCCCCGACGACCACGGATTCTGGCGGAGCGAGGTCCGCCCTCGAGCCGGCTTTGCCGATGTCCCCGGCGTGGCGCTGGGACATCGCCGGCTCTCGATCATCGATCGCGCAGGAAGCCGGCAGCCGCTCTCGAACGAAGACGGCACCGTGTGGGTCGTCTTCAACGGCGAGATCTACAACTACCCCGAACTGCGTCATCGCCTGGAAGGCTCGGGGCATCAGCTCCGCACGCAGGGAGACACCGAGACTCTCGTTCACTTGTACGAGGACGAAGGGCCGGCCTTTCTAAGGCATCTGTGGGGCATGTTCGCGCTGGCCATCTGGGACGGCCGCAAGGGCGAGTTGCTTCTGGCCCGCGATCGGTTGGGTAAGAAGCCGCTGGTCTATCGCCTGGAGGCAGGCCGGCTGCTCTTTGCCAGTGAGATCAAGAGCATCCTGGCCGCGCCAGGAGTGCCGCGCGAGATCGACCCGCAAGCGGTCGACGAATATCTGACGTATCAGTATGTGCCGCACCCGCGCACGATCTTTCAGGGCATTCGCAAGCTTCCGCCCGCCCACTACGCCTTGTGGCGCGAAGGCCGGCTCGATGTGGAGTGCTACTGGTCTCCCGATTTCACCCGCGAGGTTCCTCGTCCGGCCGAAGAGTACCGGCGCGAACTACGCTCGCTGTTGTCCGATGCCGTTCGTCGCCGGCTGATGAGCGAAGTCCCGCTGGGGGCGTTTCTTTCGGGCGGCATCGATTCATCCATCATCGCCGGGCTGATGCAGGAGGCCTCGAGCACGCCGGTCAAGACGTTCTCGATCGGCTTCCCCGAGGCGGCCTATGACGAAACCCGCTTCGCCCGTGAAGTGGCCGCGAAGTTGGGGACGGAGCATCATGAGTTGCGGGTCGAACCCCAAGCGATGGAGATTCTGCCGCGGCTGGCCTGGCACTTTGACGAGCCGTTTGCCGACAGCTCGGCGCTGCCGACCTGGTGCGTCTCGCAGCTCACGCGGCAGCATGTGACGGTGGCTCTCTCGGGCGATGGAGGAGATGAACTGTTTGCCGGCTACGATCGTTATCGGGCGATTCGCCTGGCCGCGCAAGTCGATCGACTGCCGCGCGGATTGCGGGCGATGCTGGGGAGCCGCCTGTGGCAGCGGCTTCCGGCCGGCGGACCGCAGCGGTCGTGGCTCCGTCGCCTGCGGCGGCTGACCGAGGCCCTCAACCTGCCCCCGGCCGCGCGGTACTTGCAGTGGATCGCCATCTTTGGCGAGACCGCCCGAGCGGGGCTCTACACCGACGAGTTCATCGCGCGGCTGCCTCCGGTCGATCCTGTGCAGTTCCTGGAGCAGGCGCTGGCGCGCTCCAAGGGGCGCGATGCGGTGACGGCTGTTTCACTGGCCGATCTGGTGACGTATCTGCCGTGCGATTTGATGCACAAGGTCGACATGATGTCCATGGCGCACGGGCTGGAAGTCCGAGCGCCGTTTCTCGATCACCGCGTGGTGGAGTTGGCGGCCGGCATGCCAATCGACCTGAAGCTGCGTCGCGGGCAAGGCAAGCGGATTCTGCGCGAGACCTTTGCCGAGTTTCTGCCCGAGTCGGTGAAGAAGCGGCCCAAGATGGGCTTTGGAGTGCCGCTGGCTGAGTGGTGGCGCGGTGAGTTGAACGGCTACCTGCGCGAGGTGCTGCTGGATCCCTCGACCGAGCGCCGGGGGTACTTTCGCCCTGAAGCGGTGCGAAGGTTAGTGGAAGAGCACGAGAATCGGACGTTTGACCACGCTTATCGGTTGTGGGCGTTGTTGATGTTCGAGCTGTGGCATCGCGAATGGGGCGATGGGCGGTGAAGACGGTTGAACCGCTGAGGATGCCGAGAGAAGAAAAAAGAACGTGAACTCTTGCGGGACGGGGGAACACTCTCAAGCCCCTTCCTGCTCCCTCCCACTTGTGCGGAGGGCTGGGGAGGGGGCTGCATCAGGGCACGCTTTGCTGTTTTCGCGAGCTTTCGTACGCAAGATCTCTCGTTTCGCAGGGACGGATTTTGAATGCGAACGGAAGGAGGGGAACCACAGAGTCACAGAGTCACAGAGGGGAAGGAAGGGGGCATGCGCTAGGGATGAACTTTGCGGGTTGGTTGCGAGGCGATTCAAGCAGGCGGGACGCCTAAACCACAATTTTGAACAGGAGGAAAGGGAGGTAACGGAGGGGTTTCTCTGTTAGCTCTGTTTCCTCCTGTTCAAAAATAAAATGACAGAATCATGAAGCTGTTCCTCGTTGTGCGCAGCGAGGAGGCACGCAGCGTCAGCGCAGTGATTCGAAAGCATTTCCTCCGCGTCTCCGCGTGAACTTCCTTGTCTTTCTGTTGAGGTCGCGGCGTCTGTAACTTTGCAGGTTGGTTGCGAAGCGATTCAAGCCAGGCGGGACGCCTAAACCACAATTTTGAACAGGAGGTAACGGAGGGGGGTTCTCGGTTAACTCTGTTTCCTCCTGTTCAAAAAGAAGGAGCAAGGGCAAGATCGACCGCAAGGCAGCCCCCCTCCCCAGCCCTCCCCACAAGTGGGAGGGAGCAGGAAGAGAGTTTGTGGCGTGGTTGGCGTCGCGGTAGCCGGGCGTCAGAGTTGAAACTTTGCGGGTTGCGGTCCCGGCTCGTGTAAGGTGCTGGGGGAAGGGATTAGGAAGTGAGTGTCACGCGGAGGCGCGGAGGAGGGATTTGAGATTTGGGATTTGAGAGGGGAATGCCAATACGAAATGCAGAGACGAAGACATTGACCGCAGATGGACGCAGATTTACGCAGATGAAATGCGAAGAAGAAGAAATGAAATACGAGAAATATAAGAAGAGGAGGAAGCTAAGATCGTCGCGAGGGGATGTTTGGCCTGGTGCGGATCAATGACTCCTCATCGTTTTCTCACACTTCATCTTTGTATTTCATCATTACTCTTCTTTCTGTCTTTCTTTGTATTTCATCTGCGCAAATCTGCGTAAATCTGCGGACAGATGCCTTTTTCTTCGTTCTTCTTTTGCCCAGCCCACGCGATCGCACTTAGCGCCCCTTCTTTTTCGCCAGCTCGTCCTGCCAACTCTTGATGCGCGACATCGCTTCCATCGGGGTCAGCTCGTTCAAGTCGAGCCCGCGAATCTGGTCGAGCAGCGGATGCTCGCCAGCCTCGAACAAGGTGAGCTGGATGTGCGTCTTGGAGCGACGGTCGCGTGGCCGGGCGAGCTTGCTCTTGCCGTTGGAATCGAGATGCTCAGCCTCGAGTTCGGCCAGAATATCCTTCGCCCGATCGATCACGCCCCGCGGTACACCAGCCAGGCGAGCCACGTGGATACCGTAGCTCTTGTCGGCCGCGCCGGCGATGATCTTATGCAGAAAGACCACCTCCTCGGCCCACTCGCGCACGGCGACGTTCAGATTGGCGACGCCAGGGAGCAACGCGGCCAGTTCGGTCAGCTCGTGATAGTGCGTGGCGAAGAGGGTCCGGCAAGCCTGCTGATCGTGCAGGTACTCGACCACCGCCCAGGCCAGCGAGAGCCCGTCGTAGGTGCTGGTCCCGCGGCCGATTTCATCCAGAATCACCAGGCTGCGGCGCGTGGCCGTGTGCAGAATGCGGGCGGTCTCGGTCATCTCCACCATGAAGGTGCTTTGACCGCGCGACAGCTCGTCGCTGGCCCCGACGCGGGCGAAGATGCGGTCGGCAATGCCGATCGTGGCCTGCCTGGCCGGCACCCACGAACCCATCTGGGCCATCAGCGTTAGCAGCGCCGTCTGGCGGATGTAGGTGCTTTTGCCCGCCATGTTGGGGCCGGTAATCAACAGGATGTTGGCCGGACCCTTGAGCTTGGCAGGCGGCGCGCCCTCAGCAGCCGGTTCGACGGGCATCGGCAAGCCGGCGGTGACATCGTTGGGGACGAAGGTGCCGCCCGGGAGCGTGATGTCCAGGACCGGGTGTCGCCCTTCAACAATCGACAGCACCGGCTCTTCCACGATCGTCGGCCGGCAATAGCCCCGCTTGCGAGCCAGCGCGGCCAGCGAGACCAGGGCGTCGATCTGAGCCAAGATCTTGGCCGAGGCGTTCAGTCGGCGCGTCGAGGCCTCCACGGCCAGGCGGAGCTCGCAGAACAGCTCGTATTCCAAGTCCTTGGCTCGTTCGACGGCGGTCAGCACCTTCTCTTCGTACTCTTTCAGCTCGGGCGTGATGTAACGCTCGGCGTTCTTTACCGTCTGCTTGCGGATGTAACTGTCGGGAACCTTGGCCCCGTGCGTGTGCGTGATCTCGAGGTAGTAGCCGAAGACCTTGTTGAAGCCAACCTTCAGACTGGGAATGCCCGAGCGTTCGGCCTCCTCGGCCTGGTAGCGGGCGATCCACTCTCGTCCGCCGGCCGCCAGATCGCGCAGCTCGTCGAGCGGCACATGAAAGCCGGCGCGGATGAAGCCTCCTTCGCGGCTGACCAGAGGACATTCGTCTTCGAGCGCGCCGTCGAGCTTCGCCCGCAACTCGGGGCACAGATCGAGCTCGTCCTCCAGTCGGGCCAAGAGCGGGCTCTTGCGGGCGGTCAGGCGGGCTTTCACCTTGGGAAGCAGGCGGAGCGTGCGATTCAGGCTGCCCAGGTCGCGCGGGCTGGCCCGGCCGGTGATGACGCGGGCCACCAGCCGCTCGACGTCGTACACGCCGCGCAGCTCCTCGGTCAGACTGTCGGCCAGGGGAGCGTCGGCGATCAGTTCGCCCACGGCATCCAGGCGTTCGTCGATGGTCTGCTTGATGGTGAGCGGGTTGGCCAGCCATTCGGACAAGAGCCGCGAGCCCATGGCTGTGACGGTGTGATCGAGGACCGCGGCCAGCGATCCGTGCCGCCGGCCCTCGCGATGGGTGCGGGTCAGCTCCAGACTGCGACGCGTCGACTCGTCCAGCTGCAGCGTGGTGTCGGCGCCGTACGGCACCAGCCGGTCGATGTGCGACAACTCGCTCTTCTGCGTCTCTTTCAGATAGTCCAGGATCGCGCCGGCCGCGCCGACTGCCGGGCCGTCTTCAAAACCGAAGCCCTCCAGGCTTTTCACGCCGAAGTGCTTGAGCAAGCACTCGCGGGCGACCGCTTTGCCAAACGCCCAAGCGGGTCGGCGGGTGATGAGCATCCGCGAGCCGGGGCGCACCGCGCTGTCTGGGTCGCTCTCTTCGGACCACAAGCACTCGACGGGGTCGATGCGGGCCAGTTCGTCGGCCAGGCGAGCGGGGGGGATCTCGGCTGCCAGGAACCGCCCGGTGGAGAGCTCGACCCAGGCCAGCCCGACGGGTTCGCCCATGATCACGGCCGCCAGGTAGTTGCTCTCGCGCGGGTCGAGCAGGGCGTCGTCGGTCAGCGTGCCGGGCGTGACGACCCGGGTCACTTCGCGCCTTACGAGCCCCTTGGCCTGCTTGGGGTCCTCGACCTGGTCGGCGATCGCCACGCGCAGGCCGGCCCCGATCAGCTTGGCCAGGTAGTTATCGAGGGCCTGGTGGGGAAAGCCCGCCATCGGGATGGCGTTGTCTCCCTTCTCGCGGCTGGTGAGCGTAAGATTGAGCACGGCGGCCGCCTTGCGGGCGTCGTCGTGGAACATCTCGTAGAAATCCCCCATGCGGAAGAGCAGGAGCGCCTCGGGACAGGCCTGCTTGGCGTCCTGATACTGCTGCATCATGGGGGTGAGTGTGGTCATCGTCTAACAGCCAGCCGGACAGGGGAACGTAGAGAAGGGGTCCAGTGTACCGCTGCTCGTCGAAGCTGCTAGCGTTGGCGATGGCTGTACAATTTACTGTTTAGAATTGCAGATAGACGCAGTAATTTTTACCGCGTTCGATTGCAGGTCGTGAGAGATTTGCAGAGGGGCAGAATGACGTTGGGGCAAGGATTTTTGCTGTAAGTTGCTGTTTTGCAGAGCGTTGCAATCGGTGTGCTACAACTTGCGTGAGTAGGCACAGCGATTGCTTTAACCCAACTGTCCACCGTGCACTCCCTGGCGCGGGGGACCTCCAGGACGATCCCTGGCATTCTCCAGTGAAAGGCATCCGACCCATGCAGAAGACCCGCCCCCAATCCAGCGTGCAACTCATGAAACTGCGAAACAAGCGTGCGGGCTTTACCTTGGTCGAGTTGCTGGTGGTGATTGCGATCATCGCCATGCTGGCCTCGATGCTGCTGCCGGCCGTGCAGGGTGCGCGAGCCGCCGCCCGCAAGACGCAGTGCATTAACAATCACCACAACATCGGGATCGCCTTGATCCGGTATGAGGGGGAGAAGAACAAGTACCCTGGTTATACGAATAACCAAGGGCCGCCGGGAAATCCGCAGACTGGATGGGTGTTCCCGCTGCTCCCTTACTTGGATCGTAGCGATATTTTCAACACCTATTCGGTCGCAACGCCGGGTACGCCCAATCAGCATTTGAAGATTATGGTTTGCCCTGATGACGCGGAGTCAATCAATGTTGGCACAAATGCCTCTTACGTAGCGAATGCAGGACTCGGGGGCGACGACGGCGGAAACCTCGAATCAGCCGCGGGGGTGTTCACCAATCAATACAAGGCCAATGCGACCGCCGTGGTGAAGCTTACGAATACCGGATCAATCAGCGATGGATTGGCGACCACTCTGATGGTTGGTGAAAATATCGATGCCTCTCAATGGATCGATTCCCGAGAAGGCTGCGTCGGTTTTAACTGGGTTGAGCCGGGCGACAACACGAACAAGATGAATTACCAGACGGGAACCGGCAGCAGTTGCAATATGCCTCGTCCGTCGAGCTATCACGCCGGTGGCGTGGTGTTCACTTTCTGCGACGGCCACACCCAGTTCATTAGCGAGGACATCGGGTACGACGTGTACAAGATGCTGATGACCCCGCGGGGTCGGGCATTGACCCCTCAGCAGGGGATTCTGAACGAAAGCAGCTACTAAGCTCTCGTCTCTTCGCCAGTAGTCAAAGACTTCAGACCCTCGGCTTGCCGCATTGGCGGGCCGAGGGTTTTTTCACGCCCATGTCGCATAAGGGGAAAGACATGTTTTTATCAAACAGGGGTCGTGCTGCGCGAGGCGGGACATACTCCGGCTTCGCCCTGAAAGAGGTGCTGGCCATTCTGGTCGTGATGGCGATGCTCTTCGCCATGCTCTGGCCGGCGATCTCTCAGCAGCGGACCCCGTCCAGGAAAACCGGTTGCATCAACAATCAGCACAACGTGGGCATTGCGCTGATCCGCTTTGAAGGTGAGAAGAACCGTTATCCCGGTTCGACCAACAACCAGAACCCCGACTCTGAGGGGCTTGGCGGGCGGGAGACGGGCTGGGTGTATCCGCTGCTCCCGTACCTCGATCGCAGCGACATCTTCAACACGTACAGCGCGGGCGTGTCGGCGGGGCAAGTGCCCGATCTCCGCTTGAAGGTGTTGATCTGCGAAGTGCCGGAAGGGGCGGAGAACGCCCGCTCGTCGTACGTGGTGAATACCGGGTGGCTGGGAGACGCGGCCCCCGAGGATCGGGCACTGGGCGTTTTCACTCAGCAGTATCGCCGGTCTGCTGACGAAGCTCGCACGCTGATGAATACGGGAAGCATTCGCGATGGCCTGGCGACAACGTTGATGCTGGCCGAGAACGTGGACGCGGGGAATTGGACCAGCCCGCGTGAAGGATGCGTTGGCTTTACCTGGCAACCGACCGCAGAGCCCTCGCCCGGCTTTGCTCTGAACGAGGGTAAGGGAGCGGGTGAGTGCCTATATCCTCGCCCCTCGAGCCCGCATACCGGCGGATTCCTGGCCACCTTTTGCGACGGCCATACGGACTTCATCGATGAAGATATCGACTACGCGGTTTATCAGCAGCTCATGACACCTAACGGAGCTTCGTTCCCACAGCAACAACCGACCAGCGAATCGTACTGAGTCTTTGCCTAGAGCTTCTCGCCGATCGAGTAGATCTCTTCGGCGTCCAGCACCTGGTCGTTCTTGGTGAAGAGCTGTTCGAGCGCAGCGCGGTGGATCTTCATTTTGGTCCCGCCGACGCCGATCGCCCCGAAGCATTTGACCCCGTCGCGATCAACGGCTTTGTCCTGCACATCGATGCCGGCCAGTCCGACGGGCGGAACGGCATTCAAATCGATGGCCACCTTCAAGTCGCGGGCCTGCTTGCGGCCGGCTTCGCTCAAAAGTTCGATCCCCGCCGCGCCGGCGGCGAAGACCACGCTGACTCCCACCAGCGCGGCCTGGGTCGTGACTTCGTCCGGTGTGGCCACGGCACTGAGCTTGGCACCGGGAATCTTGGCCGCGATGGCGGCGCAGGCACTTTCGGCCCTATCGAGCTTGCGCGAGGCCACCCGCACGGTCGCCCCTTGCCGGGCGAGCAGGCGGGCGATGCGCTGCCCCACCGGGCCGGTGCCGGCCAGAACCAGCGCGGTTACATCGGCCAGCTTCAGCAACTTTGCTGCGGCCAACACGGCAGCGGCGGCGGTCGTGTTCGCGCCGTTGGCGTCGAGCATCACCGAACAACGAAGCGGTCCGAAGAAGCACTTCGTAACGGCTTTGAGCAGGTCCTCGCCCACGGAGACGTCGGATCCGCCGACGAAGATGGCCGAATGATGCAGGTCCTTGGGACCGCGGGTGAACATCAATCCGTGTACCAGATCGCGGACGATCGCCGGAGTGACATTCGCGTGACGAAAGAGGTGATCCACGCTGGCATCGACCGCCACAACGCTATCGAAGACGCTGGGCTGAGAATCGCCATCGAGTTGGAGCAGGATGTTTTTCATGCGTCCTTGTGGTGCAGGTGCGTTAAGTAGCAGGCACACTCCGTGCGCCGACCGCTTATTGTGGCGCGTCGGGCTAGTGGGGAAGGCGAACAAAAATCACGGCCTCACTGTGTGCCGTCCGCTAGCGTTCGTTCAATTCCACGATTGCTGGAGTTTGAAGAGACTTCAGCGGACGGCACACGGAGGTGTGCCTGCTACTCTACGCGCTGACGCGTCGAGCTTGAAATGAAAGAATGCATGCCCCCTCACCCCGGCCCTCTCCCCAGCGGGGAGAGGGAGGGAGAGGTCGATTCAACTCGGACTAGAACCCGCGGAACGGGTGCTTCGAGTCCTTGCCAGCCAGCATCTCGTCGACGGTCGGCTTGCCGCCCATCGCGTTGGCAATGGCCATCTTGGTGGCTTCGTAGTTGTAGGCGTGGATCTTCTTGTTGTCCTCGGCGGCGGGGTGGATGAACACGCCGCACACGATCACCAGCTTTTCGGCCTCGGCCTTGGGGATCACACCGGCGGCGACCGAGTCGGCCACGGCCTTGGCGACGGCTTCCTGGGCGGGGCCGAACATCTGCACAGCCTGCTTCAGGCCCTTGATGGTGACCTTGGTGATCATCACCGTGGCGGGCTTTACGGCCAGGTTCGGCGTCAGCACGGCCAACAGGTTGGTGTGCCCTTCGCTCTGACGAGCCAGCGCGTTGGCGAATGCGACGCCGACGGGACCGTCCTTGCTGCCGATCAAAAGATCGATGTGGGCGATTTCGTTGCCATCACCGGCCAGGGCTTCTCCAACATACATCGACATGGTTGCTCTCCAGGAGGGTAGAGGAGGCCGCGCTAGGAAGGCGGGGTGGGGTGCAGAGCACGCCGGTGCGAGCCCCCGCCAAAGGGGTGTATTGTGCGGGCCTATCACTAGAACCCGAAAAAATAACAGACAAAGTCGCAAATGCAAGCGGCGCGGGGAGTGTGGCGGGAAGCAGGCGAACATAAGCCCTTTCGCAAGCTCCTTCCAAACCAACCGGGCGGTTGCGAACCGAGTAACCCCCGATACGCTTTGCCCAACTTACCGAAGAAACCGGGCGGGCCGCGATTCACTGCGGACTTCTGGATTGCCCGGTTCATGGCATGCTAAGGGAGTTTCGATGCTTTCAACGGTTCTGACCACCTGCCTGATCGCCACCGCGGTTGCCGACACCGACCCCATGGTCCCCGCCCCGCTCGGCACCCAACTGCTCGTCGTCGAGCGGAACATCATCAAGCGAACGAATGTCGAGCGCCAACGTCACGGCTTGCCGATTCTGGCCGTCGACCCCAGTCTGACCATCACCGCCCGCAAGCATTGCCAGTGGATGGCCGGCGCGCGCAACCTGACGCACACCCGCATCGGCGTGGGCGAGAACATTGCGATGGGCCAGGCGAACACGCACGAAGCGCTACGAACCTGGATGAATTCCTCGGGCCATCGTGCCAACATTCTTTCGCGCGGATATAGCCGGATGGGGGCTGCCGCCTATGTGAGTTCCAGCGGACAGATTTATTACTGTCAGCAATTCTTGCGCTAACGCGCGCAAGGTCTGATCTCTGGATCCCCGGGCCTATGGAAGGGCCTGGGGGACCGATCGACGACGCTCCCTAAGCGTCTTCTCTACACGCCGGGCCAAAGCCAGGCGGCCAGCAGCGTGGTCATGAGTCCGGTGACTCCCATGATTGCTGTCAGCGGCGACCAAAACCGCAAGGCTTCTCCCTCCGTCATGCCGCTCATCCGGCAGACGACCCAGAAGCCGCTGTCGTTCATCCAGGCGATCGGCTTCGAGCCGCAGCCCACGGCCAGCGCCAGGTAGACGGGATCGAAGCCAAGCAACTCGGCGTTCGAGGTGCTCGCAAAGATGCCTGCTGCGGTGATCATGGCCACGGTGGCCGAACCCTGCGCCGTGCGGATCAGACTGGTCACCCCGAAGGCCAGCGGGATCATCCACAGCGACGCACCCGTGGAGAGTTTTAAACCTTCACCGATACCCGTTTGCTGCAGCGTCGCTCCGAAAGCTCCGCCTGCTGCGGTGATGAGAATGACGGTGCCGGCCTCGAGCAGCGAAGTTTCGACGGCCGCCGAGAGCTCTTTCTTGGTCATTTTCCGCTTCCAGGCGAGCGTGGCCAGAGCGATGCTGGCGGCGATCAACATCGAGACGTTTTTCTCGCCCAGCACCAGAATCGTCGAGCGGAACCCGTCGGGAACCCCGAGCGTGGGAAGCTCCTTCAAGATCTCGGCCCCGGTAATTAGGAGCACGGGAAGCACGATGGGGGCCAACGCCAGCCAGATCGGAGGTAGCTCGCTGGCGTCGCGCTCCGAGAGTTTCTTGAGTTCGTCCAGCGATACGCCGGCCGTATCGCGCAGCGGCACCTGCCAGCGGGCGTTAGCCCACTTGGCAAACGCATAGCCCGCGGCGGCGGTGACGGAGCCGACCAGGCACCCGCCGATGATCATCTTGCCGAGGTTGACGCCCAGGATTTCGGCGGCGACCAGCGGCCCTGGAGTGGGCGGCACCAGCGAGTGGGTCATGGTGGCCCCTGCGCCGATGGCCAGCACATAGAGCAGGTAATTGCGTCCCGTGCGCAGGGCCATCGCCTTACCCAAGGGAAGCATGAGAAAGAAGACGGTGTCGAAGAAAACGGGGATGCCCAGCAGGAAGCCGCTGCCGAGAAAGGCCAGCGGCGCGCGGGCCTCGCCCAAGATGCGGAGCGAAGTGCGGACAATGCGATCGGCCGAACCGCTGTCGAGGGCACACTTGCCGACGATCGAGGCCAGTGCGATCAGCAGGCCGATGCCGGTACACGTCTTGCCAAAGCCCTCGGCGATTCGCTCGGCAACCGATTGTTTTTCGAGCTTCTTGGCGATGTCGGCGCTGCGCGCCTCGATATCGATGGTCTTGCCGGCGAGCTTCTGTTTGCGGGCGTCGTTCTCGGCTTCGTTCCGCGCGTAGGCGGCGATGTTGGCGGGAGCGGTGAGGGCGCCGACCACAAAAGCACCCAGGATGAGCGCCAGAAAGGCGTGCATCCGAAAGGCGAGAATACTTCCCATGACCACGATCATACCGGCGGCCAGGATCACGAACGGATTCATGGAGAGGCTCCGGGCACAGACAAGGAGGAGGGGAAGTGCAGACCGTAGCAGTCCTTTTTGAAGATGGCCAGCGATTTCAAGGAAAGAAGAGGAAGGAACCGCCAAGACGCCAAGGACGCCAAGAAGAAGAAGAAGAAGAAGAAAGATATGGTCCGCAGATAGACGCAGATGAACGCAGATGAAATGCAATTAAATGGGAGCGGCAGTCAGTAGTGACGCGTCAGGTGCAAGCGTTGAATCACGCATCGTCTGGCCACTAAGCCTATCCGCGATTAGCCTCATTCTTTGATTGCATTTCATCTGCGGTCATCTGCGTCTATCTGCGGACCGTGTCTTTCTTTCTTTTTCTCCTTCTTCCTTTCCTTCTTCTTGGCGTCCTTGGCGTCTTGGCGGTCCACATCTCCCATTCGTCCCTCAAACTTCGCTCGCTGCGGTTTCCTGCCAAAATGGCATCGCGGTTCGTGGGTCGTCTTCTTCGCTCTGCTTGCTGAATATTTCGCAAGCTCATTTCGCGTAAGCACTTACGTTCGATTCATCCTGCTCGGCACACGGGTTGCTAATTGTGGGTCGCATCGTAGGCGAAGCTGCCAAAACGCATTGCTTTGCCTCCTGCCAAACCGCACCGCACAACCCCGCACAACCAGCCAGATGGTGGCCGCCTCTCCCGGCGGTTTCTTAAGAGACCCGCCCGATGTGGCGGCAACACTCCCGCCCGCTGCCTGACTGAATCACTCGCGTATTACTGACTCAATTGCTTATTGACGAACCCTCGAACCGGAGGAGCTGACTGTGGCAAAGCAGATGATCTTTGAAGATGAAGCCCGACAGGCCCTGGCTGCCGGCATCGCCAAATTGGCGCGTGCCGTACGTAGCACACTCGGCCCCCGTGGCCGCAACGCGGTGCTCGACAAGGGATGGGGCTCTCCCAAGGTCACCAAAGACGGTGTGACTGTGGCCGAGGACATTGAACTGGACTGCCCGTACGAGAACCTGGGTTGCCAGCTCGTGAAGGAAGCGGCCAGCAAGACCAACGACGTGGCCGGCGACGGCACCACGACGGCCACCGTGCTGGCCGAGGCCATCTATAAGGAAGGCCTGAAGATGATTGCCGCCGGGGCTGACCCGATGGCTCTCTCGCGCGGTATTGCCAAGGCGGTCGACGCGGTGACGGAAGGTCTGAAGAAGATCGCCACACCGATCGACCCCAAGAGCAAGAAGGAGATCATGCAGGTCGCCACCATCGCAGGGAACAACGACCCGACGATCGGCGAAGTGCTGGCCGAAGCCTTTCTGAAGGTCGGCAAAGACGGCGTCATCACCGTCGAAGAAGGCAAGCAGACCGAGACCTACGTCGAAGTGGTCGAAGGGATGCAGTTCGATCGCGGCTATCTGTCGCCGCACTTTGTCACGGACCAGGACAACCAGACGGTTGAGCTGGAAAACCCGTACATCTTGATCTACGAAGAGAAGATCTCGAACGTCAAGTCGCTGGTCCCGCTGCTCGAGGCCGTGAGCAAGGGCAATCGCCCGCTGCTGATCATTGCCGAGGACGTTGAGGCCGACGCCCTGGCCACGCTGGTGGTCAACAAGCTCCGCGGCATTCTGAGCGTCTGTGCCGTCAAGGCCCCGGGCTACGGCGATCGCCGCAAGGCCATGATGGGCGACATTGCTGTCGTCACCAAGGGCACGGCCATCTTCAAGGACCTGGGCATCAAGCTCGAGAGCGTTCAGCTCAAGGACCTGGGAACTGCCAAGAAGGTGGAGATCGACGCCGAGAACACGACCATCGTGAAGGGCGCCGGCAAGAAGGAAGAGATCGAAGGCCGCTGTGCTCAGATCCGTACCGAGATCGAGAACACCGAGAGCGAGTACGATCGCGAGAAGTTGCAGGAGCGGCTGGCCAAGCTGGCTGGCGGCGTCGCCCAGATCAACTGCGGTGCTGCGACCGAGACCGAGATGCGGGAGCGCAAGGCCCTGATCGAGGACGCCAAGGCCGCGACGCACGCTGCTTTGGAAGAGGGCGTGGTCGCTGGTGGCGGCGTGGCTCTGATCCGCTGCGAGAAGCACATTGACGCCTTGAAGCTGTCCGATGACGAGCAGCTGGGCGCCAAGATCATCAAGAACGTGCTCGACTATCCGCTGCGTGCCATCGCCGAGAACGCCGGCCTGGAAGGGGCGGTCGTGGTGAACAAGGTTCGCAAGCAAAAGGGTAAGAACGACGGCTACGACGCTGACAAGAATATCTACACCGACCTGATGGCAGCCGGCGTGGTCGACCCGACCAAGGTCGTTCGCACCGCCCTGCAGAACGCGGCCAGCGTTGCTTCGCTGTTGCTCACCACGGAGTCGCTGATCTGCGACATCCCGAAGGAAGAGGACGATCACGACGACCACTCCCACGGCGGCGATCACGCCATGCACGGCCCGATGGGCGGCATGGGTGGGATGGGCGGCATGGGTGGCATGGGCGGCATGATGTAGGCCGCTGTTTCCCGCGGTGAAAATGAAATCAAATTTCAAATCTCAAATTTGAGATCTCAGATTTGAGATTGAGAACTACCAAAACTTCCATCCAATAAGTTAAGGAACTGAACCCATGAAGCTGAACCCTCTCGATGACCGCGTGGTGATTGAACCGATGGCTGCCGAAGAGCGGACCGCTGGCGGCATCGTGCTGCCGGACACCGCCAAAGAGAAGCCCCAGCGCGGCAAGGTGATCTCGGTCGGCCCCGGCCGGTTGATGGACTCGGGCGAGCGCGGGAAGTTGTCGGTCGCTGTCGGCGACAGCGTGATCTACGGCAAGTACTCCGGCACCGAGATCGAGATCGACGGCAAGGACGTGAAGATCCTTCGCGAGACCGACATCCTGGCCAAGGTTCTGTAATTGTGGTGCAGGCGTCTCGCCTGCATGAACAACCATTCGCGCGGCCCGGCAGGCGAGACGCCTGCACCACCAACGGGCCGCGAACCACCCCCACGCACGAATCAATAAACTCCAGAGGAGTGTTCACTCTATGCCGGCGAAACAACTGCTGTTCGATGACCGGGCTCGCGACAAGATGCTTCGCGGCGTCGAGAAGCTGGCCAACGCGGTCGCGGTCACGATGGGCCCCACGGGCCGCAACGTAATCATCAACAAGAGCTTTGGCGGCCCCACGGTCACCAAAGACGGCGTCACGGTCTCCAAGGAGATCGAGCTCGAAGATCCGTTCGAGAACATGGGCGCCAAGCTCGTGAACGAAGTGGCCGACAAGACCTCGGACATTGCCGGCGACGGCACCACCACGGCCACCGTGCTGGCCCGGGCGATCTTCAAGGAAGGCATTCGCAACATTGCGGCCGGCTCGAACCCCACGGCCGTGCGTCGCGGCATCGAGAAGGCCACCGAAGCGGCGGTCGAGGCCCTGAAGGCCATGGCCAAGCCCGTTTCGAGCAAGGAAGAGATCGCCCAGATCGGCACGATCAGCGCCAACAGCGATCGTGAGATCGGCAATCTGATGGCCGACGCCATGGAGAAGGTCGGCAAAGACGGCGTCATCACCGTCGAAGAGGGCAAGGGGACCGAGACCACGCTGGAGCTGGTCGAGGGGATGCAGTTCGACAAGGGCTACTTGTCGCCGTACTTCATCAACAACCCCGCCGAGATGAGCTGCGATCTCGAGAACGCCCTGATTCTGATTCACGAGAAGAAGATCTCGAGCCTGCGCGACCTGATCCCCATCCTGGAGAAGGTCAGTCAGTCGAGCAAGCCGCTGTTGATCATCGCCGAGGACGTCGATGGCGAAGCCCTGACCACGTTGGTGGTGAACAAGCTCCGCGGCGTGCTGAACATCTGCGCCGTCAAGGCGCCGGGCTTCGGCGACCGCCGCAAGGCCATGCTCGGCGACATCGCCGTGCTGACCGGCGGCACGCTGATCAGCGAAGACCTGGGCCTGAAGCTCGAGAACCTCGGCCTGGAGCACCTGGGCAAGGTCAAGACCGTCAAGAGCGACAAGAACAACACCACCCTGATCCAGGGGGGCGGCAAGCCGGACGAGATCAAGGCCCGCATTCAGCAGATCCGCAATCAGCTGGAAGCGACCGAGAGCACCTACGACCGCGAGAAGTTCCAGGAGCGTCTGGCCAAGATGACGGGCGGAGTCGCCATCATCTCGGTCGGGGCCGCGACCGAAGCCGACATGAAGCAGAAGAAGGCCCGCGTCGAAGACACGCTGCACGCCACGCGTGCCGCAGTCGAAGAAGGCATTCTGCCCGGGGGTGGTGTGGCTCTGCTCCGCTGCGAAGCGGCCATCGACAAAGCCATGAAGAGCGCCAAGGGCGATGAGTCGATCGGCATCAACATCGTGCGTCATGCGGTCTCGTACCCCATGAAGCAGATCGTGGATAACTGCGGTCTTGACGGGGCCGTGATCGTGGACGAGGTCCGCGAGAAGAGCGGCAACATCGGTTACGACGCCAACAAGAACGAGTACGTCGACATGCTGAAGGCCGGCATCATCGATCCGCTCAAGGTGGTCCGTTCGGCTCTGTCGAACGCGGCCAGCATTGCCGGACTGATGCTGACGACCGAGGCTTTGGTGACGAACCTCGATAAGGAAGACAAGGAACGCAACAAGGTCGAAGGAAGCGTCCGCTAATCGCGGATCGCATTTCAAGAACCTTGACTGCGTAGAATAGTATGCCATGCGAGCGAGCCACTGTGATGCAGTGGCTCGCGTCGCGCTGGGACACGAGAGATTGAGATATCCAATCTGGGTCTCGAGCGATAGGCTTCCAGAGGTAGTGAAAGCTGTGGGCCCTTCCGTAGGAAGGACGGGCATGTCCAAACCTTGAGCCGCCCGCCTCGGGCGGTAGTAAAAGCCAATGTCGACCATGGCGGGAAAACGCGACTATTACGAGGTCCTTGGCGTGGAGCGTGATGCTACCGCCAAGAAGATCGCCGACGCTTATCGAAAGCTGGCGATGAAGTATCACCCGGACCGCAACCCCGGGGATGAAGAGACCGTGGTTCGCTTCAAAGAGGCCGCCGAGGCATTTGAAGTCCTGAACGACAGCGACAAGCGGGCCCGCTACGACCGCTTCGGTCATGCCGGCGTGAATCAGGGCGGAGGCCCGCAGTTCAGCGATCTGAACGACATCTTTTCGGCCTTCGGCGACATCTTCGGCGACGGGCCCTTCAGCGAGCTGTTCGGCGGCGGAGGTCGGCGCGGCGGAGGTCGGCGCGTTCATCGTGGCGGCGACGTGCAGTGCGAGCTGACCCTGGACCTGTTCGAGGCGGCCCGCGGTGCCACCAAGACAATCAAGATCAAACGCCACGCCAAGTGCGAGACCTGCCAAGGGTCTGGCGCCAAGTCGGGCTCCAAGCCCGAAAAGTGCCAGTACTGCAATGGCGCGGGCCAGGTGATTCAGTCCTCGGGCTTCTTCCGCGTGCAGACGACCTGCCCGGCCTGCAAAGGCCAAGGTTTCGTCATCAAAGATCCCTGCCGCGACTGTCGCGGCGGCGGGTTCCTGGACACCACGGTCGACAAGGAAGTGCCCGTGCCGGCCGGCATGGACAATGGCATGGGGATCCGGCTGACCGGCGAGGGGCATCCCAGTCCCGACGGTGGTCCGCCCGGCGATTGCATCTGTCAGATCCATGTGAAGGAGCACCCGCTCTTCCAGCGCGATGGCCAGAACCTGATCTGCCGCATCCCGATCAGCTATAGCCAGGCTGCGTTGGGGGCGAAGATTGAAGTCCCCACGCTGGATGGCAAAGAGGAGCTCGATATCCCGCACGGGACGCAGTCGAGCGAAGAGTTCAAGATGCGGGGCAAGGGGATGCCCGACCCGCGCGGCCGTCGTCGCGGCGACCTGCTGGTACGCGTGACGATTGAAACTCCCAAGAAGCTGACCAAGAAGCAGGAAGAACTGCTGCGGCAGTTGGCCGAAGAAGAGCACGCCCATGTCAGTCCGCACCGCAAGAGCTTCTTCGAGAAGCTGAAAGACTACTTCGTTCCCGAAGACACGACGACCCAGTCCAAGGACTAGCATCGTGATCGATCCCACCAACATGGACCCCGCCGAGAACATGGGCAATCCCACCGATCCTGCTTCGCACACCGACGAATCATCCGACTCGTCGACGGTTCCTTTTTCCACAGATAATGCCATGGCCGAGATTGAGACGCTGAAGTCCCGCGCGGCCGACCTGGAAGACCGGAACCTGCGATTGCAGGCCGAACTGGAGAACACCCGGCGTCGCGCGCAGCGCGAAGTGGCCGAGGCACTCCGGTACGCGTCGTTGCCACTGGCCCGCGATATCCTGCCGGTGCTCGACAATGTGAACCGGGGAATTCAGGCGGCCGGCAACCCGCAGGCTGACGCCAGCAGTTTTATCGAAGGGATGAAGCTGGTGGCCCAGCAGATGGAGCGCACCCTGACGCAGCACGGCGTAACCAAGATCAATTCGCAAGGCGCCGTCTTCGATCCGCATCTACACCAGGCCATGATGCAGCAGCCCAACGAAGCCCCGGCGATGACGATCATTCAAGAGTTCGCCCCCGGATATCAGTTGCACGATCGCGTGGTGCGTCCCAGTCAGGTCGTCGTGTCGTCCGGTCCGCCGCAGAGTTCATAACCGCTACGAGAAATCGACATGCCGACTTACGACTACGTGTGCGACGCCTGTGGGCACAAGTTCGAGCTCTTTCAATCGATGAAAGACGAGCCCGAGAAGAAGTGCCCCGCCTGCAAGAAGAAGAAGCTCCGTCGGTTGTTTGGCGCCGGGGCCGGCATCATTTTCAAGGGCTCGGGTTTCTATACCACCGATTACCGCAGCGACAACTACAAAGCCAGGGCCGACGCCGACAAGCCCAAGGCCGAGGGGAGTTCGTCCAGCGATTCAAAGAGCAGCAAGAGCGAGAGTTCGAGTTCCTCAAGTTCTTCGGGTTCTTCCAGCAAAGACTCGGGCTCGAAGGGGAGTTCCTCGAAAGGCTCCGACGGCTGAATAAGGGCCGCCTTATGCCCCGCGTACCGCGCTGCCCCATCTGCGAATCGCCGGCCGATCCGGTCAGCAATCGCTCCTTTCCGTTCTGCAGCCCCCGCTGCCGACAGATCGATCTGAATCGTTGGCTGCTGGAAGGCTATTCGATCACCAGCTTCAAGCCGATCGACGAAGATGAGGAAGATCCCGGTCCGCAACCGGAGACGTTTGAGGAAGACGACGAATAGACGGTGAGTGGGGACGATCACCGGATCATTTCCTCCTGAGCCCCATTCATGGGGCTTTCTCGGCGCAGCCGTCTTAGACCCGTGCTTTAGCACGGGTATCGGGGCCACGACCACCTCCCCCGTTTCTCCCTGCCGCTTGAGCCCCATTCATGGGGCTTCTCGCTCCTGGCTTGAGCCAACGGAATTCTCTTTGACGACGACGATCGGGTGGCAATAAACGATCACATTCTTACCAGGGGGAAACCATGTCCAAGGTCTATAGCGAACTGCATGTCCATATCGTCTGGCACACGAAGGACAGTCTGCCACTCTTGAATTCCGAAGTCGAGAAACTTGCTCATGACTCGTTGCGAGCGCGCTGTGTCGAAGAGCCAGGGGTGTTCGTACATGAAATCGGTGGCATCGAAACCCACGTCCATCTCTGTATCACGTATCCTCCGACGCTGACGCTCAGCAATTTCATAGGACAGTTGAAAGGCCGATCCTCGCACGAAGTGAACAACCGCAGCGGTCGACGACAAGCGGAACTCCAGTGGCAAACCGGCTATGGAGTGGTGAGCTTTGGCACGGGCGACCTCGATTGGGTGAAAAAATACGTCAAGAACCAGCGCGTGCATCACCAGGGCGAGTCGGCTCAGGACCGTTTGGAGCGGATCACGCAGTTTGACGCCTAAGGAAGGGCGATTGGCTCAAGCCAGGAGCGAGAAGCCCCATGAATGGGGCTCAACAGGACGAATAATGGCGGGTGAGGTCATGGCCGCGGAACCCGTGCTAAAGCACGGGCCTAGGACGGCTTCGCCGAAGAAGCCCCATGAATGGGGCTCAACAGGACATGAATGGTGGAGGTCATGGCTGCGAAACCCGTGCTAAAGCACGGGTCGAAGACGGCTGCGCCGAAGAAGCCCCATGAATGGGGCTCAAGAGGACAGTAACTACATTAGCTCAAGTCTCGCCCGCGTAATGGCTTGCGATGCCTGCGGCCTTTTCTTTCTCGCACCTGCGGGCTAAATCGGTTCCTCTGCGACAATACTCCCTGGATAGAGTGTCGCAATCTCCCCCGCCCGCGAGCTGCCTCGGATGGAACGCCAGCGTCACGATCGCTTTGCCGGGCTGTTCGTCCGCAATCAAAATCGGGTCTACCGCTATCTGCTCACGCTGGTTCCCAATCGCTCCGATGCCGAGGAGCTTTTTCAGCAGACCAACCTGACCCTGTGGGAGACCTGGGAGCGCTTTGAGCCCCAGGTGACCGAGGCCGGCGAGACCATTTCCGCTCAGGCGGCTGAGGATCAGTTTGTCCGCTGGGCCTGCGGCATCGCCCATAATCATGTTCGCAACTTTGTACGCAAGAAGCAGACGCATCAGTTGCTGGTCGACGAGAGCGTGCTCGAGCATCTTGGCGAGTGGCGTCTGGCGAACGAAGACCTGCTGGAGAATCGCCGCGAAGCCTTGAGCGGATGCCTGGAGAAGCTGCCGACTGCCTGGCGGACGCTGGTCGAGCGGATCTATGCCGGAGCCGACACCGTGCAAGGGGCCGCGGCCGCCAGCCAGCAGACGCCCAACGCCGTGTACAAGACACTGAATCGCATTCGGGCGGCGCTTTATGACTGCATCAACCAGCGGTTGACTGCGGAGGGGACGATATGAGCGAATCTCAGGGGAAGCCAGCGAACGAAGAACTGCGGGCCTTGATCGACGCGGCGCTTAACGGCACCGCGTCGCCTGGTGAGGCCGCGCGGCTCAATACGTTTCTGGCCGATGACGAGGCGGCCCGGGCGTTCTATGTCTCCTACGTCGACCTGCATGCCGAGTTGGCCTGGCAATTGCGATCGGGCTTGCCCGACGTGCTGCCGATGTGCCCGCCCGCCAAGCCCGGCCCCGCACCGTCGCGCTGGGGCTGGCGGCGCTTCGGGCTGTTGGGCGTGGCCGCCGCGATTCTGTTGGCCGTGTTCACCGGGCAGGACCTGGCGCCCCCTCCGATCGAAGCTCCCAAGTTGGCGGCAAGCACTGTCGCGACGCTGACCCGCATCGAGGGGATCCTGCGGTTCGACGAGTCGGACTCGCGGCTGTCGGTTGGCACACCGCTGGCCGCGCGGCGAGTGTTCCTGGATCAAGGGCTGGCCGAAATCACGTTCGGCGATGGCGCGGTGCTGGTGCTGGAAGGTCCGGCGCAACTTGAACTGAAGAGCGCCTCGCGCGGGTTCCTGCACTCAGGCCGAGCGGTGGCGCAGGTGCCGCCGAAGGCCGTCGGCTTTGTGCTGGAAACGGCCCGGGCGGATGTGCTCGACTTGGGGACGGAGTTCGGCGTGAGTGTCGATGGCGCCGGCGACACGCTAGTGCAGGTCTTCGACGGGGTCGTCGTCACCGACTTCAAAGATGGCAAGCCTAGTGCCGAAGGGCGACGTCTCACGGCGGGACAAGCCGTGGGGATTGCCGCGCCGGCCGGATCGGCGCCGCGTGATCTGCCGTTCGCCCGCGAGCGTTTCATTCGCCGGTTTCCGGTTGCGAAGGAACGGGGCAAAGACTGGTATCGCCCTTACAACCGCAGCCGCTACGACACGGTGCATGTGGTCCCCGCGCCGCGCGGATTGAAGATCGATGGCGACTTGAGCGACTGGGATCACTCGGGCCGATTCGAAAGCGCCTGCGATCAGCCGTTCGCCGAGCACTACTATGTCGCCGGTACGATGATGTACGACGACCAGAATCTCTACATCGGCGCGCACGTGGGCGATCCTTCGCCGATGGAGAGTTCCTTCGATCCGCACGTCGAACCTCGCCAGACCTGGTCGGGAGGCAGCTTGCAGGTGCGGCTCTGTACCGACCCGGTGCAATCGTGGCCGCTGACGTTTGAGCATGGTATGGCCCGCGATGGCAAGAAGCGGGTCTACACACCGGCCGATGTGAGTGAACATCTCGTTCACTTGACGATCACCTATTACCAGCCTCGCCAAGAGGCCTGTCTGCACATCGACTATGGCATGGACTACCACGGCACCCTCGTTAATCCGCCCGGCTACCGCGGGGTGTATCGCAAAGATGCCGACGGACAGGGTTATACGCTGGAGTATGCGATTCCCTGGAAGCTGTTGAGTCGGGGAGACAACCCGCCCAAGGCTGGCGAAACACTGGCGACCACGTGGGACCTGCACTGGAGCGAGCAAGAAGGCCGCTCCTGGCGCGGCCACCTGGTGGAGATCAGCAATCCCGACTTGGAAGGTTGGACGTTCATTCGGTCTTCGCTATGGGGCAAGGCGAAGCTGCACTCGAAGGGGAACCTGCCGCCAGGGACTGTAACGCTTTCTCCGGCCAGATGGTGAAACCGTTTGTGATTCGGAAGCAAGTTAGTCCACCGATGACGCCGTAACAAAAGAAAGCTCTCCGAATGCTGTCTCGACTTTCGCTTTGCTCCGCGCTGTTGACGTGTCTGTTCACCTCGGCTGTCCGCGCTGAGTCTTCAGCCAGCTTTGCGGAGTTCGATCGTCGCGCGCAAGAAGGGGACCGCTTGAGCGTGGTCTTCTTCGGCGCTTCGCTGACCTGGGGCGCGAATGCCAGCGATCCGCAGCTCACCAGCTTTCGGGCGGTGATCGGTGATCGGCTGGTGGCCAAGTATCCCAAGGCGCGATTCAAATTCTGGGATGCGGCCATCGGCGGCACGGGCTCGCAACTGGGGCTCTTTCGTCTGGAGCGAGACTGCTTGAAGCGGAAGCCGGATCTGGTGTTTCTAGATTTCTCGGCCAACGACGACATCCACTCGGCCACGCCCGAGACGCTGGCTTCGTACGAGGCCATTGTGCGGAGACTGGTGAATCAGGGCATCCCCGTGGTGCAGGTCGTCTTTCCGTTCAAGTGGAACGTCGAAGCGGGAAAGCTGGATGACTTCAAACGCCGCGACGCGCACCATGCGATCAGCAAGGCCTACAACACGCCGATTGGTGACGCGATTGAACTGGCTCAGCGCCGCGTGCGAGAAAAGACCACCACGCTGGCCGAGTTGTGGCCCGCGGACGGAGTTCACCCCGGCGACGCGGGCTATGTGCTGTTTGCCGACGCGGCCTGGGATGCCTTTCAGGCGGCCGTCGAGAAGAAGCAGGTTTGCCAATCGCCCGAGAAGATGCTGAATGCCGACACGTACATGACCGCGTCGCGAACGCGGATCTCGGCGCTCGCTCCGCTGCCGACTGGCTGGCGGACAAGTTCGCCGAATCTGGTCTCGGCTTACTTCGACATGTTGATGTCGCGCTGGCTGGATGACGAGGTGGTGACGCAGTTCCCCAAGGTCGACGCGAGCAAGAACGACGCGGCCCCGCCTGTGATTGGCCGCTTGCGTTTTCGCTTCACGGGCAGCATGGCGATGCTGTTTGGCGAGTCCACGCCCACCAGCGGCAAGTTTCGCGCCTACATTGATGGCAAGCTGGTAGAGAAAAAATCCAGTGACGGCAAGAGCACTCAGACCGAGTTCGACGCCGGCAATCTGGGACGCATCTTGAAAGGCAACACGCACCTGGCGCTGGCGATTGCCGAAGGATTGGATCCCACCGTGGAGCATACGCTGGAGATCGAGCCCGTGTTGCTGCCCGAGCAAGAGCTTCGAATTGAAAGCCTTTGCGTCGCGGGCGGTAAGGCCAAGGTTGCTGTCGCGCGCGAGTAAATGAAAAGACGCGATCGACAGTAACGATCGCGTATGAGCTGACAAGTGAAGGTGAACCTGAGGCACTCGCGATGCGAGCGCGTCAGTCGTGAGTTGCGTGTCCCTGCCCTCCCCTTGCCTTTGAAGGCTCCCCGCCCATGCGACGCATCCTCTCACTCGCTCTGCTTGGCTCGCTGCTAGCCGCAACACCCGTCTTCGCGACCGAGACCGAGAACCTTGGCCTGCGGGTGGTTCCCGCCCCCGGCGCGGTGACCATCGATGGCAAGCACGACGACTGGGATCTCTCAGGCGGGGTGCTGGTTTGCGGCGACGCCGAGAATCTGCGCGAGAAACTGGGCGTGTGGTTTCATGCGATGTACGACGACAAGAACGTCTACATCCTGGCGCGCTGGCTGGACGAAACACCGCTCAATAATCCGGGCAGCTCGCGCGGCGACTACGGCTTTCAAGGGGACTGCCTGCAGTTCCGCACGATCACCGAAGCCGGCACGCCCAAAGAGCGCGGACAGCACTTCACCGCCTGGCGCGACCGCGACGGGGTCAGCGTGGTGAAGATCGAGCAGGGGACGCAGTTTAAAGAGGGAGTCGTCGAGAACGCCATCAAAGACGGCGCGCAGCAGGGCTTTGCCGTTAACGCGGATAAGAAGGGCTACTCGCAAGAGATTGCCATTCCCTGGAAGCTGCTGGTTCGTGACGGAGTGGTGCTGAAGGCAGGCGACAAGTTCACGTTGACCGTCGAGCCCAACTACACGATCGGTATTGCCGGCCGCTTGAGCTTGAAGGACCTCTTCAAGCCCGGGGTCACACCCGACCGTGTCTTTACGTTCATGGCCAGCCAGCACTGGGGGCCCGCCTATCTCGAGCCGCAGGGGAATCTGACCCCCAAGCCGATCCGCCTGGCTGATGGCCGCGAGTTCCCCATGAAGATCGAAGCCGGCCTGCCGGTCGTCGACTGGAAGGGGCTGATCAAGACGAAAACCCGCCAGGGCTTCAAGACGATCGCCTTCAACATGCCCGAGGATGGTTACGTTTCGCTGAACATCTTCGCCGCCGATGGAACGGTCGCGCGGCAATTGCTCTCGTGCGAGTTCCTGACCAAAGGCAAGCACGAGATCCCCTGGGACGGCCTGGGGACGCTCAACTGGCGCACACCGGGGCAGCCCGTCGCGCCGGGCGAGTACACCTGGGAGGCGATCTGGCACAAGGGCATCGGCCTGCGACTGGTCGGTTGGGCCGCCAACTCGGGATCGTCTCCCTGGGACGGTCGGACGTTGCAAGACAACTGGGGCGGAGATCACGGTATTCCGGCTTCCATCGCTGCCGACAGCAAGAAGGTCTATCTCGGCTGGAGCGGTGCCGAAGCGGGCAAAGCCCTGCTGGCCTGCGATCTGAAGGGCTCGATCCAATGGAAGAACAGTCGGGCGGGCATGGCCGGCGCCGAGTTGATCGCCATCGACGGCGACACGCTCTACGCGCAGCACTGGGGCGGAGATCTCTATCGACTCGAAACCGCCAAGGGGGGCTATACCAACTGGAAGGGGACCGAGTCGACCGACATCTTCATCAAGACCCTGTGGGGTGATGAAAAGGGAATGCCGGAGAAGGCGGACGCCATCGACGCCCGCGACGGCAAAGTCTATCTGGCCTTTACCAAGGCCAATCTCGTGGTCGTCCTGGACGGTCAGACTGGCAAGCTCCTCAAGCGGCACACGATCCCTTCGCCCGGCGATGTGAAGGCCACTGGCCCTTCGCGCGTGCTGGTCTCTTCCGAAGGCAAAACGGTCCTGGCCCTCGATCCCGAGAGCGGCAAGACGACCCCGTTCCTGTCGGGGCTGAAAGAGGCCAAGGCCCTGGCGACCGACGCAGTCGGCCGCATCTATGTCGGCCTGGGCGACCCCGACAACCAGGTGCATGTCTTCGACGCCGAAGGCAAGCCGGTACAGAAGATCGGACGTGCCGGCGGCCGCGCGCTACTGGGCAAGTGGAACCCCGACGGGCTTCGTTTCATCGCCGACATGGCGGTCGATGCCGAAGGCAAGCTGTGGGTGGCCGAGGCCGACATCAGCCCCAAGCGATTTAGTGTCTGGGACACCAAGACCGGCGCGTTCGTGAAGGAGCTGTTCGGCCCCACCACCTACGGAGCGTTGGGCGGGGCGATCAATCCCCTCGACCCCAGCTTGATGGTCGGCCAAGGCTGCGAGTGGAAGATCGATCCCAAGACAGGGCGCGACACCTGCCTGGGCGTGATCCACCGTGAAGGGATGGAGAACGCCCGCTTCGGCGTCGGCAAGGATGGCAAGCTGTACTTGGCAGTGGCGACCCGCTGGACCTTCGACCTGGGCCCCCTGCACATCTACGAACGGCTGGGCGACGCCGACTACAAGCTCCGCGCCACGGTTTTCTACACCGATGCCGACGGCAAGGAAGCTCCTCCTCCGGCGCACGGCCAGACCGGAGGCGCCAAGAAGACCGCGTACTGGTGCGACGAAAATGGCGACAGCCAGCGGCAGCCGAACGAGATCACCTTGACCGACGGCCTGATCCGTCTGAGCGGCTGGTATATGCCGATGAATCCTGACCTTTCGTTCTATACCGCGAAAGGCAAGTTCGCGGTCACGGGCTACAGCTCCTGCGGCGCGCCGAAGTACGACCTGGCCCATCCCGGCAAGTTGCCCCAGCCCGACTTCGGCCCCGTGGGCCAGTTGGGCTCCATCGATGGCAAGTACCTGCTCAGCGATGGCCCCTACGGCGTCGACAACGGGCAGTTCGTCTGCCACGACATCGCCAGTGGCAAGGTGAAGTGGACCTATCCCGACAACTTCATCGGCGTGCATGGCTCGCACAAAGCGGTCCCGCCCGAGACCGGCATGGTCCGCGGTTCCTTCGGCCCGTGCGGCGCGGCCAAGCTCCCGGAGCCGCTCGGCAACGTGTGGATCGTCCCCACCAACTGTGGTGAGTGGCACGTGCTGACCGAGAAGGGCTACTACCTCACCAAGCTCTTCCAGGGCGACTCGCTCAAAGTGAACTGGCCCGAGGTGGCCTCGCCAGGTGCGATCCTGGACAACATCCCGCCGGGCCTTGGTGGCGAAGACTTCGGCGGCTCCGTCGCGCAAGCGAAGGATGGCAAGCTCTACCTGCAGGCGGGCAAGACCGGCTTCTGGAATGTCGAAGTCGTAGGGCTGGACGCCGTGCAGGCGATCCCGGGCGGCAAGCTCTCGATCGGCGAGGCCGACGTGCAAACCGCCGGCAAGTTCCGCGAGGGCTACCTCCAGGAACAGGCCGCCAACCGCAAGGCGATCGTTCGCAAGCAAACGCCCACCTTCACGGGCGACCTGAAGAAGGACTTTGCCAAGAGCGACGAGATCAAGTTCCAGAAGGCGGACGAAGCGGCCGTAATCGCCCATGCCGCCTGGGACGACGAGAAGCTCTATCTGGGATGGGAAGTCAAAGACGCGACCCCGTGGAAGAACGCCGCCAGTGATCCCGCGCAGATGTACATCGGCGGCGACACAGTCGACTTTCAACTGGCCACCGATCCGGCGGCGGCCAAAGACCGCAAAGAAGACGCAGCCGGCGATCTGCGGCTCTCGATCGGCAACTTTGAAGGCAAACCGACGGCTGTGCTCTATCGCAAAGTCTCGACCGTGAAGAAGCCCAAGGTCTTCAGCTCCGGCGTGGTGAAGGAATACGCGGTCGACTACGTCGAAGTGCTGACGAACGTGGAGATCAAAGTCACGCCGCGCGATAAGGCCTATGTGGTCGAAGCGGCCGTACCGTTGGCCGTAATGGGGCTGAAGCCGCCCGCTGCCGACCTGACGCTGCGCGGCGACTTTGGCGTTACGCATGGCGACGCGGCCGGCCAGCGCACCCGGCTGAGAAGCTACTGGAGCAACCAGCATACGGGCATTGTGGACGACGCGGTCTTCGAATTGAAGTTGGAACCCGCGAACTGGGGAGAGATCAACTTCCAGCCGTAGGCGAGCCAAACTTCGGGCTGATCCCTGACCCCTGATCCCTTTTTCTCCCCTCCCCCCGAGCCCTCACCCTCCCATGCCTCTCCCCAACGTTTCCCGACGTGCCCTGCTCGCCTCTGCGGGTCTTGCTATGCTGGCCGAAGTCGCCAGCGGGCAAGAGAACCCGGGCGAGGCGGTGGCCGACCGCACGACCACGATCAAGATCACCCGCGTCACGCCGCTTCCTGGCGGGACCAAGGTCTTCGTCAAGATCGAGACCAACCACGGCGTCACCGGATACGGCGAGATCACCGGTCTCGACCCCAAAGTGGCTGCAGCGCTGGTCACGTCGCTGTTCGAACTGCTGAAGGACGAGAACCCCACGCGTATCGAGCACCTGTGGCAGAAGATCTATCGCTCGCATCGCGACATGCGAGGCGGGCCGTTCATGGTCCACTGCCTGAGCGCCATCGACATGGCCCTGTGGGACATCGCGGGCAAGCTGTGGGGCGTGCCCGTCTATCGGCTGCTCGGCGGTCCCTGCCGTGACAAGATCCGCTGCTATCCGAATGCCAAGGCCTATAAGCAGGCGCCCGGCGGGCCCTATCCGTTTGCAGGCACGCCCAAGGACATCGAGAACCTGGTCGAGCGCATCGCCGACGGCCGCAGAAAGGTCGGCCCCGACGGCACCATGATCTTCGACGCCCACTGCTGCATTCCGCCCGCCACACTCATTCAGCTGGCCGGCGCGATCCAACCGTACGACATCCTCTTCATGGAAGAGGTCGCCGTGCCGGGCAACATTGAAGTCTTCAAGCGGCTTAAGGAGCAGATCCGTATTCCGCTGGCCACCGGCGAGCGCGACCGGACCATCTGGGAGATGCTCCCTTACCTGCAAGAGCGCTGCATCGACATCCTGCAGCCCGACTGCGGCCACACCGGCGGCATCAGCCAGATGCGCAAGATCGCTGCGCTGGCCGAGGCCTATCACGTACCGCTGGCCCCGCACTGCACCATGAGCTTCCTGGGACTGACCGCCAGCCTGCATGCCGTGGCGGCGACTCCGCTGTTCCTGATTCAAGAAGCCTACACCGACGGACACGCGATGCCGCTGAGCGTGGTCAAGAAGAGCTGGGAAGTCGGCGCCGATGGCTACGCCTCGCTGCCGCAAGGCCCTGGCCTGGGGGTGGAAATCGACGAAGGGGAGTTGGCCAAGGTGGCTGCCGACCCCAAGAAGCAGTACCGCTGGCCGGTGGTAAAGCACAAGGACGGCAGCGTCGCGGATTATTGAGCCGCGCTAAAGAGCGAAGTTGAGAGAAGTGAAAACGGATCGCACCAGGACATCTGAAATCTCAGATTTGAGATTTGAAATTTGAGATCGGGAGAGAAGCACACCATGGCCCATCAATACACCAGTCTCCGTACCGCGGCCGCCCTCTGCATGGCCCTGGCATGTGCCGGAACAGTTGTTGGCCGCGCCGCGGAGCCGTTGGCCCCGGCCTTTGCCACCGCCGATCTCGATCTGCCGAACTGCGCATCGTTTGCCAACGGCAAGACGCTGCCGGCGGACGAGCGGACGCTGATCTCGGTGCTGGGTCTCTACGGCAAGGCCGACTCGAAGAACTGGAAGGGGGGCGAGGCCCCCAAAGAAGGCCCGGCCGTGGCGATCCGCTATCGCGTGGCCTTCAAGCGGCCCGTGACCATTGGCTCGCTGCTGATCGACGCCGACGGGCAGGACCTCTCGGTGGCGGTGCTCAAGCCGACGGCCGCGTATCCCGGCGATCCCGAAAAGGCCGACCAGTGGGAGCCGCTCACGTTCCCGCCGCGGCAATCGGGCGCCAAGACTGCCACGCTCGCCAAGGCCCTCGACACGCGGGCGGTCCTTGTCACCGAGCGTCTGCAGCATCGCCACTCGTGGCTTAAAGTGTTGCGGCTCTGGTCTGCTCGGCTGCACAACGCGACCCCAGGCGGGCTGGCCTATGCCGACCGCGAGTTCTATCGAGAGCCGGCCGACTTCTCGTCTCCTTTCACGTTTCACGCCGCGTACGTGACGACTGGCGAGGCCTCGTGGAAGAGCGCCGGCAAAGACAAGACGGGGCGGATCAGCTCGCCGCCGATCAACGACATCAATCCCTCGTGGTTCATGCTCGCGTGGGATTCTCCCCGCACGCTGCGCGGACTGTGGCTCGAGTCGAATCTTCAGAAGTACGAACTCGAAACCTACATCGGCCCAGCCGGTCTCAACCCGCGCGCGGGCACCGACGCCGAGTGGAAGCCGCTCGAGCCATTCACTCAACTCGATCACAAGGGGAAGTGGATCGATTTCGCGCCGATCACCACGCGCGGCATCCGCATTCGCATCTTGAAGACCGGAGAGCCGCAAGTCGCCGAGATCCGCGGACTGCACGCGCTCACGGATTTGGGGGACAAGCCGACGCCCGCTGAAAGTCCCGCTTCGCTCCGCGACGCGCTGACTCCCAAACAGATCGCGGTCACTCTGCCGGAAGACGGCCAGCTGACCTTGGTGGTCGACGGTCCCGAGGGCAGGCGGATCCGCAATGTGATCGACCGCACGGCGCATGCGGCCGGCAAGCAATCGATCGCCTGGGATCTGAAGGACGAGAACGGCCGGTACGTCATGCCTGGGACCTATCGCTGGAAGGGCGTGGCCCATCCTCCGCTCGAACTGGCCTATCAAGTAACGGCCTATCCGAACGTGGCCAAACACGCACCCGAGAACGCCCCCTGGCTCACCAACCACCACGGCCCCGATGGCTGGCTGGCCGACCACACGCCGCCGGTGTCGGTGGCCGCCGTGGGGGATCGTGTCTACCTGGGAGCCACGACCGCCGAGTCGGGCGTATCGTTCATCGCCTGCGATCTGGCGGGCAAGAAGCAGTGGGGGCATCACTCGTTCGCGGCCTGGACCGGACCGCGGTTCCTGGCCGGCGATGGCCGCACGATCTTCGCGGGGGCGCGCACCCACAACGGCTCCACCGACGACGTGTGGAGCGTCGACGCCGAGTCCCATCAGGTAAAGAGCTTTTTGAGTCTTCCGTCCGAAGCGCTCCGCAAACGGGGCATGCGCGGGCTGGCTGCACGCGGCGATGAGTTGGCCCTGTCGGTCAAGGCCGACGAGTCGTGGCTGGCCGGTACGGCCGCGGCCCAGGACGTGGATCTGGAGAACTGCGTGCCGATGTACGCACCCAAGCGTAAGGTGCCGCAAGGAAGCCCGCCCGACCCTCGCGGCGACTTTTTGCGGCTTTGCCGACTGGCTTGGCCTCCCCCGGGTAGCTCGGCCGGCAATAATTCGCTGGTCTGGCTCAAGTCCGAGCGAGGAACCGACAACGAGCTGCACTTGGTTGTCGCCTTCCATCGGCCGATTCCGCTGGGGAGCATCGCCCTGAGCGCCCCGCCGATCAAGGACGTGCGGATGAAGCTCTCGGTGCAGAAGCCGGGGGCCAAGTATCCGCCGAATGCGGCCGATCCGGCGCAGTGGATGCCGCTGGGCACACCGACCACGCCCGCGTGGGATGTCGTGGCCGCTCCGGAAGGGACGATCACCCGCGCCCTGCGGATCTCGTTTGCTCGCGGCACTGCGGGCAACGACGAGGACGATCCGCTCGGCGGGCTGCTCAATCCAAACAAGAAGGAAGTCCCGCCCGATCCGCTCGACGTCGACAACGTCGGCAAGAAGCCCAAGAGCGAGAATCAGGGAGCAGGCTGGTTTGGGCAACTCGAAGGGATCAAGCTGCTCCGACGTCGCTTTGAGAATAAGTTGCCGCAAGCGGCGATCCGCGTGAACAGCGGCAAGGTGAAGGACGGCATCTGGGACGCCGAGCGAACTGCGCCGCTGACCGATGCGGACCCTGGCGTTTACGTGATGGAGTGGAAAGAGCCGCAGTCGTTGCGCGGCTTGGCCATTCGCGAGATCGACGGCCGACTGACCAAGATCGACGTCTATGAAGGCCCCGAAGGTATTGAGCCCGCGTTGGCCGGCGATGTCGGCTGGACCGAGGTCGCGCAGTACGTGCAGCCGCGACGCGACTGGTACAACCCCAGCGAGACGCAGAATCACGACGCCCGCTACCTGGATGGCTACGTCGACTTTGGCCGCGAAGTGAAGACCCGCGCGGTTCGCCTGCGGGTCGTGCAGCAATGGGCCGACAAGGGAGATCGCGGAACCGAAGGGGCCCGCGTCGATCAGGGCGGGCAGACGATCGAGCCGGCCCGCTGCCATATCTATGGAGTCTTGCCGCTGGCCTACCTGGGCGGCGAGCCGCCGGTCGACTCGGGCGTGACGGAGCGGATTGAGTTCTACGGCGTGGCCGACGGCAAGCTGCGTCGCGAGATCGCCGTCACCCTGCCGGGCGAGATCGCCTATCACCCGAGCGGCGATTTGTACGCGATCAGCGGCGCGACGATCGTGCGCGTCGATCCGGCCGGCAAGAGCCACACCACGCTGGTCTCGGATCTGATCGCGCCGACCGATTTCGCCTTCGACAAGCAAGGCCAGCTCTACGTCTTCGACGCGGGCAAAGAACGCAAGCAGATCCGCGTCTACGACAAGAGCGGCAGCTTCCTGCGATCGATTGGAACGGCCGGCGGCTTTCAGGCCGGTGCCTGGGATGCCACGCGGTTGGGCCAGGTCTCGGCGGTCGATATCGACTCGCAAGGGCAGCTTTGGGTCGTCGAGAGCCAGTTTCTGCCCAAGCGCGTCACGGTCTGGTCGACCGAGGGCAAGCTGATCCGCGAGCTGCTGGGGAACACCGGCTACGGCGGAGGCGGCGTGCTCGATCCGCAGGACAAGACGCGGCTCGTCTATGGCCCGCTCGAGTTCGCGATCGATTGGGAAAAGGGAACGACCGAACTGAAGAATCTGACCTGGCAGGGCTCGACCCCGGCAGGCGAAGTGCCGATCCGCATCGGCAAGCAACTGTACTTCGTCACTCGCCCCGAGTTCGCGGAGATGCCGGTGGGCATCGTCTACAAGTATGAAGCCGGCAAGCTGAAGCTCGCGGCGGCCGTGGGGCAGGCGGCCGCCTTCGAACCCCTGAAGCAAGCCTCGGTGCTTGCCAAGATCGGCAACCAGTCGTTGCCCGAGCGTCGCTTCCGCTGGAGCGACATCAACGGAGACGGCGAAGTTCAGGCCGAAGAGGTCGTGCTGTCGCCAGAGAAGCAGCCGCGCGGCGTGACCCCGTTCAGTTCCGACCTGGGCATTCAGGCCGGCACACGGCGCTATGTGGTGAAAGAGATTCTGGCCAACGGCACGCCGGTCTATGAGGAGCAGGAGTTCCCCAAGCTCGAAGGACGGACCTTCATGCGACTGGCCGACGGCAACTTCTATCGTCTGGGAACCGAGCGCGAGCGCGAAGCGGTCCTTTCGCCCGAAGGTGTCGTGATCTGGAGTCACGCCTGCGAAGGGAACGGGGTACACAGCCTGTACTCGGCGACTCCTTGGCGACCGGATCAGGTCGTGGCGCAGTTTGGTCTGATCGGCCAGTTCGGCAGTTCGACCGACAAGAGCAAGAACCCGCTGGGCGAGCTCCTGGTGTTCCACGGCAATGCCGGCGGTTGGAACGTCTGGACGGCGGACGGGTTGTTGATCGGCCCCATCTTCCATGACCAGCGCGACGGGGTGGCTCGCCCGTGGAGCATGCGCGATCACGCCCGCGGTGCAACGCTGGCGAACGTGACGGCCGGGCAGGAGCACTTCACCGGCTATGTTTGCCGCAGCGAAGACGGCAAGATCCGCGTGGTGGCCGGTCACAACCATGTCAGCGTGCTCGAAGTCGCAGGCCTGGACCGCGCGGTCCGGCTGGAAGGGGAAATCGAAGTCACCGCCGAAGATCTGAAGAAGGCCCAGGCCTGGGAACAGGCCAAGCAAAAGGCCGACGTTTACGCCCGATCGCCGGTGCTGGAGGCCTTCCGCCTGAAGGAAGCCCCCACGATCGACGGCGATCTGGGAGACTGGAAGCTTCCGTCGGCGGCCAAGATCGAAGCCGGCAGCAAGAGCCGAGGGGCGGAGTTCCGCATGGGATACGATTCCAAAAACCTGTACCTGGCCTACACGGTCGATGGGCTGGGGCCGATGAAGAACAACGGCGTCGACTTCGAGCGGCTCTTCAAAACCGGGGCCAGCGTCGATCTGCAGATCGGCGTCGACTCGGCCGCGGCCGACGATCGCGCCATGCCGGTCGCGGGAGATGTACGCGTGTTGCTGACCTTTGCGGGCGAGAAGCCGCAACCGTATGCGGTAGCCTATCGCTCGGTCGTTCCGGGCACGCCTGAGGCGAAAGCCTGGAAGGTCGTCTCGCCGGTGGGCGAAGTCTCGTTCGATCGGGTCGAGCGGCTGGAGCAGGTGCAACTCGCCCGACAGGGGGCCAGCGACAAGTACACCGTCGAAGCGGCCATCCCGTTGGCATCGCTGGGTCTGAAGCCTGCCCCGGGGGTGCGACTGAAGCTCGACTGGGGCGTGTTGGTCGCCGGACCCGATGGCAACGAAGTGCTGCGTCGCATCTACTGGTCGAATCAGGCCACGTCGATCGTGGCCGATGCCCCCAGCGAAGCGCGTCTTCATCCGAATCTGTGGGGGCATGTTCTCTTTCAAGGGGAGCGCAAAAGCGCCGAGGACCGCCTGGATGCGCTGGACGGAATCGATCCGCTCAAGCCCGCCAGCAAGCCGGGCAAGGAACTTGAAGACCTGCTGGACGCGCCCAAATCGAAGTAGCAGTCACAAAGTGCCAGCATGCGTCGCAGGCGTGAAGTTTTTCTTCCCGCCTGCGATTTGCTAAGGTGATGAGGTAGCACCGCGCGGTCTTTGCCGGCCGCAGCTTCACCTCGCCCCCTTCGCAGGAGTCCTGCATGGCTCGTATCTTCTCGCTCGTAGCGCTGGTTTCGCTCTCGCTTGCATCGCTGGCCTGGGCTGCCACGCCCGGCGAATGGCCGCAATGGCGCGGCCCCAACCGCGACGGGGTTTCGACCGAGACCGGTCTGCTGAAGTCGTGGAGCGAAGAAGGCCCCAAGCTCGCCTGGAAGGCCAGCGGACTGGGCGGCGGGTTTGCCTCGGTGGCGATTGCCAACGGCAAGATCTACACCATGGGGAACCGCAAGAAGGATCAGTACCTGATCGCCCTGGACCTGGACGGCGGCAAAGAACTGTGGGCCACCAAGGTCTGTTCGGGTGATCGCGAGGGTTCGCGCTCCACGCCCACCGTGGATGGCTCGCTGGTCTTTACGATTGGCTCGCAAGGCGACTTGCTGGCGGCCGACGCCGAGAAGGGGACCGAACTGTGGCGCAAGAGCTTCGCCAACGACTTTGGCGGCAAGATGATGTCGGGCTGGGGCTACTGCGAGTCTCCGCTGATCGATGGCGACCGGCTGATCTGCACGCCCGGCGCCAAGGACGCGGCCATGGTCGCCCTGGATAAAAAGACGGGCGAAGTGATCTGGAAGTGCGGCATCCCTGAGATGGGCAAGAGCGGCAAGGACGGGGCGGGCTATTCCTCGATCATGGTGGCCGAGGTGGGCGGCATTAAGCAGTACGTGCAGTTGATCGGCCGGGGCGTGATCGGCGTCTCTGCCAAGGACGGCACGTTCCTGTGGGGCTACAACCGCATCGCCAACGGCACGGCCAATATTCCCACGCCCATCGTGCGCGGCGAGTACGTCTTTTGCTCCACGGGCTATGGCACCGGCGCAGCGCTGCTCAAGCTGACACCCGACGCCGGGGGGATCAAGGCCGAAGAGGTCTACTTCAAAGAGGCCAAGGAGTTGCAGAACCATCACGGCGGCATGGTGCTGGTTGGCGATTATCTGTACGGCGGACACGGCCACAACAATGGCTTTCCGATCTGCATGGATTTCAAAACGGGCAAGATCGCCTGGTCGCAGGGGCGCGGCCCCGGGACAGGCTCGGCCGCGGTGGCCTATGCTGATGGGAACCTTTACTTTCGCTACGAGAACGGCCTGATGGCCCTGATCGGCGCGAGCCCCGAAGGCTACGAACTGCACGGCTCGTTCAAGATCCCCGATGCGAAGAACCCGAGTTGGCCCCACCCGGTGATCGCCGGTGGCAAGCTGTACCTGCGCGAGCAGGATGCGCTGCTGTGCTATGACTTGAAGTGAGGCGTCATCCCTTGTGGTGCAGGCGACCCGCCTGCTTGCCCCGCCAGGAACGTCGACGACTTCTCCGGGGGCCAGCAGGCGGGACGCCTGCACCACAAGATCACAGGCTCTCCGTTCCGCCTTCGAACTGAGCGGCAGGGCGCTAGCCGCCGGTAGTACAAGGTTGGGAGAATTCGTTCCGATTGGATCTAGGCTGACGGGAGAATCCACCACGCACGCGGGGCGTAAAGCACTACCTCGGGCTACCGGCGGCTAGTCTAGTGCTAAAAACGCTAATTCCGTTCCGCCAGAATGTGCTAGCACATCTCGTTCGCGTCATCGTAAACCCAATAAAACAGTCCGCTCGCGCCGCGATTCGGCTAACTTTG
>Ga0105047_10000657_pt1 | contig 59525 bp, 50 predicted proteins | sample MAT04_FD_78384 | JGI IMG/M metagenome (GOLD analysis project Ga0105047, IMG submission 78384) | Freshwater microbial communities from Lake Fryxell liftoff mats and glacier meltwater in Antarctica - MAT-04 (megahit assembly) | ecosystem: Environmental > Aquatic > Freshwater > Ice > Liftoff... | reverse complement strand
TTCGCGCTTGGCTGCGCCGTCGCAATGCCCGCCGTGGCGTCGCAGGCCAAGGCGGTCTCCTTGGGCTGCGGGCACCCGGCCTGCGCCTCCAGGGCGTTCGACAGCACGTCGGTGCTGGCGTCGCCCGGCGCTTGCCGGGCCAGTCTGTCGAGCGAGGCTTCGCGAGATCGCGCGCAGCAGCGGCTGGAGCGCAGCGATCGATGACAACGGCTCTGAAGGTGTGCCGTATTGAAGGTACTTTCTTTGCTTCCTTTCTTTGCACCCGCAAAGAAAGGGAGTCGGCCGCCGGGCCGAAACCCCGGCCTACGTTACGCAACCCACTTCGAAAGGTCGGGACACACGTGAATGTCCGCAACGGGCCGAGAACCGACAGTCGTGTCACATCAATCCTCCTTCAGCTTCTCGAGGTTGCTGATGTCCAGGCTGTCGAACTGCTCGCGGATCTGGAACATGAAGACACCCAGGATCAGCACGCCGATCAGCACATCGAGTGCAATGCCCAGTTCCACCACCATCGGCATGCCGTAGGTGGCTGCGGTGGCGGCGAAGAAGAGGCCGTTTTCCATCGCCAGGAAGCCGATGACCTGGGGCACCGCCTTGGCTCGGGTGATCATCATCAGGAAGGACAACAGCACGCAGGCCAGCGCGATGCCCAGCGTGCCGCTGGCCAGCGCCGACGACAGCGCCGAGATCGGGATGGCCAGGTTGAAGGCGAAGATCACGACGCCGATGCCGATCAGCATCGTGGTGGGGATGTTGAGCAGCGTCTCGACGTCCCAGCGTATGCCCAGGCGGTCGATCACGCGGTGCAGCAGCCAGGGGATGAGCAGCACCTTGAGCAGGAAGGTCAGGCCGGCCGACAGGTAGAGGTGGTGCTGGTCGGTGACATAACCCACCACCGCCGTGGCCAGCGCCAGCACGGCGCCCTGCGCGGTGAAGAGGTGGATGAGCGAAAGGATGCGCCGCTGCGAGATCATCGCGAAGGCCAGCATCAGCAGCCCCGCACCGAGCAGGTTGACAAATTGGGTCAGCAGTTCACTCATGGGGCGGCTTCTTCAACGGCTTCGTCAGCGGCTGAGCAGCAGGTGCACCAGCATCGCCATCACCGACAGCAGGAAGGCGGTGCCCAGGAACTCGGGCACGCGGAAGATGCGCATCTTGGCGCTCAGGCTTTCCAGCAGCGCCAGCAGGAAACCACCCACCGCCAGCTTCAGCAGCAAGGCCGGCAACGCCAGCAGCATGGCCAGCGGAGCGTGGGCCTCGGCGATGCCCCATGGGCAGAACAAGGCCAGCCCGATGCACGAATAGGCGAAAAGCTTCAGGCTCGCCGCCCACTCGACCAGCGCAAGGTGGCGGCCCGAGTACTCGAGGATCATGGCCTCGTGGATCATCGTCAGTTCCAGGTGCGTGGCCGGGTTGTCGACCGGCACGCGCGCGTTTTCGGCCAGCGACACCATCACGAAGGCCACGGCGGCGAAGGCCAGGCCGGGGTAGATCACGAATTCGCGGTGCGCCAGGGTCTCGACAATGGTCGTCAGCGAGGTCGAGTTCGAGATCAGCGAAGCCGAGAACAGCACCATCAGCAGTGCCGGTTCGGCCAGGAAGCCGACCAGCATCTCGCGCCGCGCGCCCATCGTGCCGAAGGCGGTGCCGACGTCCATCGCCGCCAGCGAGATGAACACCCGCGCCAGCGCAAACAGGCCCACCAGCGCCACGGCATCGGCGGCGGGCGCCAGCGGCAGGTCGGTGGAGACGGTGGGGATGATCGAACAGGCCAGCACCATGCAGCCGAAGACGACGTAGGGTGCACTGCGGAAGACATCGGACGCATGCTCGGCCAGCACCGATTCCTTGTGGAACAGCTTGTGCAGCATGCGGTAGGGCTGCAGCAGGCTGGGCGCGCTGCGGTTCTGCAGCCAGGCCCGGCACTGGTTCACCCAGCCGGTGAGCAGCGGCGCCAGCGCCACGGCGATGGCGATCTCCAGCAACTGCGCCAGCAGGCTGAGCCAGGTCATGGCAGCGGCCTCATTGCATCACCACCAGCAAGGTGGCCACCAGCGTGAGGAAGCTGTACAGCAGGTAGACCGCGATGCGGCCTTGCTGCATCCGGCCCAGCAGTCGCGCGACGTAGTTCGCCAGATCGACCGCGGGCAGGTAGAGCCAGCGCCAGAAGTGGTCTTCCACCGTCACCTGGTAGCGCGGCTGGGCGTCGAAGGGTGTCGGCAGCTGGCGCCGCATGACGAAGAAGGGCTCGAAGATCTGCCGGATGGGCTGGCCGAAGCCCTCGGCCGTGTCCTGCATGCGCGCGGTTCCCCAGGGGAAGCCGCAGGCCCACGGCGGGCTGCGGCGCATGCGCCCGTGGTAGAGCCGTCGCACCAGGCCGTAGGCGAGCGCGAAGCAACCCAGGATGCCCAGCAGGAAGATCACCGGCCCATAGCTGGCCTGCGCCACGCTGTCCGGCGCCAGCAGCCAGCCGCCGCCGGCGGCCACGCGTGCGCCCAGGCCGGCGCCCACCAGTTGCTGGGTGACGGGGTCGATGAGCTGGATGAACTGCACCGGCAGCAGGCCCAGCGCCACACAGCCCAGCGCCAGCCAGCCCATGCCGGCGCGTTCCCATGCGCCGGCGTCATGGGCCTGCGCGAGCTTGTCCTCGCGCGGCTGGCCCAGAAAGATGACGCCGAAGAACTTCACCATCACGTACCCGGCCAGCGCCGCCACCAGCGCGATGACCGCGGCCACCACCGGGATCAGCATCGTCAGCAGCGGCACCGGCAGCCCGGGCGTGAACAGGAAACTCTGCAACAGCAGCCACTCCGAGACGAAGCCGCCCAAAGGCGGCAGCCCGGCGCTGGCCAGCACGCCCAGCAGCATCAGCCAGCCCACCCAGGGCATGGTGCGGATGAGGCCGCCCAGCTTGCCCAGGTTGCGTTCAGAGGTGGCGTGCAGCACGCTGCCCGTGCCCAGGAAGAGCAGGCTCTTGAAGGCCGCGTGGCTGGCCACGTGGTAGAGCGTGGCCGTGAGCGCCAACGCGGCCATCGGCAGCATGTGGTAGCCGGCGAAGATCAGCGTCAGCCCCATGCCGGCGAACAGCAGGCCCATGTTCTCGATCGATGAATAGGCCAGCAGACGCTTCATGTCGGTCTGCACGGCGGCGAAGACGACGCCGAACAGCGCCGTGGCCAGGCCCAGCGCCAGCAGCACGCCGCCCCACCACCACAGCTGCAGGTGCAGCAGGTCGAGGCTGACGCGCAGCAGGCCGTAGATCGCGGTGTTCAGCATGACGCCGCTCATCAGCGCCGACACGGGCGAAGGTGCGGCCGGGTGCGCCTCGGGCAGCCAGACGTGCAGGGGCAGGATGCCGGCCTTGGCGCCGAAGCCCAGCACCGCCAGGCCGAATGCCGTCGACGACCAGAAGGCGTCCAGGCGCTGCGCGCGCATGTTGTTGAAGCTGTAGTCGCCCGTACTGGCCTGCAGCACGCCGAAACACAGCAGGATGGCGATGGCGCCGATGTGCGCCATCGTGATGTAGAGGTAGCCGGCGCTGCGCACCTCGGGGATGCGGTGGTTGGCGGTGACGAGGAAGAAGGACGACAGCGCCATCGTCTCCCACATCACCATGAAGGCGTAGGCGTCGTCGGCCAGCAGCACGCCCACCATGCTGGCCAGGAAGAGGTGGTACTCCAGGCACAGCAGCCCCGGCGGCGTGCCTTCGCCCTGGCGGAAGTAACCGGCGGCGAAAACCGATATGCCGGCCGACGCGGCGCCGATGACCATCAGGAAGTAGGCCGCCAGGCTGTCCAGCCGCAGGTGGAAGGGCAGCGAAGGCAGGCCGATGGGCAGCACCGCCACCTCGGCGCTGTTGCCCAGCGCGCTGGCCGCCACGAGGAAGAGCGCCAGCCCCAGCGCGCCACCCAGCGGAAACAGTACCCGCGCGACAAAGGCCAGGCGGCGCAGCACCAGGCCGCCACACGCCCCGACGATCAGCCAGCCGGCACACAGCAGCAGAACCCAGTCGAGGTGCAACCACGACGCGGGGCCTGCCGCTGCCGCCCAGGCGTTCACGCGCGGCGATTGCTGCGGCTGGCGGGCGGGGCCGGTGCGGTCGCCTCGGCCGCCTCGGCCGCTGCGCCGCTGGCCTGGTAGACGGTGCCGTGGTGCGCCAGGTAGTCGCGGATCAGCTGGCGCACGACCTGCGAAGGCGTCAGGTCCTGCTTCGCGCACAGGCGCTCGAAGGCGGCCTTCTTGTTGGGGTCGATCAGCAGCGTGAGCCGCGCGGTCTTGAGTTCCATGGACGGGTCTTCGGAAGCTGCGCGTGTCATGCGCATTGAATTCACATGCTATGCCACTCGGCCGGACAGGGCCAGTGGTCTGGCGCGCTCGTCTTCCTGGTGCCCGGCCAGCGCCACCAGCACGGCGGCGAAGTCGGCGCGCAGCGGCGCGAAGGCCTCGGCGGACAGGCCCGGCGGGCGCCGCAGTGCGCCGCGGCGCACGGCGGCCAGCCGGCGGCTCTTGACGGCGAAGACGATGCTGTTGCTGCGGTCAGAGGCGTGCACCACCAGCACCTGGCCGTCGAAGCTGCGCCGCACGCGGTCGACCAGGATGTCGAAGCGCGCGTGGCCGGCGTGCAGGTTCACCACCATCACGCCGCCGGGCTCGAGCGCCTGCTGGCAGTCGTCGTAGAAACGTGCGTTGCTCAGTCGCGCCGGCAGGCCGTCGCTGTCGTAGGCATCGACGAGCAGCACGTCGCAGGGCATGGCGGCTTCGCGCACGACATCGGCACCGTCGCCGCGGACGACGGTGAACCGGTCGCCGTCCTTGGGCACCTGGAAGCTGTCGCGCAGCGCGATGACGTGCGGGTTGATCTCGACCGCCCGGATGTGCGTACGTGGCAGGTGGCGGTGGCAGAACTTGGCCAGCGAGCCACCGCCCAGGCCGATCATCGTCAGCTGCCGCGGCGCCGGCTGGAAGAGCAAGAAGCCCATCATCAGGCGCGTGTAGGCCAGGTCCAGCGCATCGGGGTCGCACAACCGCATGCGGCTCTGGATCTCGCAGATGCTGAAGTGCAGCGCACGCGCATTGGCCGTCTCATCGACGAAAGGCCGCACATGGTGCAGGTCGGACTCGGCGCTAGCGGGCATGGGCTGCGGGCTCCCGGTGGGCCGGCAGCGGCGCGCGGCCGCAGTGTGCGGCACTCGCCTGCCCGGATCTCACATGTCCCTGGTCACAGGTCCCTGGTACACGCCTCACATGATAACAACATGTGCGTGCCATGCGCACATGACATGGCCAGGGCCGCGTGGATTCCCGGTCGAGATCGATACCGGGCATTGCGGCCCGGCGCGGATACGCCGGGATCCGGCGCCGCGACCTTCAGCCGCGCACGCCGCCACGGCCGTCGCGCACGGACGTTGCGCGCTAGCGGGCGACTGGCGTGAAGCCGGCCTCGGTGATGGCCTCGCGCAGCGCGGCTGCGTCGGCGGTGACGGGCTCGATGTCGACGCGGTGACTGGCCAGGTCGATCTGCACCCGGGCCTGCGCATCGAGCGACTTGACGGCCTGCGTGATGGTGCTCACGCAATGGCCGCAGCTCATGTCCTGGACTTCGAAGGTGATCATCGCGGGCTCCGTTGGGACGTTTGGGCACAGAGCATACTGTCCGGGCCGCTGCGCCGAAACGTGCTGCGGCCACACACCATGAGCCCCAGCCCAAGCACACCCCCCCCCACGCTGCAACTGCAGGTCACGGGGATGACTTGCGCCACCTGCGCCGGCCGCGTCGAGAAGGCGCTGCTGAAGCTGCCCGGCGTCGGCAGCGCCCAGGTCAACCTGGCCACCGAGCGCGTCAGCGTCGAGACGGCAGCTACCGACGTGGCGCCGCTGGTTGCCGCGGTGCGCAAGGCAGGTTACGGCGTGGTGTTGACAGAGACCACGCTGCAGGTCGAAGGCATGACCTGCGCTTCCTGCGTCGGCCGCGTCGAGAAGGCGCTGCTGAAGGTGCCGGGCGTGGTGTCGGCGGCGGTCAACCTGGCCACCGAACGCGCCACGGTGCAGGCGCTGTCCACGGTGCCCGTGGCGACCCTGCGCGCGGCCGTGGTGAAGGCCGGCTACGCCGCGCACGCGGCCAGCGATGCGAGCCCGACCCACACGGCCACGCTGCCGCCCTGGGCCGCGCCGGCGCTGGGAGCGCTGCTCACGCTGCCGCTGGTGGCGCCCATGCTGCTGGCCTTGTTCGGCGTCGACTGGATGCCGGGCGGCTGGGTGCAGCTGGCGCTGGCCACGCCGGTGCAGTTCGTTCTGGGCTGGCGCTTCTATCGCGCCGGCTGGAAGGCGGTGCGCGCCGGCGCCGGCAACATGGACCTGCTGGTGGCGCTGGGCACCTCGGCGGCCTACGGGCTGTCGGTCTGGCTGCTGCTCAGGCACGACGGCCACGCCGGCATGCCCCACCTCTATTTCGAGGCCTCGGCCGCCGTTATCACGCTGGTGCTGCTGGGCAAGTGGCTCGAAGGCCGCGCCAAGCGCCAGACCGCCGACGCCATCCGCGCGCTGAATGCGCTGCGGCCGGCCACCGCGCGTGTGCTGCGCGAAGGCGTCGAGGTTGAACTGCCGGTGGACGAGGTGCAACTGGGCGACCTGGTGGCGGTGCGGCCGGGTGAACGGGTGGCCGTCGACGGCGAGGTGACGGCCGGGCGCAGCCATGTCGACGAGTCGCTCATCACCGGCGAGAGCCTGCCGGTGGCCAAGGCCGTGGGCGACCGCGTCACCGGCGGCGCCATCAACGCCGAGGGCGCGCTGACCGTGAAGACGCTGGCCATCGGCACCGAAACGACGCTGGCGCGCGTGATCCGCATGGTCGAGTCGGCGCAGGCCGCCAAGGCGCCCATCCAGCGCCTGGTCGACCGCGTCAGCGCTGTTTTCGTGCCGGTGGTGCTGGGCATCGCGCTGCTGACCTTCGTCGGCTGGGTGGTGGCCAACGGCCAGTGGGAAACGGCGCTGATCAACGCCGTGGCGGTGCTGGTCATCGCCTGCCCCTGCGCACTGGGGCTGGCCACGCCGACGGCCATCATGGCCGGCACCGGCGTGGCGGCGCAGGCCGGCATCCTGATCAAGGACGCCGAGGCGCTGGAGCTGGCGCATGCGGTGGACACGGTGGTGTTCGACAAGACAGGCACGCTGACCGAGGGCCGGCCGACGCTGGTGGCCGTGCGCCCCGCCGAGGCCGGCCCGCCACGCGACGAACTGCTGCGCCTGGCCGCGGCGCTGCAGCAGCACAGCGAACATCCGCTGGCGCGCGCGGTGCTGGAGCAGGCCCGCGCCGACGGCCTGACCGTGCCGCCGGCGACAGACACACGCGCCCTGCCCGGCCGCGGCCTGCAGGGGCGTGTGCAGGCGAGAGCGCAGGGGCCGTCACAGGAACAGACGCTGGTGCTGGGCAGCAGCCGCTGGCTGCGTGAACAGGGGCTGGACGCCGGCCCGCTGGCCGACGAGGCCACGGCGCTGGAAGGCGCGGGCCGCACGGTGTCCTGGCTGGCGCGCCCGGCCGACGCCGGCGCCCCCGCCGCCGTGCTGGGCCTGCTGGCCTTCGGCGACACCGTGAAGCCCGCCGCACGCGCCGCCGTGGCGCGGCTGCAGGCGCTGGGCGTGCGGACCGTGATGCTCAGTGGTGACAACCGTGGCAGCGCCGAGGCCGTGGCGCGTGAACTCGGCATCGCCGACTGCCGCGCCGAGGTGCTGCCGGGCGACAAGGCTGCCGCGGTGCAGGCGCTGCGCGCCGAGGGCCGGGTGGTGGCGATGGTCGGCGACGGCATCAACGACGCGCCGGCGCTGGCCGCCGCCGACGTGGGCATCGCGATGTCCACCGGCACCGACGTGGCGATGCAGACCGCCGGCATCACGCTGATGCGCGGCGACCCGCGGCTGGTGGCCGACGCGCTGGACGTCTCGCGCCGCACCGTGGCCACCATCCGGCGCGGCCTGTTCTGGGCCTTCGCCTACAACGTGGTGGGCATCCCGCTGGCCGCGGCGGGGTTGCTGAACCCGGTGATCGCGGGCGCTGCGATGGCGCTGTCGAGTGTCAGCGTGGTGGTCAACGCGCTGACGCTGCGGCGCTGGCGCGCGGCAGCGCAGACCCCCACGCCACCGGCGCCGCCCGCCGCGTGGCAGGACGACGGCGCAGTGCATACCGCGCCAGCCTGAGCCGCGCCGCGCGACGGTGCCGTCACGCCGCGGCGAACGGCTCGATGGCCAGCACGGCGCGCAGCGTCTGCAGCGCAGCCGGGTAGTCGAAGGTCTGCAACTGCTGGCCCAGCGTTGCGGCCACCGGGCCCAGCGTGGCCAGCAGCAGCGCGCGGTGGGCATCGAAGAGTTCACCCGCCGCGGTGTCGTCCGACGCGATCAGCGGTTCGAGTTCAACCAGCACCACGCTGGCCTGCGCCACGTCGGGCAGCGTGCCTTCGCCTGACGCCTGCAGCCTGGGCAGGCCGCCCAGCGCGGCAAAGAGCGCATCGCTGTCGGCGCGCAGTTTCTCGCACAGGCCCTGGACCACGGCGGCGGGCTCGTGCTGCCGCAAGGCCGCGTCGAGCGCGGCCGCGGCGGTCTGCACGCCCAGCGCGCCCAAGGTGCCGGCGGCGCCCTTGAGCCGGTGCGTCAACGCCCGCGCCAGGTCGAGTTCGTCCGCAGCCAGGTGCTGCTGCAGTCGAAGCACGTCGCCACGGTGACCGCTGGCCAGGGTGTGCAGCAGCTGCAGGTAGGTGAGCAGGTCGTCACCCAGCGCATGCAGACCGCGCTCGATGTTCAGCCCGTCCACGCCGGCCAGTGCCGACAGCACGAACTCGCGCTCCGTGGCCGTGAGGCGGTGGGCGTCGGCCTGCGCGCCGCGCTGGGCCGGCGCTGCCGGCGGCTCGGACAGCGCACGCTGCGGCAGCCAGCGCAAGATGGTGGCGTAAAGCAGCTTCGGGTCCACCGGCTTGGTGACGAAGTCGTTCATGCCGGCGGCGATGCAGGCGCGGCGGTCTTCCTCGAAGGCATTGGCGGTCAGCGCCACGATGGGCAGACCGGTCAGCCGCGGCTCGGCGCGCAGGGCGCGCGTGGCGTCGAAGCCGTCCATCACCGGCATCTGCACGTCCATCAGCACCAGGTCGTACGGCTGCGCCAGCGCGTGCTGCACGGCCTGGCGGCCATCGACCGCGGTGTCGACGACGACGCCGGCCGCGTGCAGCAGTTCGATGGCCACTTCGCGGTTGACGGCGTCGTCCTCGGCCAGCAGCACACGCGCGCCGTGGCAGCGACGGCGCAGCTCGAGGTCGGTCAGCTCGGCATCGGGCAGGGCCGGGGCCGGCGGTGCCATCGCGCGGCGCAGCCGCGCCGTCAGCCAGAAGGTGCTGCCGACGCCGGGCTGGCTTTCGACGCCGGTCTCGCCCCCCATCAGCTCGGCCAGGCGGTGTGTCAGCGCCAGGCCCAGGCCGGTGCCGCCGTAGCGGCGCGTCGTCGACGTGTCGGCCTGCTCGAAGGTCTGGAACAGCCGCGGCAGCCCGGCCGCGTCGATGCCGATGCCGGTGTCTTGCACCTCGAAGCGCAGCAGCAGCGTGTCGTCGCCCTCTTCGAGCAACCGCACCCGCAGCACGATGCTGCCGCTGGCGGTGAACTTCAGTGCGTTGTCGGCGTAGTTGAAAAGGGCCTGGCTCAGCCGCGTGGCGTCGCCGTGCAGCCAGCCCGGCAGCGCGTCGAGCTCGATGCGCACGGCCACGCCCTTGGCCATCGCGCGGTCGGCGATCAGCGCATGCGCACGGTCGAGCACCGTGCCGAGCTCGAAGTCGACTTCGTCCAGCAGCATCTTGCCGGCTTCGATCTTCGACAGGTCGAGGATGCTGTTGATGATCGACAGCAGGTGCAGCGCCGCGGCGTCGATCTTCTCCAGCCGCGAGGCCTGGCGCGGCGAGACCTGGTCGCGCTGCAGCAGGAAGGACAGACCGACGATGGCGTTCATCGGCGTGCGGATCTCGTGGCTCATGTTGGCCAGGAAGGCGCTCTTGGCGCGGTTGGCGGCCTCGGCACGGTGGCGCGCAATGGCCAGCTCGGCAGTGCGTTCGTGCACCAGCTCTTCCAGGCGCTGACGGTGACGGTCAAGTTCCTCGGCCGTGCGCATTTTCTCGGTGATGTCTTCCTTCACCGCCACGTAATGCGTGATGCGACCGTCGGGCTGGCGCAGCGGCGCGATGTGCGCGAACTCGGTGTAGACGCTGCCGTCCTTGCGCCGGTTGCGGAAGACGCCGCGCCAAGACCGGCCGGCCATGAGCGCCGCCCACATTCCGGCGTGGTCACCTTGCCCCACGCCTGGGTCTTGCAGGATGCGCGGGTTCTGGCCCATCACTTCCTCGCGGCTGTAGCCGGTGACCTCGAGGAAGGCCTCGTTGACGTACTCGATCTCGGCCCGCAGGTTGGTGATGATGGTGCTGTTCGGGCTCTGTTCGACCGCCTGCGACAGCTTGCGCAGTTCGGCCTCTGCCTGCACACGCGCGCTGACGTCGACCATCACGCCCTGCAGCGACAGCGGCTGGCCGGCGCCGTCCCGCACCACACCGGCGCGGTCGTGCATGTGGCGCCAATCGCCGCCGCGCGTGCGCAGCCGGTACTCGACGTCGAAGCTGCCACCCTCCTGCCGAATCAGGGCCGCGGCGGCGAGCACGCGGCCACGGTCGTCGGGATGCAGAGATTCCAGCCACAACGTCGGCTGGGCCAGCCATTCGTCGCTGGTCCAGCCCAGCGTCACGATGGCCGGGCTGATGTAGATGGTGGTGCTGAGCTCGTCGAGCCGGGCGCGGTAGATGATGGCCGGCACCTGCTCGGTCAGCGCGCGGTAGCTGGCCTCGCTGTCCTGCAGCGCGGCGTCGGCCCGGCGGCGTTGCAGCAGGCGCCAGATGTCGTTGCTGATCAGCTGCACGGTCTCGACATCGAACTCGGTGTAGTCGGCGCCCTTGCCGCCGACGCCGGCGAGCATGACGACGCGGCCGCTGTCGATGACGGGCACCGAGACCAGCCGGTCGAGCGCGGCAAGGCCTTCGGGCAGGCCGCGCTTGTCCGGGCAGGCGGCATAGTCGTTGATGACGACCGGCTTGCGCTGCCGGAAGGCATCGGCCCAGAGGCCGGCCTGGCTGATCGGGCAGTGCCTGTCGTGCGCGGTATCGCCGGACCCGGCCAGCGTGCGCCGTGACCATGCGACCCGCTCGAAGGTCTCGCCGTCCGGGTTGACGAAGTGCACGAAGGCGATGCAGCTGCGCGTGAGGTCCTCGGCCGCTTCCTGCGCACGCTGCAGGAAGCCGACCTCGTCCAGGGTCTCGGCCCACAACGGCAGCTGCAGCAGGGTCTCGGCGCGGCGCGCCTGCAGCGTCAGCGCGGCTTCGGCGGCCAGTTGTGCGGTGACGTCGTGCGCCAGCACCACCACCGAGGCGCGGCCGGCGAAATCCAGCGCATGCGCCGTGACCTCTATCAGCATCACGCCGCCGTCCTTGCGGCGGTGGCGCCAGATATCGGCCTGGGCCCGCCCGGTACCGCCGCGCAGGTGGTCCAGCAGGGAAGGCACCTCGCTTTCAGGGCGGATGTCCGTGATGCGCATCGCCAGGAACTCGTCGCGTGTGTAACCGTACTTGTCGACGGCCGCGTCGTTGACCTCGACGAAGGCCAAGGTCTCGACGTCGTAGACCCACATCGGGTGCGGGTTCGACGCGAAGAGCTCGCGGTAGCGCGTTTCCTGCGCCAGGCGTTCGCGCTCGGCATGGCGCAACGCGGTGACGTCCTGCACCGTGCCCACCAGGCGCTGCGGCTGCCCCACGGCATCACGCACGAGATGGCCGCGCGCGCAGAGCCAGTGGCGCTCGCCGCCGGTATGCACCAGGCTGTAGTCCAGGTCGTCGACGTCCTCGCCAGCGGCCACGCGCTCCAGCCAGCGCTGCACAAGCGCACGCGTTCCAGGCTCGACCAGCGCACTCGCCGCGCCCGTCGTCGGCACGAAGGATTCGGGCGCCGCACCGTGCAGGCGGAAGGTTTCGTCCGACCAGCTGAAGGTCTGTGCGGGCCACGGGAGTTCCCAGCTGCCGACATGCGCAATGCGCTGCGACTCGGCCAGCCGTTCCTTCTGCACCCGCAGCAAATGCTCGATCTCATGCCGCGCGGCACGGTCGCGCAGTGCACGCACGCCGAAGGCGACGTCGGCCGCCAGTTCGGCGAGCAGCCGCACCTCCTCGTCGTCGAAAGCCTCGGGCTCGGCGGCGCACAGCGTCAGATTGCCCAGGCAGTGCGGGCCCTCGGCCGGCAGCGGCACCGCGATGGACGATACATAGCCGCGCGCCAGCGCGGCCTCACGCCAGGGCGCGTAGTCCGGCTCGGTGGCAATGTCGCGCGTGAAGACGGGGCGGCCCTCGCGTATGGCGCGTCCGGTCGGACCGCGGCCGTGTTTGTCGTCGCCCCATGACATATGCACGCCGGCGAGGTAGCCATCTTCGGCGCCCCACCACGCCATCGGGCGCACCGTGCGTGCCGCGTCGTCCTCGGCGTAGCCGACCCAGGCCATGAGGTAGCCGCCGCGCTCGACGACGATGCGGCACACCTCGTGCAAGAGCCCGACCTCGTCGACGGCGCGCATGCAGGCCTGGCCACATTCACGGCTGGCCAGCAAGGCGCGGTTGGCGCGGGCCAGCGCGTTTTCGGCCTGCTTCAGGTGGGTGATGTCGCGCGACAGGCCGAAGACGCCGATCAGCGCACCGGTGCCATCGCGCAGCGGGCCCTTGGTGGCGAGAAAAGTGCGCTCGCCGTGCGGTGTGCTCAGGCTTTCCTCGAGCGTGATGACGCGGCCCTCGGCCATCGCGCGCGCGCCGGTCTCCATCAGCAAACGCGCCTGCTCGGGCGGGAAGAACGCGGAGGCGTCGCGGCCGATCACCTCGGCCGGCGTCTTGCCCACGGCGCGCGCGGCAGCGCCGTTGAACAGCGTGTAGCGGCCCTCGGGGTCACTGGCGAAGATGGCGTCCTCGGAACTCTCGGCGATGGCCGCCAGCAGGCCCAGCGCATGCAGCCGCTCGCGCTGCGCCTGCTGCTCGCGCGCCGAAAGGGCGAGTTGCTCACGCTGGCGCGCCAGCACCACGGTGGCGGTGACGACGAACAGGCCGAGCATGCCGGCAAGCGCGATCCACATGGCCTCCTGGACGGCCGTGCCGTAGGCCTCGCTGTTGTCGATCTTGGCCAGCAGGTACATCTCGGTGTCCGGCACACGCCGCCCGGCGCCTAAGGCCGGCCTGCCGGTGTAGTCGCGGCCGCGGAGCCACTGCATGTCGGGCGAACCCGTGGCCACGAGCTGCGCCGCCAGCAGGTCGGCCTGTGCCGCGGGCAGGCGCAGCTGCAGCGTCTTGCCGGGCGCGCCCCGCAGCGCGTTCAGGAACACGATGGCATCGCCGTCGCGCCGCACCAGAACTACCTCGCCGGTGGCGCTGGGCACGGGCCAGTCGTTCAACCGCGGCGGCAGGTAGGTGTGCTCGCCGAGCTGGCCCAGGAGCAGCGGCACCGGCGCGCCGTCCACCGCGCCGGGCGCGGGCAGCGGCACGACGATTTCGCTGCGCGCGCGGCCTGCGGCATCGAGATAGGGACCGCGGAACCGGGTCTGCCGCTGCCTCGCCAGGGCGCCCAGCGCCTGGCGCGCGGCGGCGTCGGGAGCGGCATCGCCGGCGCGGGTGGTCCATAGCAGTTCGCCGCGTTCGTCCAGCAGCGTCAGGGTCTCGAAGCGGGTCTGCGCCTGCAGCCGCCCGAGGCGCACGAGCAGCAGATCGCGGCTGCGCAGGTCGCCCTGCACCTGCCAGCGCTGCACCAGCGCCGCCGCCTCGGCACCCGCGGCCACAAGATTGGCATCGATCTCGCGCTCGCTCAGCCAGACCAGCAGCTGCTGCGACTTGAGCTCTGCAACGGCCGACAGACGCGTGAGTTCGTCGCGCCGGTGCTGGCCGACGTTGTAGGCGATGCCGGCTGCGGTGAGCACGACGGTGACGAGCACCGCCACCAGCAGCGGCCACTTCAGTCCGCGCAGCGGTGCGGCGGGCGGGGCGTTCGCCGTGGCGGTGGTAATGGTGGTGGTGGCGGTGCCCGCCACCTGCCAGCGCCGCAACAGCCCGTACAGCAGCAGCGCGGTGACCCCCGTGAACAGCCAGCCCTTGAGGGCACTGGCCAACGCGAGCTGGCCGCGGTCGCTGAACCAGTCCTGCAGCAGCCGGTCGGAGAACAGGATCCACAGCGCCGAAACCGCCGCGTAGACCAGCGTGATGCGCAGCGCCGCGAAACGGCGATCGGCCGGCGGCGGGGGGCGGGGCATGTCGGACACGGCAGCGGTGGCAGGCGCCTCAGAGGGTGAGAGTGTTTCGGACGTGCACGGGCGGCGCGGCCAAAGGCGTCCTGTCTAGGTGCAAAGCACAGCCATGGCTCGGGCTGTGACGAGCATTTGCAACGACGAGCGGGCGTATTTGGGCGTGACGAGCGGGCATGGGCGAACGACGCTCACACGCTCAGGGCGCGGTTCAGAGACGCGAGACCAGGGCCTGCAGCGGCATCGGGGCCGTGCCGCGCGGGTGGTCGCTGTGGCGCGCCGCGATGGCGGTGAAGACGCCGTAGTCGGCCAGGAAGACGTCGACCATCTCGGCGTCGAAGTGTTTGCCGCTGCCCTGGCTCAGGATGCGCCAGACCTCGTCTGGCGGCATCGCCGCCTTGTAGACGCGGGCGTTCATCAGCGCGTCGAAAACGTCGGCGATGGCCATGATGCGCGCGGCCACGGGAATGGCGTCACCGGCCAGGCCGTCGGGGTAGCCGCTGCCGTCCCACTTCTCGTGGTGCCAGCGCGCGATTTCCTTGGCCAGCGACAGGAACTCGACCGGCCGCGCCGCATCGGCCTCGGCCAGCTCGATGGCGTCGAAACCCAGTCGGGCATGGGTCTTCATGATCGCCCACTCGGACGGCGTCAGCGGCCCGGGCTTGAGCAGGATGGTGTCGGGGATGCCGACCTTGCCGATGTCGTGCAGCGGCGCCGAGCGTGTCAGCAGGTCGATATATCGATCGGTCAGCACGGCTGCAAAACGCGGCTGATGGCGCAGCCGGCGCGCCAGCTCACGCACGTAGCCCTGGGTGCGCAGGATGTGGTTGCCGGTCTCGGGGTCGCGGATCTCGGCCAGATGCGCCAGCGCGCGGATACTGACCAGCTGCGTGAGGTCGTTTTCGGCCATGCGCCGTGCAACCTCGGCCTCGAGGAAGGTGTTCTGGTCACGCATCCAGTCGCGCGCGCGCTTGGCCTCGAGCTGGGTGCGCACACGTGCCAGCACAACCTGCGGCTTGATCGGCTTGGTGATGTAGTCCAACGCGCCGAGCTGCAGCCCGCGCTCCTCGTCGCTGGGCAGCGCCAGCGCGGTGACGAAGATGACCGGGATGTCCTGTGTCTGCGGGTCGGCGCGCAGCCGTTCGAGCACCGTGTAGCCGTCCATGCCGGGCATCGAGACGTCGAGCAGCACGAGGTCGGGCCGCGGCTCGGTGGCGGCAGCGCGCAGCGCGCTTTCACCCGAGTTGGCGGCGCGCACCTTGTACAGGGGCCGCAACAGGTGGGCGAGCATGGTCAGGTTCACCGGTTCATCGTCGACGATGAGGATGGTGACTTGCGACAAACCAGGGTCGGCGTCCATGGCGGGCTCGCGCGTTGTTCGATGCAACAGTGCACCGACTATAGGCCGGTCATCGGGCCGTGCACTAGCCGATGGTCGAGGGCGAAAGCGCTTTGCATGTCGCAGCGCACGGAACGTGCGTGCGACGCCGCTGTCAGTGCTGCAGCTCGCGCAGATGGATGCTGTCGGGCGCGCTGCCGTTGCGGCCGGCCGGTTTGGCCGCCTCGCGCTCGAGCACACGGGCCGACGGTGAATTCAGCTCGCCCTGCGTCTCGACCGTGGCCGCGCCCGGAGCCAGGTTGCCCAGCGCGGCATAGGCCGCGGCCAGGGCGTCGTCGTCGTCGGTACTCTCGGTAACCTCGACCGCGGGTGCCGCGGGCAGGGTGTCCATCACCGCTGCGGTGCGGTAGACGTCTTCTTCAGTGTGGGCATTGCGGTGGTCGCGGTCGATGATGGCCACCGCCATTTTCGAGCGCAGGCTCGCCAGGCCGACCGGCGACCAGTTCGTGACCAGGCCCTCGAATTGCGACAGCGCACGTTCCATCACGTCGACCGGCAGCTTGTGCAGCGCCTTCAGGCCATGCTTGCCGATGGCGTGTTCGACGAAGACGAGGTGGCGCAGCGTCTGGCGCGTCTCGGGCAGCTCGTCCAGCAGTTCGGCCAGTTGCTGGCGCATCAGCGTCAGTTCCTGCTTCGCGTGCCTGGCCGCTTCCTGCTCGCGCGTCGGCGTTTTGGCCGTGGCCGCCGAATGCTGCAGCACGAGTTGCACACCTTCGGGGGCGCGCTTGATCTCGACGTCGTGCGTGAAGAAGGCGGTGACGCCCTGGCCGACACGCTTGAGCAGGCTGGACCTGGAGGACTTGACGGCAGAGCTCATGTTGAAGTTGATGCCGGTGCGCGGCAGCCGTGGGGCAGGCCGTCAAGCGGATCGAGACGGACACGACGGGATTTCGGCGATTTTCCGGCGGGATTGAGTCGCCCTTGTGACCAAAGGCGTCACGGGGCGCCGCCCGGCGCCCAGCCTCAGCCTATGCAGGTGCGGTTCTTGCCCGTGCGTTTGGCTTCGTAGAGGGCCTCGTCGGCGCGCTCCAGCGAGGCCTGCAGCGCCTCGTCGGCGCGCCAGGCGGTGACGCCGCCCGAAAAGGTGACGAAGACCTCGCGGCCGTCGTGCAGGAAGAGTGCTTCGCTCAGGCTGCGCTGCAGGCGTGTCAGCACCTGCTGGGCCTCGGCGACGTCGATGCCCGGCAGCAGCACGACAAATTCCTCGCCGCCGAAGCGCGCCAGGTGGTCGACCGGACGCAGCCGTTCGCGCACCGCTGTGGCCAGCGCCTTCAGGGCGAGGTCGCCGGCGGCATGGCCCAGGCTGTCGTTGAGCTTCTTGAAGTTGTCGATGTCGATGAGGCCCACCGCCAGCCCCGGGCCGCCCTGCCCGCGTTCGCGTTCGGCGCGGGCACGCTCGGCCTCGAAGGCCTGGTCGAGGCCGCGCCGGTTCGCGACCTGCGTCAGTGCGTCGGTCGACACCTCTTCGGACAGGCGGCGCAGTTCGCCTTCGAGCTCGCGCACGCGGCTTTCGAGTTCACCGGCACGCGCCTGGTCGGCCTGCAGGCGCTGCCGCGACAGGCCCACGGCCGACTGCACGCTGCGGGTGTCGTGCAGCAGCGCCTTCACGACCTCGGCCAGGCCCTCCAGCGTGTCGGCCTGCTCGATCGCCGCGGCATGTGCGGCGGTGGCCTGCTGGAAGCGGCCGGCCTGGTCGCCGAGTTCACCCACCTCGAGCAGCATGTCGTGGATAAGCTGCTTGAGCGCGTCGCGCGCCGCCTGGCGCTCGCCGCGCAGGCGCTGCTGGTGCTGCCGCGTCTCGGCCAGCAGCACGCTGGCGGCGCGCACGCCGCGCACGTTGCAGCCCTCGTCCGCGTCCAGCGCTGCCTGCAGCGCGGCGCACTGGCCACGGGCCCAGCTGTCGTCCTCGGCCAGTTCGGTGAGACCGGCCGTGAGTTCGCGGCACAGCCCCGTCAGCTCGTCGAGCAGGCGGTGGCGGCCGGCGAACAGGCGCCGTGCTTCGACGCAGACGGCCTCGATGGCCGCGGCACGGGCCGGCGTAGCGCCTTCGCTGGCCAGTTCGTCGGCCAGCCGCGCCAGTTCGGCCGCCAGGCGTTCGGCCAGCGGCAGCGCCGGCGGCAGCGCCGCCCGCACGGTGCCCTGCAGCGTGGCAGCCAACGGTGGCCACAGGCCGGGCTGGCCGTCGCCACGCGCTGCAGCTTCCAGCGGCGGATCGTCGACGCCGGTCTGCGCCGGGTCGCCGGGCTGGTCGGCCTCCCAAGCGGTAAGTAGCGACTGCAGGCGCGGCAGCAAGCGCTGCGCGTCGCTGCGGCTGCCGTCGAAAACACGCTTCAGGCTCTCTTTGCGCCGCGCCGCGGTCCATTGCCGGCCGCCGCGGTCGAGATGGCGCACGACGCGCTCGGTCAGCGTTGCCCAGGCCTGCAGCTGGGCCTTGACGGCCTCGTGGCCCTCGTCCTTGGTCGCGTCGCCGCGCGGCCGCGCGGTGGGCGCCGGCTGCCCGGCCTCTTCGGCATAGGCGCGGGCGTAGTTCTCGGGCGTCGGTTCCTGCTGCGCCTGGGCCAGCCGGCGCAGCGCACCCTTGGCCAGCGCGGCCGCCGAGGGGCCTGCAGCAGGCGACGGTGTTGCAGCCGCGTCGCGTTCCGGGTGCGGCGCCGTGCGCGCGATGCTCACGGGCGCTGCTGCCGGGCCGCGACGCCCCGCGCCGCGCCGGCCTCGGCCTCGGCGGCGTCGCCGATCCAGGGCGCCTTGCGCGGCAGCACGGTCTGCTCGAGCCAGCGCTGCAGGTCATCGGGCGGCACGGCGCGGCTGAACAGGAAACCCTGCATCACCACGCAGCCCAGGCGGTGCAGCACCTCCATCTGGCGCAGCGTCTCCACGCCCTCGGCCACAACACGCAGGCCCAGCGAACGCGCCAGCGCGATGATCGCGGTGACCACCGCGCTGCTCTGCGGCGTGATGCCGAGGTCGCGCACGAAGCTGCGGTCGATCTTCAGTTCGCTGATCGGCAGCGTCGTCAGGTAGGCCAGCGACGAATACCCGGTGCCGAAGTCGTCGATCGAGATCTCGACACCGATCTCGTTCAGACGGTGCAGCGCCGGGATCACGTTCTGCAGGTCCTTCATCAGGTTGTTCTCGGTGATCTCGAGCATGATCACCCGGTGCGGCACGCTGAACGAAGTGACGCACTGGTGGATGTGCTCGACGAGGTCGCTGCGCTCGAACAGCCGGCTGGGCAGGTTGACGGCGATGGCATCGGCAAAGCCGAAGCTCTCCTGCCAGGCGCGTGCCTGGCCGGCGGCCTGGCGCAGCGCCCATTCCGACAGCGGCACGATGAGCCCGGTTTCCTCGGCCAGCGGGATGAAGTCGCCAGGCGGCACCAGCTTGCCGCCGCGCTGCCAGCGCATCAGCGCCTCGGCACCGACCATGCGTGCACCACGCACGTCGATCTTGGGCTGGTAGTGCAGCACCAGTTCGTCGCGCTCGATGGCCTTGTGGAGCGCGGTCTCGAGCTCGAGCTTCTCGCGCCCGCGGCCGGCCAGCTGCGGGCTGTAGACGGCCGAGCTGTTGCGGCCCTGCGCCTTCACCGAGTACATCGCGACGTCGGAATTGCGCAGCAGGTCGACGACGGTGTTGCCGTCGCGCGGGAAGATCGCCACGCCGACGCTGGCGGTGACGAAGCACTCCTGGCCGCTGACGAAGATGGGGTCGCGCAGCGAGATCAGCACACGTTCGGCCACACGTTCGGCGTCGGCATCGCCGGTGACCTCGGGCAGCAGCGCGACGAACTCGTCGCCACCCAGCCGGCCCACGGCCTCCAGCGCGCGGTGCGAACGTGCGCCTGCGGTCTCGATTTGGCCTTCCATGATCTGATCGCTGTGGCGCACGCAGGCGCGCAGGCGCCGCCCGACCTCGACCAGCAGTTCGTCGCCTGCGCCATGGCCCAGCGTGTCGTTGATGATCTTGAAGCGGTCGAGGTCGATGAGCAGCAGTGCGCACTGGTGCTGCATGCGGCGTGCGTGCTCCAACGCGCGTTCGGCGCGCCAGATCAGCTGGCGCCGGTTTGGCAGCCCGGTGAGCGCGTCGAAGTTTGCGAGCTGGCGGATCTTGTCCTCGGCCGCACGGCGGTCGGTGACGTCCTGAACGATGCCGCTGTAGCCGATGCCGTGGCCGTGTTCGTTGAACTCGGGCTCGGCCTCGACGTGGATGATGCGCTGGCGGCCGTCGAACAGCACGATCGGCACGTCGGTGGCCAGCACCGAGGCGTGGCGCATCACCTCGTGCAGCAGGCGCAGGAAGGTGCGGCGGTCGTCCTGCGGCACCATGCGCAGCAGCGCGCGCAGCGTCACGCGCTCGTGCGGTCCGAAGCCGAAAACACGCAGCGCTTCGGGCGACATCAGCAGCCCGCCCTCGGAACGCCGCCAGTCGAAGCTGCCCATGCGCGCGAGGTCCTGCGCGCGCGCCAGCTTGGCGCGGTTGCGCTCGAGTTCGATGCGTGTGCGCGACGCACGCAGCAAGTAGTGCAGGCGGCCGGCCAGCAGGCTCCACTGCGTGGCCTTGACGAAAAAGTCGGTGGCACCGGCCTGGTAGGCGCGCGTGATCGAGGCGTCGTCTTCCAGCCCCGTGAGCATCAGCACCGGCACGTTCTCGAAACCCGGCGTGCGGCGCAGGCGGCGGCAGGTGGCGAAGCCGTCCAGGCCGGGCATCATCGCGTCGAGCACGATGAGGTCGGGCATCCAGTCGCGCAGCAGCTCCAGCGCCTGCCCGCCACCGCTGGCCTCGGTGATCTTGAAGCCGCGCTCGCGCAGCGCCAACGCCGTGAGCAGCAGGTTGACCTCGTCGTCGTCGACGAGCAATACCTCCGGCTCGGACGTGTGGCTGGCGTCGGCGTAGGGGTGTGTGGCGGTCATCGGCAGGGGTGGCGTCACTGGCGCAGCATAGCCTTAACAGCCACCAATGCAGCCTGGCCGGTCTGCAGCAAACGTTCGATATCACCGCCCAGCGCGCCCAGGCTGTCGGTACGCAAGCGGCGCTCGACCTCGGCGCAGGTCTGCGCCAACACCAGCGCGCCCACGCTGGCCGAGCTCGACTTCAGCGTGTGCGCGATGCCAGCGACCACCACCGCGTCGCCTGCTTCGCGTTGCGCCTCGAGTTGCTCGAGCATGCGCACGAGCGAACTCTCGAAGGCCCTGAAGACCCTGGGCACAACACCGTGGCGGCCGTCGGGGTCGAGCTCGCGCAGGCGCGCCAGGGCCTCGGCATCGAGTACCACAGCGGCGGCCATCGGCGTGGGAGGGTTGTTCACAGCTGGATCCGACTCATACGGCCCACCAGCCCGGTGCGGGAAGCTCATGATCGTAGATGTCGGCGGTGCACCCTGGAACTTGAGCAGAACCCGGCATGACCGCTCCGTACAATTCCCGCATGCTCATATCGTGCCACGGCAGCCGACCCCGAGCCGCCGGCCCTGGCATCCCAGGTGTGATGGTGGGCGGCGCGGTGTTCCTGTGCTTTCCCCGGATAGCCTTCGCCGCGGGCAGCGAAACCGGCATCGGCAGCCTGGCGCTGGTGGCTGCGGCGCTGCTGGCACTGGCTGCCGTTGCCGGTGTGGCTTACCTGCTGGGCACGACGCGCACACGCCTGCGCAGCGAACGCGCGCTGCGCGAGGCGCGCGCCGATGCCCGGCTGCAGGCCCAGTTGCTGGAAGGCCAGCCGTGGCAGACCGACGCGCTGCACCGGTTGGCCACCGGCCCTGGCGGCGCCGAACTGCCGGCCGAGATGCTGGTCGCCCACCCCGAAGTGCAGGCGCGCCTGCGCTCGCGGCGCGCCTTCACCGACCTGCTGGTCGCACTGACCGAGAGCCGGCAGGGCAGCGGCATCTGGTTGCTGCGCGCCGTGCCGCGCCAGGACGACCTCGGCGCCTTCAGCGGTTACGCCGGCACCGCCCGACCGATGGACGAGGCCACGGCAGCCCAGGCCGGCGAGGCGGCGCTGCAGCCGCTGCTCGACCTGTTGCCAGGCGCTGCGGTGCTGGCCGTCGACCCCGGCACCGGCTGGCGGCTGCAGCGTGCCAACGGCGCCGCACGTGCGCTGTGGCCGGGGTTGGACGATGGCGCAGCGCTGCCTGCCGTGATGGTCGGCCTGCCCGAGCGCGTGGCCGCGGCGTTCGGCGGCGCCGCACCGGCCGTCGTGCGAGCCGACGGCTGGCAGGTGCTGCCGGGCGCACCGCTGCCTGGCGGCGTGCGCACGCTGGTGCTGGCCCAGCAACTGGCGCCGGCGGCGACCGACGCCGCTCAGGCCGCCACGATGGCCGAGAGCGACAGCTTCAGCTTCACCGTCTCGCACGACCTGCGGGCGCCGATCCGCGTCGTCGAGGGTTTCACGCGCATCGTCAAGGAGGACTATGGCCGGCTGCTCGACCGCGTCGCCAACGACCACCTCGACCGCGTACTCGGCGCCGCGGCGCGCATGAACCTGATGATCGACGCGCTGCTGACGCTGGCGCGGCTGTCGACGCAGCCGCTGACGCGTCAGCCAGTCAACCTGTCGCAGCTGGCGGCCTACGTCGTCGACGAACTGCGCCGTGGCGCGCCCGAGCGCGAGGCCGAGGTTGAGATCGAACCCGGCCTGGCCACCAACGGCGACCCGACACTGCTGCGCCTGGTGCTCGAGAACCTGCTCGGCAACGCCTGGAAGTACAGCGCCCGCTGCACCCGGGCGCGCATCAGTTTTGCCGCGGTGGCGCACGACGGCGGCATCGCCTATGTCGTGCGCGACAACGGCGCGGGCTTCGACATGCGCGCCTCGGAGCGCCTGTTCGGCCTCTTCCAGCGCCTGCACAGCGCCAGCGAGTTCCCGGGCACCGGGGTCGGGCTGGCGTCGGTGAAGCGCATCGTGCGCCGCCACGGCGGCGACATCTGGGCCGAAGCCGAAACTGGCCGCGGCGCGGCCTTCTACTTCACGCTGGCCGGCTGAGCGCGCCTGGGCGAAAGCCGCTCACGCTCTCAGACCGCGGAACGCGCCAGTTCCTCGACCGCGCCGAGCAGGCGCTCGGCCTGTGCCGCGACACCCTGCTTCTGGTCGGCGGCCAGGCGCTGCAGGCGCGCCCAGGCGTCGGCGCGCGACAGCGAATAGCGGTGCATCAGCACGCCGACAGCCAGTGGCACGGGGTCGGCCAGCACGCCGGCCACCGCTGCGGCGGCGACCGCGGCGACCGCGGCGACTGCGGCAGCTGGCGCAGCGGGCCCCGGTGCTGCCGCCGGCGGCGGCACGACGCCGCGGCGCACACGCGCCAGCGCGGCCTCGACGGCGGGCACGATCTGCCCCACGCCGAGCGGCTTGACGAGGTAGTCCAGCGCCCCCAGCGCCTCGACCTGGCGGCGTGTCGGCTCGTCGGCAAAGGCCGACAGGAACATGAAGGGAATGCCGTAAGCGTCGCGCAGCGTCTCGGCGACGTCGAAGCCGCTCTTGCCTTCCATGCGGATGTCCAGCAGCGCCAGCACCGGGCGGTGTTCACGCGCCAGCAGGATGGCGTCGTCGCCGTTGTCGGCATCGATGACGTCGTAGCCGGCCTGCGCCAGGCCGTGGGTCACCGTGGCCAGCACCAGCCTGTCGTCATCGACGACGAGGATCTTGCCGCTGCTGGCCGGGGCTGCGTTCATCTCAATGCCCGCCCGGCCGCCCGAAGGGCATTGACGCCCCCTCGGGGGGGCGCGAACGCAGTGAGCTTGGGGCTTGCATGCACCCGATTGTCACGCATCAGGCCGCGGCAAATCTTGCGGCGGCAACTGCACGCCGGGCGGCCGCAGTTCCAGCCGCGCCACGACCTGCTCGCCCTCTTGCTGCAGCATCATGCTGGCGCTGCGCCGCGGCAGCAGCGCACGCACCAGGCCCAGGCCCGAGATCGCGCTGCGCCGCGCGCCGAGATCGAAGCCGGGTGGCAGCGTGGCGCGGCTGGCGATGGCAATGTGCACCACCTCGCCCTGCACCCGCAGGCTGCAATGCACCTCGGCGCCCTGCCCGTGCTTGATGGCGTTGGTGAAAAGCTCGTTGAGCGTCAGCGCCACGGGGATCGACTCGGCCTCGGGCAGCAGGTGCGTCACCTCGCCTTCGACATCGACGGCGATGGCGCGGCCAAAGGTGCGCTGCACCGACTGCGCCACCGCGCGCAGCAGGCTGGCCAGCACCAGCGGGCCGCTGGCACCTACCTGCAGGCCGTAGACCTGCGCGATCGCCTGCACCTGGCCCACGGCCTCGGACAGGATGTCTGCCAGCTCGGGCCGCCGCGACGCATTCTGCTGCAGCAGCCCCGCCACGCCCTGCAGGTTGTTCTTGATGCGGTGGTGCACCTCGCGCACCAGCACCTCGCGCTGCGCGATGGCGGCCTGCAGGCGCGCAAGTTCGGCGGCGCGCTGTTCGGTGACGTCGCTGGCCACCAGCAGCAGTTGCGTGCCGCCGGCCTCGGCGCCGGCGTCGTGCAGGGTCGTGATGCGGCAGTCCCAGACGCGTGCGGCGCCATCGCCGCCCGGCCCGTCACCGTTGCCGTTGGCTTCGGCCGGCCCTTCGCGCCACTCGTGCTGGCGCACCCCCGCGCCGGCCTCGGCCTGGCCCAGCCAGTCGCGCAACGTCGCCGCCTGCTGCGGTGAAGTGCAGGCGTCGAGCGTGGCGCCCTGCAGGCCCGCGAGCGGCCGTCCGAAGAAGCTGGCGGCGGTCTGGTTGAGCTGCTGCACACGCAGCGTGTCGGCGTCGAACAGCGCGATGGCCAGCGGCGCGGTTTCGATCACGCGCTGCAGCGAGGCCTGGGCCTGCGCAATATGCACCTCGGCCTGGCGGCGGCGCTCGATGTCCAGCAGCGCAATCGTCATCTCGCGCCCGGTCTCGCCGCGGCCCGTCAGCACGGCGTTGCCGACAACCCAGAACTCGCGCCCGTCGCGCGCCTTGAGCCGGCATTCGAAGGTCTCGCTCTGGCCTTCGGCCAGGCGCTCGAGGCGGTCCATCTGGCGCAGCGGGTGGTCGGGCTCGGGCGTGGCGACGATGCTCATCGGCTCGCCGACGAAGTCGGCCAGCTCGCCGCCGAACATGCGCCGCGCCGAGCGGTTCATCCACTGGATGCCTTGCTCGGACACCGTGACGATGCCCACCAGCACCGAGTTCAGCACCGCGCGCGTGCGCTCGGCCTGGCCGGCCAGGGTCTCACGCGAGCGGCGGCGCTCGTCGATGTCGACGAAGCTGCAGATCAGCGCGGCCTCGGGCTCTTCCTGATTCACCGGACGCACCGCCACCTGCACCCACAGCAGGCTTCCGTCACGCCGGCGCAGCCGGCGCTCGCCGCTGAAGCGGCCCTGCTCGCGCAGGCCCTGGGCGATGCGCGCCTCGAAGTCGACGCAGGCGCGGGCGTCCTCGTAGAGCTCGACGGCGTCGAGCGTGCTCAGTTCGGGGCTGCTCCAGCCCGTCATCGCGGCCATCGCCTGGTTGGCGCGTTCGATGCGCGCGCCGCGCTGGTAGACGATGCCCACCACCGAAAGGTTGAACATCAGTTCGCGGTCACGCAGCAGCTGCTCCAGCTCGGCCTGCTGGTTCTTCAGCCGCGTGATGTCGCTCAGCACCGCCACCGCCTCGGTCTGGTCGCCGGCGGCCTGGGCGCGCCGCACCGACAGGGAATACCACTGCGGCGGCCCGTCGCCCAGCGCCAGCGAAAGCTCGGCCTCGAAGGGCTGGCCCTCGTCGAGCTTCTCCAGCGCCGCCACCGCCTCGCCCGCGCCCTGCTGCGCGCCCATGCTGCGCGCGAAGATCTCCCCGAGCGAGGCCCCGGCCGCCGCGCCGGCGGCAAAGCCCAGCATGCGCTCGAAGCGCCGGTTGCAGCGCACCAGCACCGGCCCGCGCAGGTAGGCGATGCCGGCGGTGGAACTGTCGAGGATGGTCGTCAGCTCGTGCAGCAGCTGTTCGTTGCGGCGCTGCGCGCTTTCCTGGTCGGTGACGTCGAGCGTCACCACCGAGGTCGTAGTGCGGCCGCCCGACAGGGCGCCGGGCTCGACACGCGTGAGCAGCCAGCGCGGCCCCAGTTCGGGGTGGCGCACGGCGTAGCGCACTTCGGTGCGCTCGCCGCTGCGCAGCGCCTTCTGCAGGCGCTCGAACTCGGGCAGCGAGGCCGGCTCGACGAGTTCGCGGTTGATGCCTTGCAGCATGCCCGACTTGCGCTTGCCCGCGCCGCCGCCGCCGCCGTCGCGGCCGCGCGCCGGCGCTCGCGGCGGTTCAGGCGCCAGCCAGCCGCGCGTGGGGTCGAAGGTGGCCACGCCGATGCTGGCGGTATCCATCAGCATGCCCATCTCCAGCTGCGCCAGGTCGCGTGCGTCTTCGGCGCTGCGGTCCTGCACCACGGCCATCACGCGGCGGCCGCCGGGGTCGGTGGCCTGGCACACGAGGCGCGCGCTGAGGCGCCGGAGCCGGCCGTCGGGCAGCGGCACCATGGCCTGCGTCTCGAGCGCCGGCGCACCGGGCGCCAACGCCGGCAGCAGCCCACCGTCGTGCCAGGCCAGCAGCGCCTGCAGTTCGGGTGCGGCCTGCGGCAGTTCGTCGGGCACAAACTCGACCAGGGCCTCGAAGGCCGAATTGCAGCGCACGATGAGCCCGCTGGCGTCGTAGACCAGCATGCCGGTGCCGCTGAGCTCGAACCACTGCGCCAGCTCGTCGTGTGCGCGCCGCGCCTGCTCGCGCGCGGCGACCTCGGCCGTGACCTCGTGCCACACCGTCAGCCACAGTGGTTCACCGTGTTCGTCGGCCAGCACCGAGACCGCCGCGGTGCACCAGCGCTCGACACCCAGCGTGTCGAGCAGCCGGCGCTGCAAGGGCGGCAACGGTGCGCCGCCGGCGGCGGTGGCCAGCAGGTCGGCGCGCTCGGCGATGCTGCCTTCGCGCGCCTCGGGCGGCTCCAGCGCCACCGGGTCGGTGCCGAGCAGCGCCGCGCGGGGCCGCCCGACCAGGGCGGCGAATGCCGGGTTGGCGTCGATGAGGCGGAAGTCGGCGCCCTGCAGCGTGGCCGCAGAAGGCAGCACGGCCAGGGCCGGCAGCAGCGCCCGCAGCGGGCCCGCCGTCACGGGCGCCGCGGCGGCGCCCGGGGGTGCGGCGCTAGCCGTCAAGCTGGCGAGCTGCCCGCAGCGCCATCAGCACGGCGCGGTTGACGGTGGCCGTGCCCAGCATCAGCGCTTCGGCGCGTTCGCGGATGTCGAACACGGCTTCCTGCTCGATGGCCCTGACCAGTTCCAGGTAGGGCGTATAGGGCCCGCCGTCGCCACGCAGCGCCTGCTGCACACGTTCGGGCACCGGCACGTTGGGCAGCAGTTCGGTGAAGGGCTGCTGCAGCAGCTGGTCGAGCAGCGAAAAGACGCCGCAGATGAACATCTCGCCGCGCATCTCGGCATCGGCCTGTTCACGCGCCAGCTCTTCCATCAGCAGGCCGCGGCGCACCGCGGCGTGCATCACCGGCTTGGCATTGTTGCCCTTCGCCGAAGAAGCCAGCAGCAGCGCCAGCCAGCGCTTGAGGCGCTGGTAACCCACCATCATCAACGCGTGGCTGAAGGAGTTGATCTCGACCGACAGGCCGAAGGCCGGTGAATTGAGGTAGCGCATGAGCCGGAAGGCCAGCGTCGGGTCGCGCTTGAGCACGGCCTCGAGTTCGGCCACCGGGCGTTCACGCTCGACGCCGTTGATCAGCGCCATCACCGCGTTGACGTCGCTGGGCACGCTGGCACGGCCCGAGGGCTTGGGCGCGGCATCGTCCAGCGGCCAGCCGAGCACGGCCACGGCGCCACGCTGGAAAGCGGCGTCGAAGTCGGCACTGGTGCGGCAACCGGCCTGCACGGTGGTGATGCTGCGCGTGATGCCGGCCGGCGCTGGGCCCGTGCGGCGGTCGTCGCCGGCCTCGACGATGGAGTGGCTGAACAGCGACAGCAGCTCGGCGGGCACCGGCACCAGCGGCCGGCCCTTGATGATCAGCACCGAGCCGGCGGCGTGCATGCGTTCCAGCAGCGGCTTGTGCACGACGTCGCCGACCATGAAGGCCGGCACCTCGATCATCAGCTGTGGCCCGGGGGCCGCGTCCATGACTGCGCGCAGCAGACCTTCGCCGGCCAGGTTCAGCAACACTTGCGGCCGCGGGCCGGCGCGCTGCGCCACCGTGGCCGGGTCCAGCGGGCGCGGCGCCAGGCGCAACGGCTGCTCGGAGGCGGCCTCGGCCGGCCACACCTCCTCCAGCGCGGCCAGCAGCGCGGCCGCGTCGGGGCTGCTGTCGGAGCGATCGGGGAATACGGTCAGCCGCGTCCCCACGACGGCACGTTCGCGGTTCGTCACGGGGCTGTAGCCCAGGGTCACATGACCCAGCACGGGGTGTTCCTGCATCAAGGCGCCCCGCTCACTTGAGGTAGTCGAACAAGGACATGCGCTGCACGAGCGAATAGGTTTTCAGCGCCGCATCGTAGCCGGTCTGCTGGCTCTGGAAGGCCGAGATCGCCGTCACCATGTCCAGGTCCTCGGCGTCGGAGCGGTCGCGTTCGGCGTCGACCTTGCGCTGCGTGAGCCGGCTCTCCATGCCGTCGGTGCGGTTCAGCGACTCGCCGGCCAGCGCACGCCAGCGGTTCAGGTTGGTCATCGCGGCGTCGATGCCGTTGAGCCCTGTGGTGACCGTCTGCCCGACGTCGGTCGAGCTGCGGCCGGGCGTGAGCAGCTCACCGATGGCGCGGTCCAGCGAGTCGAAGACGCTGAGCGTGGCGCCGGGGTTGGCGGGATCGGGCGCGCCCAGGAAAACCTCGCTGCCGTCGAGACTGAGCGGTGCCACCTCGCCGGCCGCGGCGCTGAGCTGCCCGGTGGTGGCGTCGTAGACCACGCCACCCGGCGTGTCGCGCAGGGGCTTGACGTCGCTGCCCTGGCCACCGAAGAGGTAGCGGCCGGCACCGTCGCTGCGGTTGGCCACCGCCAGCATGTCGTTGCGGATGCCGCGCAGCGTCTCGGCCAGCGTGGCGCGCTCGGCGTCACTGTACGAGGCGTTGCCCGCGCCGACCATCAGCTCGCGCGCCCGCTGCGCCAGGTCGCCGGCGTCGCCCAGCGCACTCTCCGTCTGGGTCATCGCATTGCGGCTCTCGGCCACGGCGCGCAGATGGGCGTCGGCCCGTGCGCCGGCGGCCAGCGCACGTTCGGCCGCCGCGGCGGCCGCGGGGTCGTCGCTGGCCAGGTGCACACGCTTGCCGCTGGTGAGCTGGGTCTGGGTCTCGGACAGCTGCGCCTGGCGGCGCTGCAGGTTGGCCATCGAGCTCTCGAAGGCATAGGCTGAACTGATGCGCATGTCTTGGTTTCCGGTGTCAATGGCCCACGGCGCCACGGGAGGGCCTGTGAGCGGTGAAGCCGCCCTCCCAAGGCCTTGCGCAGATCCGGCTTTGCCGGTCTGCTTCAAGAGCCCCCCCGGGGGGTAGCGAACGCAGTGAGCTTGGGGGCCTCATGTCTAGCGGCCGGTCACCTGCAGCAGCGTGTCGAAGAGCGACTGCGCCACCTGCAGCACCTTGGCCGCGGCCTGGTAGCTCTGCTGGTACTGGATGAGGCGGGCGGCTTCCTCGTCGAGGTTGACGCCGCCCTGGCCGCTGCGTGTCGCCTCGGACTGGGCGGCCACCGCAGCCGAGATGTTCGACGACGACTCGGCGCTCTGCACACGCACGCCGATGTCCGCCATCGACTGCGACCAGGTGTCGGCCACGGTGCGGCCGCCAGCGATCAGGCCGTCGCGCAGCGCCAGCAGCGCGCGTGCGTTGCCGTTGTTGGTGGCCAGCGCCGAGGCCGGGGTCGGCGCGATGTCGAAGCTGTCGCCGTCGCCCGGCACACCGCTCATCTGCAGCGTGTAGCCATTGGCGCCCACCACGGGCTCGCCGGTGCGCCAGGGTGTGATGCTGCCGGTGATCGACGAGGTGTATTCGTAGTCGTTGCCCACGCGCGTGAAGGTCAGCGTCTCGCTCGCCCCCGGGAAGGGCAGCGGCGAGGCCGTGACCACGATCTCGGCGGCCGCGCCCGTGCCGGTGTTGGCGCTGCGCGGCGTGGCCAGCAGCGGCGACGCGGCGGCCAGGTCCAGCGGGCTGGTGAGCAGCGCGCGCATGCCGTTGGCCGCGCGCGAAACGGGCTGCAGCAGGAAGCGGTCGCCGGCCTGCGGGTTGTTGACGTCGATGCGCATGCCGTCGACGACGTCGCCGCTGTTGACGGTGCTGACGGCGCCGTCCGACAGGCGCGTGAGCTGCCAGCTGCCCGGGCTGCTGGGGCTCTCACGCAGGTCGTAGTCGCTGGCCTGCAGCGCGCTGCTGTCGGTCACCGTCAGCGTCACGCTGCCTATCGGCACGCCCGAGGCATCCCTCACGTTGCCGGACTGGGCCAGCGCCTGAGAAGGGCCGAGCGCAAACAGCGGCTGCGAAGGCACGCTGCCCGCCGGGGGCTGCAGGTTCAGGCCGCGCACCTGCTGCTCGTTGACGGCCATGCCCACCGCCGTGGCGAGCTGGCCGACGAGGTTGCGTGCCGCCACCAGGTCCTGGTTCTGGAAACGCAGCAGGCCCGACAGCGAACCGCCGCCGAAGGCCTTGTCGTCGATGACGCGGCTGGTGGCGCCCTCGCGTATGGCCAGCGCGCTGCGGCTGGGGTCGGCGTCGCTGGGCACAACACGCATCTCGGTGGCCTCGCCGCCGAGCACCAGGCGCTGGCCACCGCCGATGAACAGGGCGACGCTGCCGTCGCTGGCCTCGATGCGCGTCACCAGCACCCGTTCGGACAGCTGGCTGATGAGGCGGTCGCGCTCGTCGAGCACGTCGTTGGCGGGCTGGCCCGAGCCGCGCAGCGCCGCCACCTGGTCGTTGGCCTTGGCGATGGCGACGGTGAGCTGGTTGACTTCGGCCACCGAACTCTTCAGGTCGGCGGTGACCGTGGCCTGGGTCTGGTCGAGCGCGCTGCCAGCCTCGGAAAAGCGCATCGCCAGGTCGTTCGCGCGGGCCAGAACCACCTGACGCGTGGCCAGGTCGGCGGGCCGGCTCGACAGGTCGACCATGGCGTTGAAGAGTTCCGACGCCGCGTAGCCAAGCCCCGCTTCGCCGGGCCGGAAGACCTGCTCCAGCCGCTGCAGCGACAGCAGGCGCGCCTCGTCCATCGCCGCCAGCGACTTGGCATTGGCGGTCTCGCGCGTCAGGAACTCGTTGTGCGAACGGGTCACGCTCGTCACGTCGACACCCTTGCCGAAAAAGCCGGCGCCGGTGAACTGGCCCTTGGACGTCGACATCACGGCCGACTGCCGCGAGTAGCCGTCGACGTTGGCGTTGGCGATGTTGTGGCCCGTGGTCTGCAGCGCGGCGTAGTTCGCCGCCATGGCACGGACGCCCAGCGACATCAGGGGAGAGCTGCCCATCGGTGCTTCCTCTGGCCCTTCAGGCCAGCGAACGCTGCAGGCGCAGCGTGGTGTTGATGACACGCGTCAGCTTGTCGGCGTAGGCGGGATCGGTGGCGTAGCCGGCCTTCTGCAGACTGCGCGCGAAGCCCGCGGCGGCATCCGCCACCCGCATCGGGTTCGCGGTGGCCGCCTCGCGGCCGCGCCCGGCCGAGGCGGCGCCGGCAACCGCGGCCTGCGACAGCACGGCCCGATACCGCGGGCTGTCCTTCATGAGGCGGGCGTAGTCGGCAAAACTCTCGGCGTAGCTGCCGTAGGCGCGGAACCTGGCCACCCCCTTCTGCGCCTTGCCATTGACGTACTCGGTGGTCGTCACGTCGGCGGTGGGGCCCTTCCAGTTCGCGCCGGCCTTGATGCCGAAGAGGTTGAAAGACGGGCTGCCGTCGGCGTGGCGGATCTCCTTGCGCCCCCAGCCGGTTTCCAGCGCCGCCTGCGAGACCATGAAGGTGGCCGGGATGCCGGTCTCGGCCTCGGCGCGTTGTGCGGCCACGCTGTGCTGCTGCACGAAGCCGGCGGCGCCGGTCTGCGGCAGCTTGATCGCCGCCGGCGTGGCGGTCAGCGGGGCCGGCGTGTTGTTGGCCGACCCGGTGACCGGAATCGGCCCCGGGCTCAGGCCCATCTGGCGTTCCAGCTGTTTCATGATGGCTTCCGACAGACCGCCCGGCAAGCCGCTCATCTGGGTCGCGAACTGCTGGTCGAGCATGTCGGTGGCCAGGCCGGCGCCGGCGCTGTCGCCCTCTGCCTTCAGCGTCGTCGAACGCATGCTCTTCATGAGCTCGTTCATGAACAGCGACTCGAACTGCTTGGCCGCCTCGCGCACGGCGCCCTTGGGGTCGGCAGCGGCGCGTGAACGCAGCGCGTCGAGCGAGCGGGTGTCGGTGCTGAGGCCGCCGGGCAGCGCCGCGGCGTTGGATGGAATGGCAGCCATGTCAGGACTCCAGGGCGCAGCGACCAAGCTTCCCGCCACGGAACCGGCTACGCCGGGCCGTTGGCGGACGGCCCCCTCGGGGGGTAGCGTGCGCGAGCGAGCTTGGGGGCTTCATATCACCTCGATGTCGGCACGCAGTGCACCGGCGGACTTCATGGCCTGCAGGATGGCGTGCAGGTCCTGCGGGCTGGCGCCCAGCATGTTCAGCGCCTTCACCACCTCGGCCAGCTTGGCGCCGGCAGGCAGGTGGATGAGCGCGCTGCCCTGCTGGTTGACGGTGATGTCGGAACGTTCGGCCTGCACCGTCTGGCCCTGGCCCAGCGCGTTGGGCTGGCTGACCAGGGGTGTCGTCGTCACGGTGACTGTGAGCGAGCCGTGGGCCACCGCGCAGGAGCCCAGCGTCACCGCGTCGTTGATGACCACCGAGCCGGTGCGCGCGTTGAGCACGATGCGCGCAGCGGGTTTTTCGACTTCGAGCGACAGGCCGTGCACGTCGGCGAGGAAACCCACGCGGTCCTGCATCGCCTCGGGCATGCGCAGCGTGACGGTGCGGCCGTCCACCGCCATCGCCGTGCCGTCGCCCTTCGCGGCGTTGATGGCGCCGGCCACCGTGCGCGCCATCGCGTAGTCGGTCTCCTTGAGGTCGAGCTGGGCCCGCACGCTGTCGAACACCGGCGAGGCCACGCTGCGCTCGACGCTGGCACCGTCGGGGATGCGGCCGGCGGAGAGATGGTTGATCTGCACCTTCGAGCCGTTGGCCGAGGCCCCGGCACCGCCGACCACCAGGTTGCCCTGGGCCATGGCGTAGACGTTGCCGTCGGCGCCCTTCAGCGGCGTGGCGATGAGCATGCCGCCCTTCAGGCTCTTGGCATTGCCCACCGAGGCCACCGTAACCTCCAGCGTCTGCCCCGGCTTGCTGAAGGCCGGCAGCTGCGCCGTCACCAGCACCGCGGCCACGTTGCGCAGCTGCATGCTGGTGCCCGGCGGCAGCGTCACGCCCAGTTGCTGCAGCATCGAGTTCATGCTCTGCGTGGTGAACGGCGTCTGCGTGGTCTGGTCGCCGGTGCCGTCCAGGCCCACCACCAGGCCGTAGCCGATGAGCTGGTTGCTGCGCGCGCCCTGCACGTTGGCCACGTCCATGATGCGCACGGCGGCGTGCACGCCGATGCCGGGCACCGGCCACCACAGCGCCGCGCTGGCGGCGGCGAAGGCCAGGCCGACGGCCCAGCGCAGGAGTCTTTCGGGAGTCAGGTTCATCGTCGGTGTCCTGCAGCGCTTCAGAACGGCGCCAGGCTGAGGAAAACGCGCCCCAGCCAGCCGATGGACTGGGCCTCGGACTGCTGGCCGCGGCCACGCTGTTCGAGCCGCACGTTGGCGATCTGCGCGCTCTGCACGGTGTTGCCGGGCTGGATGGCGCGCGGGTCGACCTGGCCCGAGAAGCGCAACACGTCGACGTTGCTGTTGACGCCGATCTGCTTCTCGCCGGCGATCAGCAGGTGGCCGTTGGGCAGCACACCGCGCACGACGACGGTGATGGTGCCGCTGAAGTCGTTGCTGTTTTCGGTGGCGCCCTTGCCGGCGAAGGTGTTGCTCGAGCTGCCCTCGGCCGTGGCGCGCGCGAAAGCCGAAGGCTTGATGCCGGGCAGCGCCGTGACGCCGGCCGTGACCGTGCCGGCCTTGTCGATGCTGCTGGTGCTCTTCGCGGTGGCGGTGATCTTCTCGACGATCTGCACCGTCAGCGTATCGCCAGGCAGGCGCGCGCGGTAGTCCTCGAACATCGGGCGGTAGCGGGCGGCCTGGTAGATGCCACCGCTGACGTTTTCGGTCGCGGTCATCGCCGCCGGCGCCGGCGGCGCCGTGTCGGCGACCTCGACCCGCGGGAAGATCGTGCTGCAGGCGGCCAGCAGCAGCCCGGCAACGGCGATGGCGGCACGCGCCGCGCGGCGCAGCAGGCCCTTCATCATCACAGCTGCGCCAACTTCTGCAACATCTGGTCGCTGGTCTGGATGGCCTTGCTGTTCAGCTCGTAGGCGCGCTGGGTGGCGATCATGCTCACCAGTTCCTCGACGACGTTGACGTTGCTGCCTTCGAGGAAGCCGCTCTTCAGGGTGCCCAGGCCGTTGTTGCCCGGGGCGGCCGCGTTGGCGGTGCCGCTGGCGGAGGTCTCGGCAAAGAGGTTGCCGCCGCGCGACTCGAGGCCGGCCGGGTTGATGAAGCTGGCCAGCTGGATCTGGCCCAGCGACTGCGGCGCCACCTGCCCCTGCAGCGTGGCCTGCACGGTGCCGTTGGTGCTGATGGTCACGCTGGTGGCGTTGGCCGGCACCGTGATGCCCGGCTGCAGCACGTAGCCGGCGTTTGTCACCATCTGGCCACCGGCGTCGAGCTGGAAGGAGCCGTCGCGGGTGTAGCCGGTGCTGCCGTCGGGCAGCTGGATCTGGAAAAAACCCTGGCCGGCGACCGCGAGGTCGAGGTTGTTGCCGGTGTTCTGCAACGCGCCCTGGCTGAAGTTGCGCGTCGAAGCCGCGGTGCGCACGCCCAGGCCGACCTGCAGGCCGGTGGGCAGCTGCGACTGCTCGGACGTCGCGCTGCCGGCGGGGCGCAGGTTCTGGTACATCAGGTCCTCGAACACGACACCGCCGCGCTTGAAGCCATTGGTGCCGACGTTGGCGAGGTTGTTCGAGATGGCGTCCAGCTTGCTCTGCTGGCTCTCCATGCCGGTCTTGGCAATCCACAGCGATCGAATCATGGTCTTGCAGTCCTTGGTAGCCCCGAGGGCCATCTTGGCGCGAACTGAAGGCCGGCAAGCGCTGGAAAAGGGGCCGCCTGACCTGCCATCTCCCACCCGCCAAGGACAACGGGCGCCTGAGCGCCCGTTGTTCGGTCAAAGTGGTCGGCAAGTTCTCAATGCCGGGTGCCGATACCAAGCTTCCCGCCATGGAACCGGCTCTGCCGGGCCGTTGGCGGACGGCCCCCTCGGGGGGGCGAAGGCCGCGGCTCCAAGTCCGCCTGCGCGGACTTGGACGGCCAAGCTGGCAACGCCTCTGGCGTTGCCTGGAGCGCCAGCGAGCTTGGGGGCCTCATGTCGCCGGCGCCAGCAGCTTGGCCGCGCCCTGCTCGCGCTGCTCGGCGCCTTGCAGCGCCTTCATCTGCTGCTCGAACTGGCGCGCCGCGGCGATCATGGCCACCATGGTCTCGACGGCGCTCACGTTGCTGCCTTCGAGCGCCCCGCCCTGCACACGCGCCGTGGCGTCGGCCGGCACGTCGGCGCCGTCGGCGGCGCGGAACAGCCCGTCGGTGCCCCGCTGCAGCGGCGCCTCGGGTGTCACCAGCTTGAGCTTGCCCGCCTGCTGCGGGCGCGCGCCGGCCACCGTGGTGGTGATGCTGCCGTCGGCAGCGATCTCCACCGCCGCGTTGGTCGGCAGCGTGATGGGGCCACCGTCGCCCAGCACGGGCAGGCCAGCGCTGGTGACGAGCTGACCTTCGGCGCTGACCTGCAGCGAGCCCGCGCGGGTGTAGGCCTCGGTGCCGTCCAGGCCCTGCACGGCCAGCCAGCTCTTGCCCTGCACCGCCACGTCCAGCGGCCGGCCGGTGCTCTGCACGGGGCCGGGCTGCTGGTCGTAGCCGACGGTCGATTCCAGCGCGTAGACGCGCGTGGTGGCGCCGTCGCCGCGCACCGGCACGGCGCGAAAGGCTTGCAGCTCGGCGCGAAAGCCCGTCGTCGACGCGTTGGCCAGGTTGTTGGCCAGCGTGTCCTGGCGCTGCATCGTCGCCTTGGCGCCCGACATCGCGAGGTAGATGAGACGGTCCATGGTTCAGTACTCCTTCAAGCGGACGCCGTGGAACCGGCTTCGCCGGGCCGCCGACATTGCCCCCTCGAGGGGGAGCGGCAAAGCCGCATCGGGGGTGGGCATTACCGGATATTGACCAGGGTCTGCAGTACCTGGTCCTGCGCCTTGATGGTCTGGGCGTTGGCCTGGTAGATGCGCTGGGCGGTGATCATGTTCACCAGCTCGCCGGTGAGGTCGACGTTGCTTTCCTCCAGCGCGCCGGCCTGCAGCACGCCGAGGTTGCCGTCGCCAGGCACACCCTTGATCGGGTCGCCCGAGGCGAAGGTGTTGGCCCACTGGTTGTTGCCCTGCGGCTGCAGGCCCTGCGGGTTGCGGAAGTTGGCAAATTCGATCTGCCCCGCCGGCCGCGACTGGCCGTTCGAGTAGCGCGCGGTGATGATGCCGTTGTTCTCGACCGAGATCGCCACCAGCAGGCCGGCCGCGAAGCCGTCCTGCTTGATGTCGGTGACGCCGAAGGCCGAGCCGAACTGCGTCGCCTTGCCGACGTCGAAGCTGAAGCCGGGGATGGGCAGCGTGTCCGAACCGGCGGCGTTCACGCTGGCCGGGATGTCGAAGAGGACATTGCCCACGGGCGCGGTCGGCGCGCTGCCGTCGGCCGGGAAGGCGATGGTGGTGATGGGATCGGGTGCGCCGGGCACGCCGGCCACCGTGCCGCCGTTGGCGGTGGCGAACACGTTCCAGGTGTCGGTCGCCGCCTTCTGGAAGTAGAAGGTCATCGCCACCTGCTGGCCCTTGGCGTCGAACACGGTCAGCGAGGTCGCGTTGTTGTAGGTGGCGGCGTCGTTGAAATCGATCGCCGCGCCCGCGGGCGGCACCGTCGTCGGCAGGCGCGAGTCGAGGTTCATCTCGACGTTCATGCCGGTGCTGGCCTTGGGCGCCACGCCGCCAGTGGGCAGTTGCAGCGCGACCGCCTGACCGGGCTGGATGACACCCTGCGGGTTGGCCGCGTAGCCCATCAGCTGCAGGCCCGAACCGCTGACGATGTAGCCCTCGCGGTCGACCTTGAACTGGCCGTTGCGCGAATAGGTGGTCGGGCTCTTGCCGTCGGTGAGCTGGAAGAAGCCGGCGCCGTTGATCGCCAGGTCCATCGGGTTCTCGGTCGTCGTGATGCTGCCCTGCGTGAACTGCTGGGCCACCGCGCTCATGTTGGTGCCGATACCGACGGCGTTGGCGCCAGAGCCGTTCAGCGCGGCGGCGTAGACGTCCGAGAACTCGGCACGCGAGGTCTTGGCGCCGAAGGTGTTCGCGTTGGCGATGTTGTTGCCGATGATCTCGAGGTTCTTGCTCGAGGCGTTGAGACCGGAGAGGCCTTGCTGGAAGCTCATGGAAGGGTTTCCTTGGGTGGGGTCAGTTGAAGGCCTTGACGTCGCCGTAGGCCACGTCGCCGCTGAAGAGCGTGTTCAGCACCAGGCCACTGCCCGTGGTGCTGACCGACTGCACCAGGTCGCGCATCAGCGGCGTCGTCGCCACGGCCTGCGTGCCTGTGGTGGCGGTGATGCGGAAGCGGTATTCCGCGCCGGCGGTGGCGTTCTTGGCATCCCAGTTGATATCGTGGCGGCCGGTGTCCAGCGCGCCGAGGTTCAGCGTGTCGACGACACGGCCGGCCGGGTTCAGGATCTCGACCTTCACGGCGTCGGCCGGCAAGGCGAGCTCGAAGCCGCCCAGGCCCTGCGCGGTATCGGCATTCACCGCCATGCGGTTGCCCTGCACCGTGACCTCGTTGCCCACCAGCGCAGCGCCCTGCAGCGCCTGCATCTGCACGAACTGCGCACCCAGGCCCTGCACCGATGTGTTCAGCGTCTGCAGGCCGGTCACGGTGTTGATCTGCGCCATCTGGCTCGTGATCTGCGCGTTGTCCATCGGGTTCAGCGGATCCTGGTTCTGCATTTGCGTGACGAGCAGTTTCAGGAAGCGGTCGGCGCTGCCGGCGTCGCTGGTGGCGGCGGCCGCGGTCGAGCCGCCGCTGCGCAGGCTGGCGAAGGGATCGGCGGCGATGGCGGAAGTCATGGCGGGGGCCTTTCAGCGGCGGGCTACTGGCCCACCTGCAGGGTCTTCAGCAGCAGGCTGCGGGCGGTGTTCATGACTTCGATGTTGTTCTGGTAGGAACGCGAGGCCGAGATCATGTTGACCATCTCCTCCACCGGGTTGACGTTGCTGTAGGTGACATAACCGTCGGCGTCGGCGCCGGGGTGCTTGGGGTCGTGCACGCGGCGGCCGGGGGTGTTGTCCTCGGTGATCGTCGACACGCGCACGCCGGCGGTGCTGTCGCGCTGGCCTGCCGCGCCCATCAGCGCGGTCTGGAACACGACCTGGCGCGCCTTGTAGGGGCTGCCGTCGGGACCGGCCACCGTGTCGGCGTTGGCCAGGTTGCTGGCCACGACGTTCAGGCGCTGGCTCTGCGCGCTGACCGCGCTGCTGGCGACGTCGAAGATGCGGAGCATGCTCATGCGAATTCCTTCTCAAATGCCTGCGACGCCAGCGCGCCGCAGGCGCCGGGCTGACCAAGGCCTTGCGCGGATCCGGCTCTGCCGGGCCGCTGCAAGAGCCCCCTCGGGGGGTAGCGGGCGAAGCGGGCTTGGGGGTCGAATGTCCTCATGCCTGGTTGTGGCCCTTCATGGCGTCGAGCATGGTGCGCACGCTGCCGTTGATGAAGCGCAGCGTGCTCTCGTACTTGACGGCGTTGTCGGCGAAGGCGGCGCGCTCGCGGTCCATGTCGACGCTGTTGCTGTCGAGGTTGGTCTGGCTGGGCACCGCATAGCGCAACACCGGGTCGGGCCGGCTGCCCGGCGTGCCCATCACGTTGCGCGCGATGTTGTCGCCCGTGTTGCTGCTGCCGGTGGCCGCACGCAGCGCAGCGGCGAAGTCGAAATCGCGGGCCTGGTAACCCGGCGTGTCGGCGTTGGCGATGTTGCCGGCGATCACACGCTGCCGCTCGGCACGCAGCGACAGCGCCTGGGCATGGAAGTCCAGTGAGTCGGTCAGGCGGGAAATCATGCGGCGCTCCTTCTCGGCCGGTCGGGCTGCCCCAGGGGAGCCAGGTCCACCTCGGGCATGCTGGGCATTCTGGGCAGCGCCCGGCCGAAGATGAGCCTGAATAGAGACCGCTTCCGCCGCCATTTCCAACTACTGCCGGCCGCACCGTCTGACTACATTGCCACCGGTGAACATCCCGAAGCTCTGCCCTCTTCTGTTGCTGGCCGCCGCCACGGCCACGCTGGCGCAGGCGGCCGCCGTTGCGCCGGCGGTCATGCCAACGGCCCTGCCAGTGAGCTTGCCGGCGGCCGTTCCAGCCGCGGCGCTGCCGCAGGCCCTGGCCCTGGTGGCCGAGGCAGCGAAGGCGTTGGCGCCAGCCGGCGCGCGCGTGCAGGTGCTGCCCGGGGCGCTCGACCCCCGGCTGAAGCTGGCCGCCTGCACACAAGTACAGGCGTTGCTGCCGCCCGGCGTGCCGGCCTGGGGCCGCACCCGCGTGGCGTTGCGCTGCACCGAAGGGCCGGTGCGCTGGCAGGTCTTCCTGCCGGTGACGGTGCAGGTCTGGGCTCCGGCCGCCGTGACCCCTGTCGCGCTCGGTGCCGGCGCCCGCCTCGACGCCGCCGGGCTGGCGCTGGCCGACACCGACTGGGCCGCCGCGCCGGCGCTGCCCATCGCCGATCCCGAGGCACTGGCCGGCCGCGTGCTGGCGCATGCCGTGGCCGCGGGGCAGCCGCTGCGCACCACCGACCTGCAGACGCGACAGTGGTTCGCCGCCGGCGACACGGTGCGTGTGGTCAGCAAGGGCACCGGCTTCAGCGTCGCCACCGAAGGCCGGGCACTGGCCGCCGGCGTCGAGGGCCGGCTTGTGCGCGTGCGCATCGGCGAAAGCCATGTCGCAGCGGGCCGCCCGGTGGGTCCGCGGCTGGTCGAGGTCGGGCTGTGAAGCGCCTGAACCCCCGCGAACAGAGGGAAGACGCACAATTCGCGCTGACGGGGCTAAAGTTCTTTCGCGCCGCGTCCGATAGTGCGTCTATGTCGTCGGGTCAGCACGACAACAGTGCCCCTGACAGGAGTCCAAGATGAAGATCGGTCCTATCGATACCAAGCCGCCGGGCGTCGCGCCTGCAGACCGCAAGGCCGAGGCTGCACCCACCAAGACTCCCACCGTGCCCAGCACGGAAGTGGCCTTGTCGGCGGCGGCCACCGGGCTGGCGGCAGGCTCTGCCGAGGCGTCCTTCGACGGCGCCAAGGTCGAACGCATTGCCACCGCCATCCGCGAAGGCAAGTTCACCGTCAACCCCGAGGCGATCGCCGACAAGCTGATCACCAACGCCGAGGAACTGCTCGGCCGCAAGCTGAGCTGAACCGGCCCGCCCCGTCGCCATGATGACCACCCCCGACGAGCGCCAGGCCGTACAGCAGGTTTCGGAACTCGAGCGGCCGCTGCAGGCCGTCGAGGACTGTCTGACCGCCCTGGGCGTGGCGCTGACGCGCCAGGACGCCAATGCCGTCGACGAGGTGGCCGCCCGGCTGCACGCCGCACTGGCCGCGGCCGTCGATCACTTTGCGCGCGCCGCGCGCAGCGGCGGCGTACCGCCGCGCCTGCGCCAGCGCCTGGCCACCGCCAGCGGCCAGGTCGCCGCACAGCGCGAAGCCCTGGCCCGCGCCACCGCATCACTCGACCGCGCGATGGACGTGCTGATGCCGCCCCGCGGCGCCCCGGCCGCCGGCCTCTACGGCGCACTCGGCGGCACCGAACGCAACGGCAACCCCGGCGGCCCGCTGCTGGCCTGAGGGCCTGCCGCGCGCGCCCTGCCGCACGCACCGGACCCGCCGGACATTCCAGACACGCCAGACCCGCCCTGCGCGGCCTCAGCGCCGCGACAGCGTCGCCAGTTCGCCGCGTTCCTTGGCCAGGGCACGGGCCACGGCTTCGCAGTCCCAGCCCGGCGCCGCCGGATCGGCAATCGCCGCATGCAGCCGCACCAGGCGTTCACTCAAGGCCTGCAGCGGTGTCATCCATTCGACCGGTATCGCCCCACCGCCCACCAGGAGCGCGTAGGACTGCGCCACCTCGTTGTAGCTGCGCGCCTGGGCCTCGCGGCAGGCCGCCGCGCCCAGCAACGGGGCCGCGACTGCAGACGCCGTCGGCGCCGCCGGTGCGGCGGCTGCCACCGGGCGCTGCGCTGCAGGCGCCGGAAGCAGGCGCTGCACGCGGGCGCGCGCTTCGTCGAGTTCGGTGCTCAGCTGACGGCAGTCGGCCAGCGACTGGCCGTCGCGGGCCACCGCGGCACGCAGCTGGTCCAGGCGGCCGGCCGCGGCCTCGAGTGGGGGTGTCGCGGCCTGGCCGCCAGTCTGCATGCCCAGCAGCATGGACTGCATCTCGGTGTACGTGCGGCGGTTCGTGGCCACACATTCATCGAGCTGCGCGGGTGAACCGGCGATGCGTTCCAGCTGCTCACGCGCCTCGGCCAGGGCCTGCGTGTTCTTCTCGCACTCGGCCGCGTTGCGCGGGCTGCGTGCCGTGGCCGCACGCAGCGCCGAGAGGCGCCCGCCCAGGCCCTGCAAGCGCGCCACCAGCAACGGGTGCATGGCGTGGCGGCGCAGTTCGAGTTCGTGCGCCTGCGCCACTTCGGTGTAGGCCTGCTTGTGCGTGGCGCCGCAGGCCGCGAGCTCCGAAGGCGGACGCACCGCGGCCGCCGTCTGCGCCGCCAGCGGCCCATGCAGACCCGCCGCGAGCAGCAGCCCGGCCACCTGCGCCGCCACGCCCCACCCTGCCCCCTGCCCTTGCCAGCTCATATGTTTCGCGGCCCTTCCCGACGACTGCCGGCCCGCCGGCGCCGTCAGAGACGCGCACCGCAGGCCGCGCCGGAGTCTGCATCGCGGCCGCGTGAGCGGTCAGCGAACAAACCCCGAGGCGGCAGTGCCGGGACTGAGCGCGATTCTGGCAGCAGCGTCGTGCCCGCGGCGGGACGCTCAGGCAGGCACCGCGGCACGGGCGGCCCCGCGGCGGCGGAAGGCCCTGAACACGACGCCTTTCCGCGCGGGCGCGTCGGGGCGGTCAGGCGCGCAGGCTCACCATTCGCGCAGCCGCGTGCGCAGCCTCGCGATGCTCTGGCTGTGCAGTTGGCAAACCCGGCTTTCGGTGACGCCCAGGACGGCGGCGATTTCCTTCAGGTTCATGTCGTGTTCGTAGTACATGCTCATCACGTACTGCTCGCGCTCGGGCAGGTTCTTGATGGCCTCGACCAGGGCCTCGCGCATGCGCTGGTCCTGCATGCGGGCCAGCGGGTTGCTGGCGCTGTCGACGACGTGGCGGTCGAGGTAGTCGTCGTCGCCTTCGTCGCCGCTCATGTCTTCCAGGTAGATGAGCTGGGTACCGCGCACCTTGCCCAGCAGCTCCTGGTACTCGACGAGGCTCAGGCCCATCTCGCGCGCGATCTCGCCTTCGCTGGGCGCGCGGCCGTGGCGCTGCTCGAGCTTGTGCACGGCGGCCTCGATGCTGCGCTGGTGGCGGCGGTCGCCGCGGCTCATCCAGTCGTTGCCGCGCAGCTCGTCGAGCATGGCGCCGCGGATGCGCTGCGTCGCGAAGGTCTCGAACTGCACCCCCTGCGCGGCATCGAAGCGCGACAGCGCGTCGCTCAATCCGATCATGCCGACCTGGATCAGGTCGTCGAGTTCGACGTTGGCCGGCAGCTTGGCGATCATCTGGTGGGCGAGGCGGCGAACCAGCGGCTGGTACTGCTTGAGCAGGGCGCCGGCGTCGAGTTGTCCCTTGGCGGTGTACATGTTCATGCCTCTAGAGGAATGCAGGGCGGTTCTTGTTCAGGTCGGCGCCGGGCGCGTGCCACCCGGGCCCGGCACGCATCGGTGGGGCGGGCTGCGCGGCGGGCCGGCGCGCGGCGCCGGTCAGTTCGTCGAGCGCCAGCTGTTCGGCCAGCAGACGCGCCAGCGACGGGCTGGCGGGCTCGTCGCCCGCGCCGGCCGGGTCGACCAGCGCGCTGTGGCGCAGCACGGCGCCAAGGAAGTTCTCGACACAGCCGCCCAGGCTGGCCGCGATGCTGGCGGCGCGCGGCGACTGCGGTGGTGCGGCCAGCAGCAGGTCGAAGGTCATCAGCCCGCAGCGCTGCGCCAGCAGCTTGGCACTGGCATAGGCGTGCTTGATGCTCTCGGGGTGGTCGGCCCCGATCAGCAGCGGGCGCGCGGCGCGGTGCTTGAACAGGCGCGCCAGGTCGGCGGCGTCGGCGTGCAGCAGCACCACCTCGGCCTGCGGTGCGGCCAGCAGCACGGCGTCGATGAAACCGCCGGCCGAGCCGCGGGTGTCGACGTAAGCCATGGGCAGGCCGCGCGCCGGCAGATAGGACACCCGCGGCGCGATGGGCTCGACACAGGCGGCGAGTTCAACACGCGCCAGCTCGTGCGGCAGTGGCGAGCTGCTGGCAGCGTCGACCACGAGCACCTCGTGGCCCTGCGCAGCCAGCACGGCGGCCAGGCGGTCGAGCACGACGCCGGCAAAGGCCACGTGCGGGTTGGCGGCCAACGGCAGCACGCGGCGCTGGCGGCCGGCGAAGAGGCGGCGCAGCCCGTCCGCCTGGTCCAGCGGCATCGGGTCGGAAGTGGCGTAGAAGTCGCGCATCTGAGCTTGGGGCATCAGGCGTGCACGGGGGCCAGCGCGGCCTTCATGGCCGGCATGCCGGCGAAGATCAGGTTGACGTCGTTGTCGTCCAGACGCCAGGCGGCCGTGCCGCCGCCCTTCAGCGCACGCTGCACCAGCGCGTTGGCGCTCAGGCGGTGCCAGTCTTCGGGCACACGCTGGCCGTTGGCCACCGCCAGCACCTTGAGCTTGTGACGGATCATCGAGTCGAGTGCCGGGCCCAGCTTGACGGCTTCGTCGAGCTTGCTCAGCACGATGCCGCGGCAGCTGGGCGCGGCGTAGGCGGCGAGCTGGTCCTCGATGGTCTCGCCCTGCGCCGAGGCGTTGACGACGAGCAGGCGGTTGATGGCGCGGTGCGACAGCATGTCCAGCAGTTCCCGCGTGCGGGTGTCGCGCTGTGCCATGCCGGCGGTGTCGATGAGCACCATCTTCTTTGCGCTCAGCAGGTCGAGCAGGTCTTCGAGCGAGGCGCGGTCGTGCGCGGTGTGCACCGGCACGCCGAGGATGCGGCCGTAGGTGCGCAGCTGCTCGTGGGCGCCGACGCGGTAGGCGTCCAGCGTGATGAGGCCGAGGTTGGCCGCACCGTGGCGCGTGGCGAAGGCCGCCGCGAGCTTGGCCGTGCTGGTGGTCTTGCCGACACCGGTGGCGCCGATCAGCGCGTAGATGCCGCCGGACTCTTCCAGCGGCGCCTCGCGCTCGCCGGTGGGCAGGTTGCGTTCGAGGATGTGCGCGGCCCAGGTCAGCTCGTCACCCTCGGCCGGCGTGCCGTCGACCAGCTTGCGGATCAGTGCGGGCGAGAAGCCGGCGTCGAGCAGGCGCTGCGCGAGTGCGGCCTGGCGCGGGTGGCGTTGCAGCTTTTCCATGAAGGCCAGCGCGCCGAAGCGCTGCTCGATGAGGCCGCGCATGGAGCGCAACTCCGACATCATCTCGGTACGCTCGGCGCCACGCGCGGCCACGGCCTGCAGTTCGATCTGCTTGCCCTGCGCGGCCAGCGCGTCGGCTGCGGCGCTGGACGCACGCGCCACGGCAGCGGTCGGCGCGGCGTTGTGCATCGGCAGCGGCACTTCGTCGCGCAGCACCGGCACCTCGCGGCGCGTGGCATGGCGGGCGCGCGCGGCCTCGATGGTCGCGACGCTGGGCGGCAGCGGTGCCGGCACCGGCGGCGCGGCAGCGGCGACAGCGGCGCGCTCGGCCTGCATCTCGGTCTCGCGGCGCTTGAGCATGCGCTGGCGCACGTAGTCCTGGAACGACAGCGTGCTCATCTGCAGCTGCTCGATGTCGTGGGCGACGTCCTGCTCGGGCGGCGGTTCGGCGGCAGCGCGACGCGGCGCGCGGGCCTCGGGCGGCGCCTCGAAGACGGGTTCGAAGCGCGGCTCCTGGCGCTCGCGGCCGCGGGCGGCGGTCGCCACCACACGTTCGCGCGCCGCCGGCGGCGTCATGTGCTCGGCGGTCTGGCCGATGCGCTCGAGTTGCTGGATGCTCTCGGGGGCCATCGCCAGCACCTCGACGCCTTCGGCGCACGGCTTGGTCGACATCACCACGGCGTCGTCGCCGAAGGCCTGCTTGACCAGGGCCAGGGCCTCGCGCGAGGTGCGGGCCGTAAAGCGCTTCAAGTTCATGCGACCTCCCGCAGAGCCGTCTCAAGGGAGGTCAGCCCCCTCGGGGGGCAGCGAACGACAGTGAGCGTGGGGGTCATGCGTTTGCTCCGATGATCGAGCCGATACGGATCGAATGGGTGTCAGGAATCTCGCTGTGCCCCAGCACCTTCAGGCGCGGTGCGGCGCGGCGCAGCAGGCGCGCCATCGGCGCGCGGATCAGGTCGGGCACCAGCAGGCAGGCCGGGACGCCCATGTCTTCCTGCTTGCGTGCGGTGTCGGCGGCGCTGCGGCTCAGGGTGTCGGCGACACCGGGGTCGAGCGCCGCGCCATGCGGGCTGGTGAGGGCCTGGGTGACCAGGCGCTCGAGCTCGGGGTCGAGCGCGATGACGTCGAGTTCTTTGATGGCGCCGTAGATCTGCTGCACGATGGCCGGCGCCAGGTGGACGCGGATGCGGCGGGCCAGCTCGCCGGGGTCGGTGACGGTGCTGGCGTGCTCGGCCAGGCATTCGACGATCGAGCGCATGTCGCGGATGTGCACACCTTCGTCCAGCAGCAGTTGGAGCACACGTTGCAGGGTGGCGATGCCGACCATCTTGGGTACCACGTCCTCGATCAGTTTGGGGGCCAGTTTGGTCACGTGTTCAACGAGTGCCTGGGTCTCTACGCGGCCGAGCAGCTTGGCGGCGTGAACCTGCATCAAGTGTGAAAGATGGGTGGCCACGACGGTCGCGCAATCAACCACCGTAAACCCCGCCATTTGGGCCATCTCCTTGTAGCGCTCTTCGATCCACACGGCGGGCAGGCCGAAGGCCGGGTCGTTGGTCTTGATGCCGGGCAATTGCTGGGTGGCGCCACCGGGATTGATGGCCAGCAACTGGCCCGGCATGGCCTCGCCCTCGCCGACCATCGCGCCGCGCAGCGTCACGCGGTACATGCTGGGCTTGAGCTCGACCAGGTTGTCGCGGATGTGCACCGGTGGCGGCAGGAAGCCGACGTCCTGCGCGAACTTCTTGCGCACACCCTTGATGCGCGTGAGCAGGTCGCCCTGGCGCGCCTTGTCGACGAGGGCGATCAAGCGGTACCCGACCTCCAGGCCCAGCGTGTCCACCGGCGTCAGGTCGTCCCAGCTGGCTTCGGCGTTGGCCGCCGGCTGGGCCTCGACGCCGGCGGTGTTGCGCTGGCCTTCTTCGGCGGCCAGTCTGCGCTTTTTCATCAGCTGCCAGCTCAAGGCGCCCAGGCCCCCGGCGACGAGCAGGAAAACGATGTGCGGCATGCCGGGCACCAGGCCGAGCAAGCCCACGATGCCGGCGGCCACGCCCAGGGCCTGCGGCGAATCGAAGACCTGGCCGCGGATCTGCGTGCCGATGTCCTGTTCCTTGCCCACGCGCGACACCACCATCGCCGATGCGACCGAGATCAGCAGCGCCGGAATCTGCGCCACCAGCGCGTCGCCGACGGCCAGCGTGACATAGCTGCTGGCGGCTTCACCGGCGCTCATGTCGTGCATCGCCAGGCCGATGATGAAACCGCCGACGATGGTGATGAAGAGGATCAGCAGGCCGGCCATCGCGTCGCCGCGCACGAACTTGCTGGCGCCGTCCATGGAACCGAAGAAGTCGGCTTCTTCGGCCACCTCGGCGCGGCGCTGGCGCGCCATCTTCTCGTCGATCAGGCCGGCGTTGAGGTCGGCGTCGATGGCCATCTGCTTGCCGGGCATCGCATCGAGCGCAAAGCGCGCGCCGACCTCGGCGATGCGCTCCGCACCCTTGGTGACGACGACGAAGTTGATGACCACGAGGATGGCGAAGACGATCAGGCCGACGGCGAAATTGCCGCCAATGAGGAAGTGGCCGAAGGCCTCGATGACCTGCCCCGCCGCGCCCGGGCCGGTGTGGCCTTCCATCAGCACCACGCGGGTGGAGGCGACGTTCAGGCTCAGCCGCAGCAGCGTCGTCACCAGCAGCACCGTGGGCAGGGCCGCGAAGTCCAGCGGCTTGACCATCTGCGCGCTGACCATCATCACCGTCAGGGCCAGCGCGATGTTGAAGGTGAACAGCAGGTCCAGCACGAAGGCCGGCAGCGGCAGCACCATCATCGACAGCATCATCACCACGAAGGCCGGTAGCACCAGGCCCTTGACGACGGCGCTCTGCGCCGGGCCGAACCAGGTGTTCAGGCGGGTCAGGACGGCATTCAAAGTTCAGGCTCCTGGCGCAGCGGGGCGGCGCGGCCGGCCTTGCGCCTGAGCGCAGGGTCGTAGGCGGGATTCAGCGGGTCGAGGTCGGCGGGCACCTCGGGCATCGGGGCCGCTGCTGCGGCCATGCGGCCGCTGGCGGCGGCGTCGCGCAGCTGGTAGACCCATGCCAGCACCTGGGCCACGGCGCTGAACAGGCGCGCCGGGATCTCCTGGTCGACCTCGGTATGGGCGTAGAGCGCACGCGCCAGCGGCGGCGCCTGCAGCACGGGCACCTTGGCCTCGCGCGCCAGGTCGCGGATCTTCATCGCCAGCAGGTCGGCGCCCTTGGCCACCACCTTCGGGGCGGCCATGCCTTCGGTGTACTTGAGCGCCACCGCATAGTGGGTCGGGTTCATGACCACCAGGTCGGCCTGTGGCACGGCCTGCAGCATGCGGCGGTTGGCCATCTCGCGCATCTTGGCGCGGATGCGGCCCTTGACCTCGGCATTGCCCTCGGTCTCCTTGTGTTCCTGCTTCATCTCGACCACCGACATCTTCAGCCGGCGCTGCAGCATCTGGCGCTGCAGCGGCACGTCGACCAGCGCAAACGTGGCCAGCACGCCGCACAGCAGCAGCAGGCCGCCCTGCAGCAGGCTGGCACCTTCGGCCAGCGCCGCGGGCAGCGGCATGGCCAGCAGCTCGGCGTGGTGCACCCAGCCGCGCCAGAGGTAGAGCGCGCCGGCACCGCCCAGCAGCACCGCCAGGAAACAGGCCTTCAGCGTCTGCGTCATCTGGTCGATCGAGAACACCCGCTGCAGACCGGTGAGCGGATTGAACTTGTCGAACTTGGGCTCCATCGCCTTCCAGGTGAAGTTCCAGCCCCCGGAAAGCACACCACTGGCCAGCGCCACCGCCAGCATGACCGCGAACAGAGGCCCCAGCACGGCCAGCAGGCGCAGGCTCAGGTCGCCGAAGCGGTCCATCATCTGTTGCGGGTCGCCGACCATTGCGGCGTCGAAGCGCAGGCCCTCGGTCAGCATGCGGCCCAGCCACTCGTTGAGCAGCGGTGCAGTGGCCGCCAGCAGCGCCACCATGCCGCCCAGGGCGCCGAAGTGGCCGAGATCGCGAGAACGCGCGACCTGGCCATCCTTGCGCGCCTTCTCGATCTTGCGCTGTGTGGCGGGTAGGGTGCGGTCTTGGGCGGAATCGGCCATGGTCTCGGGCGCTCCGACGGGGAGCCTCGCCATGGTGCCGTGCCGGCCGCCGGACTTGAGGGCGATAAGCCGGGCAAAGGCGGGTGTGTTCGGTGCACCATGAGCCGGCCCGCCTGAGGGCTGTGGTCAGTGCGGCGATCAGCGCGGCGGTCAGTGCCGCTGCAGGCCGCGTGCAACGGCGCTGAACCCGCGGCAGCCCGGCAAGCGCGACACTGCTTGCCGTTCTCCGCAAAAGGCCCTGCAATGACCTCCCCTGCCCTGCGCCTGCCGACCTACTTCATCTCGCACGGTGGCGGCCCCTGGCCGTGGATGCCCGAAATGCGCGAAGCGATGGCGCCGCTGGCCGCCGCGCTGCAGGGCATCGTGCACGAGATCGGCGCCGAGCCCAGCGCCGTGCTGAGCATCTCGGGCCATTGGGAAGCGCCGCGCTTCACGGCCATGGCTGCGGCGCGACCGGGCATGGTCTACGACTACCACGGCTTCCCCGAGCACACCTACCGCGTGAGCTACGCCGCGCCCGGCGCGCCTGCGCTGGCCCAGCGCATCCAGGACCTGCTGCAGGGCGCCGGCATCGATGCCGGCCAGGACAGCACGCAGGGCTACGACCACGGCACCTTCGCGCCGCTGGCGGTGATGTACCCGCAGGCCGACGTACCCCTGCTGCAGCTGTCGCTGAAACACGGCTACGACGTCGCCGAGCACCTGGCCGTGGGCCGCGCGCTGGCGCTGCTGCGCGACGAAGGCGTGCTGATCCTGGGCAGCGGCCTGAGCTTCCATAACCTGCGCCTGCGCGGCCCGGCGGCGAAGGCGCCGTCGAAGGCCTTCGACGACTGGCTGCACGCCACGTTGGAAGGCAGCAGCCCTGCCGAGCGCAGGGCACGGCTGCTGCAGTGGGACCAGGCACCCGCCGCTCGTGTTGCGCACCCGCACGAAGACCACCTGCTGCCGCTGATGGTGGCCCTGGGCGCGGCCGAGAACGAGGTGGCGAGCACCGTGCACCACGAAGAAAACGCGTGGCCGGGGTGGACGGTGTCGAGCTGGCGCTTCGGGGCCTTGCCTGCGGCCTGATGCGGGAGCGGTGTCGGCTGTCGGCCCTTTGCGGACGTTCGACGGTGCCTGCTTCCGTGGTTCGCGCGTGCTTCGTGATGGGCAGGCCGAGGGCGTCGGGCGGCCTGATCTCGCGCGACGACAAGCACGCCCTCAGCAACGCAAACGCGAAAGTCCGCACAGGGCCGCAGGCAGGCGCTGCCCCCAAGAGCCGCGTGACGCACCCGCAGGCTCGCAGGCCCGCCGAAGTGGACGAAGGCCGCACGCCCGTCGGGTGTGCGGCCTTCGTGGTGGCGCTTGAGCGCCCGCGAGCCTAGAACCCCAGGCTGGCCAGCAGGTCGTCGACCTCGCCCTGGTTGGTGACGACGTCGGTGCGGCCTTCGGCGTTGACCACCGGGCCGTGCAGTACGCTGGCGTCGACCTTCTCGCGTTGCTCGGGCGGCACCACGCTCACCAGCAGCTTGACCAGGCTGTCCTCGAGATCGTTGGCCAGCGTCACGACCTTGGCCACCACCTGGCCAGTGAGGTCGTGGAAGTCCTGGGCCATCATGATGTCGGTGAGGTGGGCATCGACACGCCCCGTGAGCTGCTCGACGTCCTGCACGAAGTTGAGCACCGCGCCGCTGGCCACGGCCTTCACCGGGTTGGCGACGATGGCCTCGGCCATGGTGCGAGTGGCGGCGTTCAGCGCGGCGTGGTCGGCCTTGGCCGCGTCGACAGAGTTGAGTACCTTGTTGGCGGCGTCGGCGGTTTTCTGCGCGATGTAGGTCAGGCGGCTGCGTGCATCGGGCAGGCCGTCGGTGGCCAGCTGCAGTTTGGGCATCACGCCCAGCTGGTGCATGGTGTCGTGCAGCAGCCGCGTGATCGAGCCGATCTGCTGGAACACCTCAGGTGAGACGACCAGGCTTGGGGCGGGCTGCAACGTGGCGGTGTCATCCATCTTCATGTTCTTCTCCCTGTGCAGTTTCAGGCGGTGGCGGCGATCTTCTGCAGGATCTTCTGCACTTTTTCTTCCAGCGTGGCCTTCGTGAAGGGTTTGACGATGTAGCCCGCAGCGCCACTCTGCGCCGCCATCACGATGTCCTCCTTGCGCGCCTCGGCGGTGACCATCAGCACCGGGATGTGGCGCAGCCCGTCCTCGGCCTTGATGGCCTTGAGCAGTTCGAAGCCGTTCATGTTCGGCATGTTGATGTCGCTGACGACGAAGTCGTACTTCTGCATCTTCATCATGCTCAGCGCGACGACACCGTCCTCGGCCTCGTCGGCGTTGTTGCAGCCCATCTCCTTGAGCAGGCCGCGCACGATGCGGCGCATGGTGGAGAAGTCGTCGACGATGAGGAACTTCAGATCGGTGGGCGTGCTCATGGAACGGAACCTCGGTTTGGCAACTGGTGGATTTATCGGTGCGCGGGCGCGGGACTTGAATTTGTCGGCAGACCCACGCTAGGCGTGGAGGCGGCCGCCGCGGGAGGCTCCGTCTGCGCGAGTTCTTCCTCGGTCAGCGCCGGTGTCGTGCGGAACAGCGCTTCCTCGGCCTCGCGCGTCATCACGACGATGCTGATGCGGCGGTTGGTGGGCGCGGCCGGGTCGCGGCGGTCGAAGGGGTTGCTGGCGGCCAGGCCCTGCACCCGCAGCACCTGCTCCTCGGGCAGGCCGCCGGTGATGAGTTCGCGGCGCGAAGCGTTGGCGCGGTCGGCACTGAGCTCCCAGTTGCTGTAGCCGCGCTCGCCGCTGCCGAAGGGCAAGGCGTCGGTGTGCCCCTCCAGCGTCAGCCGGTTCGGCACCTCGCCGAGCACGCTGCCAAGTTCTCGCAGCACCTCGCGCATCGCGGGCTGCACGGTTGCGCTGCCGCTGCTGAACATCGGCCGGCCCTCGCCGTCGACGATCTGGATGCGCAGGCCGTCGCGCGTCATCTCCATCAGGATCTGCGACGACAGGCCGGCGATCTTCGGGTTCGCGGCGATCTTCTCTTCGACCTTCTTCTTGATGTCCTTCAGCCGCGCCACCTCGGCGCGCAACTGCTCGGCCTTGAGCTGGTGCACGTTGATGGTGGACTTGGTGGCATCCATGTCGCCGCGCCTGACCTGACCGGTCGAACGCGTCAGGTCCTCTCCGCCGCCCTTGACCACGTGCGACGAGTCGCCCGAGCCGCTGCCGCCGCTCAGCAGCGCCAACTTCAGCGGCGTGCCGAAGTAGTCGGCGATGCCCTTCTTGTCACCCTCGGTGGTGCTGCCCAGCAGCCACATCAGCAGGAAGAAAGCCATCATGGCTGTCACGAAGTCGGCGTAAGCGATCTTCCAGGCGCCCCCATGAACGGCATGTCCGCCCTTCTTGACGCGCTTGATGATGATCGGCTGCAGCTTCTTGGCGTCGCCAGCCATGGTCAGGTGCCCCCAGGCTTGTCGCTACGCGCCTTCGCCATCCCCCAAGGGGGGCGAGACGGACGAAGAACAGTCCCTGCGGACTGTTCTTCGCCTTCGAGCGCCGGCGGCGTCCTCGCCGCCGGCTCATGCAGCGGGCCGGCAGAACCGGACCCGCGCACGTCCTTGGTCGTGATGGCCTTCGCGCTCGGGCCGACAGCCGCGCGCGGCGTCACCGGGTGCGCAGGGCCCCAGGGCAGGCAGCGCTGGAGGCTCAGGGCGTCGAGCGCGCCGGGTCGGGTGGCACCTTGCAGCACGCTCATTTCTTGCCCTTCACATGGCCTTCCAGCTCGACGAAGCTCGGGCGGTCGCCCGAATACAGCACCTTGCGGCCGAACTCGATGGCCACCTGCGGCGCGTAGCCCTGCATGCTGGCCAGCAGCGTGGACTTGATGCACTGCAGTTCCTTGGTGGCGTCCTCGACCTTCTGCTCAAGCAGGCCGCCCAGCGGCTCGGCGAAACCGTAGGCCAGGAAGATGCCCAGGAAGGTGCCGACCAGGGCCGAGCCGATCATGCCGCCCAGCACCGCCGGCGGCTGGCCGACCGAGCCCATGGTGTTGACCACGCCCAGCACGGCGGCCACGATGCCGAAGGCCGGCAGCGCGCCGGCCATGCGCTGGATGGCGGCCACCGCCGCGTGCTCTTCCTGGTGGTGCGTCTCGATCTCGCTGTCCATCAGGCTCTCGATCTCGTGCGCGTTGAGGTTGCCAGAGACCATCATGCGCAGGTAGTCGGTGATGAACTCGCAGACGTGGTGGTCGTTGCCGACGTTGGGGTACTTCTGGAACAGCGGGCTGCTGTGCGGGTCCTCGACGTCCTTCTCGATCGACATCAGGCCTTCCTTGCGCGCCTTCTGCAGGATGTCGAAGAGCAGCGCCAGCAGCTCCATGTAGCGCGCCTTGCTGTACTTGCTGCCCTTGAAGCAGCGGCCGATGCCCGACAACGTGGCCTTCACCACCTTCATCTGGTTGTTGGCCAGGAAGGCGCCGATGGCGGCACCGAAGATGGTGACCATCTCGAACGGCAGGGCCTTCAGGATGACGGAGATGTTGCCGCCGTGGACGATGAAGACCCCGAAGACGCAGCCCAGCGCCATGACCCAGCCGATGATGACGAACATGTGGATTGATCCGCGTAGTGAGCCCGGCAACAGGAAATACCTGCACCGGGTTTGTGTGGGTTATCGGCCTCGCGCCGCGGGGATTGAGGCCGCGGCCGGGCCGGCGGGCTGGTAGACCCACACCGGCTTGCGGCCGCCTCCCTGCAGGCAGGCCACCGGCGCCACGCCGGGCACGGCAAATTCCAGGCTCACGAGCCAGGCGCCGGGCGCCAGTTCACGCGCCGCCTTGGTATGCGCGCGCGCCATGCTCTCGGGGCGCTGGAAGAGGTAGACGAGGTCGAAGCGGTCCCAGGGCACGGCCCACATGTCGCCGCGTTGCACCTCAACCTGGCGGCAGCGCCAGCGTGTGGCCCAGGCCAGCAGCGGGCTCCACTCGCTGCCGCTGAACGCCGCCTGCGGCCACAGCCGCTGCAGCGCGGCCAGGCCGTGGCCAAGGCCGCAGCCCGCGTCGTGTACCCGTTGCGGCTGGCCGACGACGGCGTCGAGCCCGGCCAGCGCGCCGGTCGGAGTCGGAAACAGCGGTGCGTCGCGCCAGGCGCGCAACGGGTACAACGCCAGCACCGGCAGCAAGAGCAGCAGCCAGACCCAGGGCGGCAGCGCGCCGGCACTGCCCAGCGCCAGCGCTGACAGCGGGAATCCGGCCGCCGCGATGCCCCTGCGCCAGCGGCCGCGACAGGCCAGCGCAGCCAGCGTGGCCCCGGCCAGCGCCGCGCCGAAGGCGACGGCCGGCGCGGCCCCGGCGGCCGTCCCCAGCGCCCAGAGCAGCCAGCCCGCCGCCCAGACCAGCAGCGCGGGCAGCGGCCATGGCAGGCGCCGCCACGGCAGGGCCGGCGCAGGAGAGGTCGAGGGCAGGTTCATCTTGCCGACCAGTGTGTGACCTGGCACGGCCGTGCAGCCGCGAAAAAAGCGGGGCTGCAAGGGCCCTGATCGCAACGCCAGCCGGCCGCGCCGCCTCAACCCAGCGCCAGCAGGCGCTCGTGGGGCGGGCGCACCTTCACGCTCGAAGGGGTCACCGCGCTGCGCACGGCGTATCGCTCGAGGTTGGTGTCGCGCATCAGCGGCTCGCCCAGCGGGCTGCCGCGGGGCGACACCAGCGCCGCCACCTGCGGCACGTTGGCGCGTTCACCGCGCGCCACGACGATGGCCAGTTCACCGTTGGCCAGCGCGACGAAGCAGCCGGGCGGGTAGAGGCCTACGGCCTTGAGCATGGCGCCACCGATCTCATCGGGCATGCCGTTGGCGCCCAGGAAGGCTTCGCGCGCCGCGCGCACCGGCGACATCGGGCTGCGCGTGGCGCGGCGGCTGATCTTGGCGGTGAAGATGTCGACGCGGCGCAGCAGCCGGGCCAGCTGGCGCTCGGGCGGCTGCTCGGCCAGCGGCTGCTCTTCACCGTCGGCTTCGTGATGCAGGCGCACCACGCCCAGGCAGAGTGGGTCGCCGAAACCGGCCGTTTCCAGCAGCGCAGCGCCGGCCTCGGGGTGGGCGGCGATCTCGGCGCGCACCGCCGCATTCGGCCTCTTTTGCGCCGTGGCCAGCTGGTCCTGCACGGTGCGCATGGCCACATTCATGGTCAGCGCGGCGCGCCCGAGGCTGTCTATCCAGGCCTGCGACCAGCCCAGCTTGGCCGCCGCGTGCTCGCTGACCACCAGCGACAGCAGCGCATGCTGGCAGCTGTACTTGCGCATCGAGTGCCCGGCCTCGTAGACATGGTGGTACAGCGAAGCGTCGGGGCGGCGCTCGAACAGCGCCCGCGCGCGCCCATGCACCGCGAACAGGCGTGCACGCCAGTCACTGCCGGCGCGCAGGTCGTGCAGCGCGTCGTCGAGCTGCTCCACCAGGTCCTGCCACTGCTGCGACAGCGCCGGCAGCGCGGGCAGCAGGTCGGTCGACGCAAGCCGCCGGCGCATCCAGGCCGCCATTTCGGCTTCATCGGCCAGCAGTGGCTGGCGCGTCAGCTCGTCGAGCTGGACCGGGTATTCGACCGCCTGGCCCGCCGCCAGCATGACCCGACCGCCCGCATCGCACAGGTCGAAGGGCAGCGGTTCACCGAGGCGCAGGAAATGGGCGGGAAACGGTACGGGCTTCAAGGTGGCGTGGCGCGGCGGGGCCGCGGCAGTGCGTGGGCGTCCGTTTCATATCGGCGCGCCGCACACACAACTGGAGTCCTTCGTGTGCACCTCGACCCGCACCGGCAAAAAAACGGGCCCCGAGGGACCCGCTGAAAGCACAGAGATCTGTGCCAGGAGGAGACGAACAACGAAACATGAACCTGGAGGGGATATCGGCCGCCGCGCCGGAGACTTGAGGCCACTGGGCGGCGCGACCTGCGATCAATGCGCAGCGTGTGCTTGTGCCTGCGCGTGGGCATGCGCGGCCAGCGGTTCGGCGCCCAGCGAGCCGGCGAGCTTGCCCTTGCCGGCTCGCGCAGGCGGGTTGCACAGGCCGCAGACATAGTGACGTGCGATCTCGTGCGGGTGGGTGACGAAGTGGCCGCCACACTTGCTGCAGGCGGTCATCGTGAGCATGCCGTTGTCGACGAACTTCACCAGGCGCCAGGCACGCGTGACGCTCAGCAGCGGCTCCAGGCCCTGCGACTGCATCTGCTCCAGGTAGAGCTGGTAGGCCTTGATCACGGTATCGATCTCGTCGATGGCCGCGGTCTTGTTGAGGTACTCGTGGATGTTCAGGAACAGGCTGCTGTGGATGTTCGGCTGCCAGGTCATGAACCAGTCGGTGGAGAACGGCAGCTGACCCTTGCTCGGGCTCTTGCCCGCGACTTCCTTGTACAGGCGCAGCAGGCGCTCGTAGCTGAGGTCCGTCTCGCTTTCCAGCACCTGCAGGCGGGCGCCCAGGTTGATCAGCGTCACGGCACGCTCGATCTGGCGGGCTTCGGTCAGGATGCTCTTGTTGCGGGCCATGGTGTCTTCCGTCCTGTGAATTTCTTGATCAAGGTCCTTGCGCGGATCCGGCTCTGCCGGGCCGCTGCAAGAGCCGCCTCGGGGGGCAGCGAACGCAAGTGAGCGTGGGGGCCTATTTCAGGCGGCTTCCTGATGGCGGCCGGCCATCAGGATCGACGCGTGCAGGCGGCTCATGCCGTCGTTGGCAGCGCCCTTGCCGTGGCTGGTCAGCAGGTTCCAGACCATGTCGTCGTCCATGCGGAAGCGGCACAGCAGCGTGTTGCCGCTGGCCACCTTCATCATCTGCGCCGGCGTCAGCGCGCCGATCAGCGTCGCGGTCTCTTCGTTGACGCCGAGGCGGAACAGCGCCTGTTCCTTGTCGATGCGCACCAGGCTCTGGGCGAGCATCAGGTAGGACAGGTTGGCTTCGCGGATCTCGGCGAGGATCTGGTCGGTGTTCATGTGTGCGGCTCCGTGGGGGACTGTCGGGTTGCTGTGGCGTGGGGTGGGTGCTGGGCACCACTCGATGTGATGAACTGTAGAGAGATGAAATGGGCTGTCACATCAGTCCATCTCCGTCGCTGGAGTCCACCTTCTTCCAGCCGGGCTGTAGGGCAGATTCCTACAAGTGCAAGCAGACGTGACGCTTGTCACGCCCCTTTCGGCCAGACGTGAAAAACCCCCGGAGGCGCGGTCGTCGCGCCCGTCGAGGGTCTGGTGCGGTGCGGCGCAGAGAAATCAGTTCCGCTCGATGCGCGCGCAGGCAGAGTGGTTGTGGCCGTGGCCGATGTCCGGAGGACATAGGCGGGGCCGCAATCCTCCCCGCGCCTGCGGCGCGCCCGCCTGTCGGCGGGGCCTATGCGCGCTCTATGCGCGCATAGGCGGAGTGATTGTGACCGTGGCCGATGTCCGGGGGACATCGGCGGGGCCGCAATCCTCCCCGCGCCTGCGGCGCGCCCGCCTGTCGGCGGGGCCTATGCGCGCTCTATGCGCGCATAGGCGGAGTGATTGTGAATCGACTCGAAGTTCTCGACGTCGACCCGGTAGCGCCCGATACGCGTGTCGGCGTTGAGGCCCAGCGCGACGTCGCGCACCAGGTCTTCGACGAACTTCGGATTCTCGTAGGCGCGCTCGGTGACCCACTTCTCGTCGGGGCGCTTGAGCATGGGCCAGATCTCGCTGCTGGCCTCGTCCTCGGCAAAACGCACGAGTTCATGCCAGGCCACGTCCTGCAGCAGTTCGACGCGCAGCGTCACCAGCGAGCGCTGGTTGTGCGCGCCGTAGTCCGAAATCTCCTTGCTGCACGGGCACAGGCTCTTCACCGGTACCGCCACTTCGGCGTGCACCGAGCTCACGCCGGCGCGAGTCTCGGCGATCAGGCGGCCCTGGTAGTCCAGCAGGCTCTGCAGCCCCGAGACCGGCGCGCGCTTGCGCAGGAAAAAGCTGAAGGCGGCCTCGATGCGGCCTTCGTCGGCACCCAGCTTGTTGAGCATCGCGGCGTGCTTCTCGCGCAGCGCGGCGGCGTCCAGCACCTCGCCCGACAGCGCCAGCGCGTCGAGCCAGGCGATGAAGCGCGACATGTGCGTGCCCTTCTTCTCGGCCGGCAGCGCCACGTCCAGCGACCACAGCGCCGCCGTCTGCTGCACGGCGCCCGCCACCTTGATCTGTAGTGGGTAACGCACGTCCTTCACGCCCACGCGCTGGATCGCCAGGTGACGGTCGTCACGCGCGCTTTGTGTGTCGGGGATGTGCAGGGCGTCGGTGAGATGGGTCATGGTCAGCGCCCGCCCGACCGCGCGAAGGGCGCTGAGCGCCCCCTCGGTGGGCAGCGAACGAAGTGAGCGTGGGGTTTCATCTTGTAGAGGATGCCAGCTTTTGCCGGCCCGCAGCGTCACGCGGTTGCTACGCAGCGTTCGGCTGCAGCGAACCCGCGCGCCGTCAGCGGTTGACGGCGGCCAGTGTCGGCCGGCTGCCGCCGAAACGTTGCACGATGGACTTTTCGATGCCCGCGGCGTCCAGCCCGCACATCGAAAGGATTTTCGCCGGGTCGCCATGCTCGGTGAAGATGTCGGGCAGGCCCAGCACCAGCACCGGCACCATAACGCCGGCCGCGGCCAGGCATTCGAGCACCGCACTGCCGGCGCCGCCCATGGTGCAGCCCTCTTCCACCGTCACCAGCCCGTCGTGGCTGCGCGCCAGTTCCAGCACCAGATCGGCGTCCAGCGGCTTCACGAAACGCATGTCGGCCACCGTCGCACCCAGGCTCTCGGCCGCGGCCAGTGCCGCGTGCAGCAGCGTGCCGAAGGCCAGGATGGCCAGGCGCTTGCCGCCGCGCGCCTCGGCACGCACCGGCGATTCGCGGCGCAGCACACCCTTGCCCCAGGGCCAGGCGGTGAGCGCGGGGTCGATGGCCACGCCGGCGCCGGCGCCGCGGGGGTAGCGCACCGCCGCCGGGCCGTCGTGGCGGAAGGCGGTGGTCAGCGCCTGGCGGCACTCGTTTTCGTCGCTGGGCGTCAGCATCGCGCAGTTGGGAATGCAGCGCACGAAGGCGATGTCGTAGGCGCCGGCGTGCGTGGGGCCGTCGGCGCCGACGATGCCGGCACGGTCGAGCGCAAACATCACCGGCAGGTTCTGCAGCGCCACGTCGTGGATGAGTTGGTCATAACCGCGCTGCAGGAAGGTGCTGTAGATGGCCACCACGGGCTTCAGGCCCTCGCAGGCCATGCCGGCGGCAAAGGTCACGGCGTGCTGCTCGGCGATGCCCACGTCGTGGTAGCGGCCCGGAAAGCGCTTGTGGAAATCGACCATGCCCGAGCCCTCGCGCATCGCCGGCGTGATGCCCACCAGCCGCTCGTCGGCGGCCGCCATGTCGCACAGCCACTGGCCGAAGACCTGCGTGAAGGTCGGCTTGCTGGGCACGCTCTTCGGGAAACCCTGCGCCGGGTCGAACTTGCCGCTGGCGGCGTGGTACTTCACCGGGTCGGCCTCGGCCAGTTCGTAGCCGTAGCCCTTCTTGGTGACGACGTGCAGGAACTGCGGGCCGCGCTTGGCGCGTAGGTTCTCCAGCGTCGGGATCAGCGATTCCAGGTCGTGGCCGTCGATGGGGCCGACGTAGTTGAAGCCGAATTCCTCGAAGATGGTGCCGGGCACGACCATGCCCTTGGCGTGCTCCTCGAAACGCCGCGCCAGCTCGAACAGCGGCGGCGCGTTCTTCAGCACCGCCTTGGCGCTTTCGCGTGCGGCTTCGTAGAAGTTGCCGCTCATCAGGCGCGCCAGGTACTTGTTCAGCGCGCCCACGGGCGGGCTGATCGACATGTCGTTGTCGTTCAGCACCACCAGCAGGTCGGCGTTCACGCCGGCATGGCTGACACCGGCGTTGTTCAGCGCCTCGAAGGCCATGCCGGCGGTCATGGCGCCGTCGCCGATCACGGCCACGGCGTGACGGTCCTCATGCTTGAGCTTGGC